>Ga0316604_10002144_pt1 | contig 15727 bp, 13 predicted proteins | sample OWC_soil_day20_C_FD_207650 | JGI IMG/M metagenome (GOLD analysis project Ga0316604, IMG submission 207650) | Wetland soil microbial communities from Old Woman Creek delta, Ohio, United States - OWC_soil_day20_CT | ecosystem: Environmental > Terrestrial > Soil > Wetlands | place: USA: Ohio... | reverse complement strand
CCTCCCTTAATCTTAATTATTGAGCGTATTAAGCCCCTTTAATCTTGGCGACAATTGCTTCTGCAATGTTTTTAGGTACTTCTTCATAATGATCGAATTCCATCGAATAGACACCGCGGCCTTGCGTACGGGACCGCATATCGGTCGAATAGCCAAACATCTCAGACAACGGAACGAACGCTCTGATCACTTGTGCGCCAGCACGCGACTCCATTCCTTCGATCCGGCCCCGGCGGGAATTCAGATCCCCAATGATATCACCCATATATTCATCCGGAACTACCACTTCTACTTTTTCAACCGGCTCCAGCAATACCGGGCCCGCTTTCAGAGCGCCAGCCTTGAAGCCCATTGATCCGGCAATTTTAAATGCCATTTCCGAGGAGTCAACATCGTGATAAGATCCATCATACACGGTAACTTTTACGTCAACGATAGGATAACCAGCTACAATGCCACCATCAAGGGCTTCTTTAACACCAGCTTCAATCGGATTGATATACTCTTTGGGGATCGCTCCGCCAACGACTTTATTAACAAATTCAAATCCGCCGCCCGGTTCTTTCGGCTCAAGTTGCAACCAGCAGTGACCGTATTGGCCGCGTCCACCGGATTGGCGTACAAACTTGCCTTCTGATTTAACCATTTTGCGGATCGTTTCACGGTAAGCAACCTGAGGTTTACCAACATTACACTCTACTTTAAACTCACGCAGCATCCGGTCAACAATGATCTCCAAGTGCAATTCTCCCATACCGGAAATGATCGTTTGTCCGGTTTCTTGGTCGGTTTGCATCCGGAACGTCGGATCTTCTTCCGCAAGCCGGGCAAGCGCGGTGCCCATTTTCTCCTGGTCAGCCTTTGTCTTCGGTTCTACCGCCACGGAAATTACCGGGTCAGGGAAGACCATCGACTCCAGAATGATCGGTCGTTTTTCATCGCACAACGTATCACCGGTTGTCGTGTCTTTAAGGCCTACAGCAGCCGCAATATCACCGGTGTAAACCACTTCGATATCTTCTCGGTGGTTCGCATGCATTTGCAGTATCCGACCAATCCGTTCCCGTTTGCCTTTGGTCGAATTGTACACATAGGAGCCTGACGTTAAGTTTCCTGAATACACCCGGAAGAAAGCAAGTTTACCAACGTAAGGGTCCGCCATGATTTTAAAAGCCAGCGCCGAGAATGCGTTGTTGTCATCGGCAGCTCTTTCGTCAGCTTCGCCCGTTCCCGGAATTACGCCTTTGATTGCCGGCACATCCAGCGGAGAAGGCATATACTCAACTACAGCGTCCAAAAGAGGTTGTACCCCTTTATTTTTGTAAGAAGATCCGCACAACACCGGTGTCATCTTACAGCTGACCGTAGCACTACGAATGCCTTTCTTGATCTCTTCCTTGGTCAGTTCTTCGCCTTCCAAGTATTTCATCATCAACTCGTCATCGGATTCAGCTACTGCATCCAATAGATTTTGCCGATAATATTCAGCCTGATCTTTCAATTCTTCAGGAATTTCGCTTTGTTCACTTACTTTTCCTAAATCATCGACGTAAATCAGCGCTTTCATTTCTACCAAATCAACAATCCCTATATACGTATCTTCAAAACCGATCGGCAGTTGAATAGGAACCGCATTTGCCCCTAACCGTGTTTTCATCATATCGACAACCCGATAAAAATCTGCACCGAGGATGTCCATTTTATTCACATAAGCCATCCGCGGAACGCCATACTTATCTGCTTGCCGCCATACCGTTTCCGATTGAGGCTCAACTCCACCCTTAGCACAAAACACCGCTACAGATCCATCAAGCACCCTAAGTGAACGTTCTACCTCAACAGTAAAGTCCACGTGTCCTGGTGTGTCAATTATGTTGATACGATGATCATTCCATTGGGCGGTAGTGGCCGCAGAAGTAATCGTAATACCTCTTTCTTGTTCTTGCACCATCCAGTCCATCGTCGCGGCGCCATCATGTACCTCGCCAATTTTGTGTACTCTGCCTGTATAGAAAAGAATACGTTCAGTTGTAGTGGTCTTGCCAGCGTCGATATGTGCCATGATGCCGATATTACGCGTCTTCGCAAGAGGAAACTTTCTGGCCACTATCATCACTCCTTAGTAGGACTTACCGCAAGTCCCAATTTTACCACCGATAATGTGCGAACGCCTTATTGGCTTCCGCCATTTTGTGGGTATCTTCACGTTTTTTAACTGAAGCACCAGTGCCATTCGCTGCATCCAGCAATTCAGCCGACAGTCTTTCAAACATTGTTTTTTCGCCCCGCAAGCGTGAATAATTCACCAGCCAGCGAATAGCAAGAGACAAACGGCGATCAGCACGAACTTCCACCGGAACCTGATAATTCGCACCACCCACACGGCGTGCTCTAACTTCCAGAACCGGCATAACATTCTTCATAGCCGTTTCAAACACTTCAAGCGGGTCTTTACCGGTTTTCGAGCGAATAACATCAAACGCATCGTAAACAATGCTCTCTGCTACTCCCTTTTTGCCAGATAACATAATTTTATTAATGAACCGGGTAACCATTTTAGAATTATATACCGGATCCGGCAACACATCACGTTTAGGAACTGCACCTTTTCTTGGCATCAAAACCCCTCCTTCATTCAAAAGTTGCGCCAACACCTTGGCCTGAATTCACCCTAGACAGCGATTATTTTTTCGGGCGTTTTGCGCCGTATTTCGATCTGCCTTGACTGCGTTTTTGAACGCCGGCAGTATCAAGAGCCCCACGAATAATGTGATAGCGAACACCTGGTAAGTCTTTAACACGACCACCTCTGATCAGAACAACAGAGTGTTCCTGCAGATTGTGTCCAATACCCGGAATATAAGCGGTAACCTCGATGCTGTTCGTCAAACGCACCCTTGCGACTTTACGCAACGCGGAGTTTGGTTTTTTAGGAGTCGTTGTATAGACCCTAGTACAAACACCTCGTTTTTGCGGACACTCTTTTAAAGCCGGAGCGGTAGATTTTTGTTCTATTACCTCTCTGCCTCTGCGCACTAATTGGTTAATTGTTGGCATAAGTGCACCCCCTTCCCCTAAATCGTATTTTATAAAATATTTCGTCTTCCGTCATATGGCGGAAGGCAAAACAGATAACGAACCTCACTTCAAAACGGCCACAGCAGCCGCTCCTACTTCAATGCCGCAAGCTTTTCCCAACTCTTCCATTGTAGGAACAATTTTCACAGGAACAGATTTGCGGTTGCACAATTCGCGCAACGGGCTCACTACCCGATCATCAGCATCTGCAGCCAGCAATACCATCCCTGCCAAACCTTTGTCAATCGCCTTGGCAGCCTGCTTTGCACCAATGACCTTTTTTGCTTTTGTCAAGATTTCATGACACATATGCTTCACTTTCCTCCCGTGAAAGCCCTGAATCACATACTTGGACACTTAAATATTTTAACATTCGTCTTATTTCCTGTCAACTATTTTTATTGGCAAATTCGGTCTCAAACTTGCTATTTTACAAAGATTTTTATGCACACGCATCCTGGAGTGTCATCTTGAGTTTAATACCGAAGCAACTTCCATTTTTAAAAGTTGCTTCGGTATTTTATTCCTTTAAATCCTTGGAAAGTTTTCCGAAGGGAAATTATTCAGGCAGCGACTGTCCATTCGAGGCAGCCGGCCGAATAACAATATTTCTGTAACGGCTCATACCAGTTCCTGCAGGTATGAGTTTGCCAATAATAACATTTTCCTTAAGGCCAAGCAATGGATCTTTCTTCCCTTTAATCGCTGCCTCAGTTAACACCCTCGTCGTTTCCTGGAAGGACGCCGCCGACAAGAATGAATCCGTAGCTAAAGATGCCTTGGTAATGCCCAGCAAGACTGGACGAGCCACTGCAGGCTCATTGCCAGCTTCTATTGCCTTGGCATTTTCATCTTCAAAAGTATTAATGTCAATCAATTCTCCCGGCAGCAAATCAGTATCACCAGATTCTTCTACTTTCACTTTATGCAGCATTTGGCGGACCATCACTTCAATATGCTTATCGTTAATTTCAACGCCTTGTGATTTGTACACTTGCTGCACTTCATACACAAGATACCTCTGTGTGTCTTTAAGCCCGCGAATTCGTAAAATGTCGTGCGGATTCACAGAGCCTTCCGTCAAACGGGTGCCTGCCTCAATAAACTGACCTTCTTTTACCATGATACGGGAAGCATACGGAATCACATACTCCCGTTTTTCGCCAGTTGGCGGATCCACGGTCACTTTACGCTGGCCACTCGCTTCACGTATTTCAACTGTACCTTCAATTTCAGTGATAATGGCCGGATGCTTCGGCTTGCGCGCCTCAAACAACTCTTCGACCCGCGGCAGACCTTGTGTAATATCATCACCTGCGACGCCACCGGTATGGAAAGTACGCATGGTTAACTGAGTGCCCGGCTCGCCAATTGACTGAGCGGCAATAATTCCTACTGCTTCGCCTACGTCTACCTGGTGGCCCGAAGCCAGATTTCTTCCGTAACATTTGATACAAACGCCAAATTGCGATTTGCATGTCAGTACCGAGCGGATAGAAACCTTCTTTCTTACAGCTACAACTTTTTCAACAATCTCCTCAGTAATCGTGGTATTCAACGGCACGATCACTTCGCCAGTTTCCGGGTCAACAATCTCTTCTGCCGAAACCCTGCCGACAATACGGTCGCGAAGAGGTTCTATGACGCTAGCGCCATCAGTAATGGCTTCTACTTCTATTCCTTTGATGTTATCGTTGCGGACTTTTACCTCTTTAACATCGCTGGCTAATATGGAATCAATATCTTCTTTTGTAATGCGGGTGTCAATTGGCAGCAATTGTTGGCCATTACTGTCAACAACCGTGTTCACAGTTCTCCTACCCAGCATTTCTTTAAGCATTGCTTCTCTAAGTATTTTTTTCAATTGGTCTTCCGGTGTGCCCAAATTGATTTTTTGTGGTTCCAGACCACCGTTTTCTCCCGAGTCATCCGGATGTTTTAAGGTAATTTCCGATATGTTTTTCTCACCCAGCGTCCGCAAAGCATCATCATCCAGGACTGTTCCTTCTGCAAACAAAACTGCAGCCGTTTTTGGATCGTACACATCTGCAGCCAAGCTGCGTCCCATCAGAGTATCCCTCAGAAATTCAATGGCGCCTGCACTGGATTGAGATAATCTAGCCTTTTCTTTCACCAAATTAATGCCTACGATATCGCAATCGTCTTCGCGAACAATTACATCCTGGGCGACATCTACCAGCCGTCTGGTTAAGTATCCAGAATCTGCCGTTCTCAAAGCAGTATCCGCCAAGCCCTTTCTTGCACCATGCGTTGAAATAAAGTATTCCAATACAGTAAGGCCTTCACGGAAATTGGCTTTAATCGGCAAGTCAATAATTCGACCGGACGGATCAGCCATGAGACCACGCATACCGGCAAGCTGCCGGATTTGCTGCATATTTCCGCGAGCACCTGATGTAGCCATCATATAAACAGCATTAAATTGATCCAAATTTTTCATCATCGCGTCGGTTACATCTTCAGTTGCTTTTGTCCATAGGCTGATAATTTTACGGTACCGCTCATCAGCAGTCATTAATCCTCGACGATACTGAAGATCAATCATATCAACCTGCTTATCCGCTGCCGACAAGATATCCTTTTTCGCCTCTGGTATTTTTATATCGGCTACTGCAATTGTAATACCAGCCCGGCAAGCAAAAGCGAAGCCCAGCTTCTTTACACTATCCAATACATTGGCAGTTTTTGCGTTGCCAAACAACCGGTATGAATCCGCAACCATCTTGCCGAGGGTCTTCTTATCCATTTGTTTGCCAAGATGCCACTCATTGTTTTCTTGATAATAATGGCGTAATTCAAATGGCAATGCCTCATTAAAAATTACCCGGCCAACTGTGGTATGAACTCTAGCTACCGTTCCATCCGGCACAACTAAACGAACTTGTATTGCAGCATGTAATGAGATTGCTTTATGATGATAAGCCAGTAACGCTTCATCTACAGACCCAAAAACCATAGGCTTTGTTGCGTTGACATCGCCGCCTTGCCGCACCATTGTCAGGTAATAAGCGCCCAAAACCATATCCTGTGTTGGTGTAGCGACTGGTTTACCATCTTTTGTGGACAAAATATTATGAGCTGACAACATAAGAATTCGTGCTTCCGCCTGCGCCTCAGCTGACAAAGGAACATGCACCGCCATCTGATCGCCGTCAAAATCCGCGTTATAGGCTGTACAAACTAATGGGTGGATTTTGATCGCACGGCCTTCTGACAAAACAGGTTCAAACGCTTGAATCCCCAAACGGTGTAAGGTTGGCGCCCGGTTTAAAAGAACCGGATGCTCTTTAATGACTTCTTCAAGAACATCCCATACTTCAGGGCGAACTCTTTCGACCATCCGCTTTGCGCTCTTAATGTTATGGGCGTGGCCAGCGTTGACTAATTTTTTCATAACGAAAGGTTTAAATAGTTCCAAAGCCATTTCTTTGGGCAAGCCGCATTGATGCATCTTGAGTTCCGGTCCGACAACAATAACAGAACGGCCAGAATAATCAACCCGTTTTCCCAACAAGTTTTGGCGGAATCGCCCTTGCTTTCCTTTCAGCATGTCACTCAGTGATTTTAACGGACGATTTCCCGGACCAGTCACAGGACGACCGCGCCGTCCATTATCAATCAATGCGTCTACCGCTTCTTGCAGCATCCGCTTTTCATTGCGCACGATAATATCCGGAGCGCCAAGATCCAAAAGACGTTTCAAGCGATTATTTCGATTAATAACCCTACGATACAAATCATTTAAATCTGACGTAGCAAAGCGGCCGCCATCTAATTGGACCATCGGTCGCAGTTCCGGCGGTATTACCGGCACAACATCCATAATCATCCACGAAGGCTTATTTCCAGACTTTCGAAACGATTCGACAACTTCCAATCGCCGAATTGCCCGTACCCGGCGTTGTCCGCTGACTTCTTTCAGTTCCTGTCTTAATTCTTCCCGCTGTTTTTCTAAGTCTAATTCTTCTAAAAGTTTTTTGACCGCTTCAGCACCCATGCCCACTTTGAATGCATTGCCGTATTTGTCCCGATAATCCCGGTATTCATTTTCGGTGAGCAGTTGTTTTTTCATCAACGGTGTGTCACCTGGTTCGAGAACAATATAAGATGCGAAATACAGCACCTTTTCAAGGTTACGCGGCGTAATATCGAGAATGAGACCCATTCGGCTGGGAATCCCTTTAAAATACCAAATATGTGAAACTGGAGCCGCTAGTTCGATATGCCCCATACGATCACGTCGTACTTTCGAACGCGTAACCTCTACTCCGCAGCGATCGCAAATAATGCCTTTATACCGAATTCTTTTGTATTTACCGCAGTGACATTCCCAATCTCGGGTTGGTCCGAAAATCTTCTCGCAAAACAACCCTTCCCGCTCCGGTTTTAACGTACGGTAATTAATTGTTTCCGGTTTTTTTACTTCACCATGCGACCACTCGCGCATCAAATCAGGTGAGGCCAAACCTATGCGCATGGAATCAAAATTATTAACATCTAACAAAGGTTCTTCGCTCCCTTCGCGTTTACTTTACGTCGTCTGTATCATCTATAACCTGTTTGGGTTCCTGGGCTTTCATCCGTTTGAATTTTTTCTGCTTTTGCATCTCAAAATCGTCTTCTTCCGGATTTCCCGATAGATCAAAATTCTCTTGACCCATTTCACCAATTTCCGCAATAATATCAAGATCGTCTTCCACAGGTTTGAAGTCATCGGCGCTTTCAACAATAGCATCCTCAGGAGCATAAACAGACTCCGAACGGTCATGCATAGGACGTTTCAGTGTTTCTTCGCCACCCAAATTCAAGTCCAATTCCTTAGCTTTTTCATGAACATCTTCATCCGTTTCCTGCAGCATGATTTCCTGTTCATCTTCAGCCAATATTTTGATATCAAGGCCAATACTTTGCAGTTCCTTAATAAGCACTTTAAACGATTCCGGAACGCCAGGCTCAGGAATGTTTTCTCCCTTTACAATCGCCTCATAGGTCTTGACACGTCCGACAACATCATCGGATTTTACCGTTAATAGTTCTTGTAAAGTGTATGCAGCACCATATGCCTCCAATGCCCATACTTCCATTTCACCAAACCGCTGTCCGCCAAACTGCGCCTTGCCTCCTAACGGTTGCTGCGTTACAAGCGAGTACGGGCCGGTGGACCGGGCATGAATTTTGTCATCGACCAAATGTGCCAACTTAAGCATATACACATATCCCACAGTAACGGTATTGTCAAACGGTTCACCGGTACGGCCGTCAAACAGCTGACTTTTACCATCTTCCGGAAGATTAGCCGCACGCAACGTATCAAATACTTCGTTTTCGTGTGCACCGTCAAATACAGGTGTCGCCATATGGATACCTGCTTTATCGGGAATTGGCAATCCATTTTGTTCTACATCATAAACAGTTTGTAACCGTTCTTTCAAATCCGGTGAACCATTGCGCACCTGCAATCCAATCGCTGCAGCCGCCATACCCAGATGAGTCTCCAGAACCTGACCAATATTCATACGTGACGGAACACCCAAAGGATTCAAAACGATCTGTACTGGCGTGCCGTCCGGTAAAAACGGCATATCTTCTTTCGGCATAATACGGGAAACAACCCCTTTGTTACCATGCCGCCCTGCCATTTTATCCCCTTCAGAAATCTTACGTTTCTGAGCAATATAAACACGAACCAGTTGATTGACGCCCGGAGACAATTCGTCACCGTTTTCGCGCGTAAACACTTTGACGTCTACAATTTTGCCTGCCTCGCCATGCGGTACGCGTAATGAGGTATCCCTGACTTCACGGGCTTTTTCACCAAAAATTGCCCGCAACAATCGTTCTTCGGCTGTTAATTCGGTTTCGCCTTTAGGCGTTACCTTACCAACAAGAATATCTCCAGGACGGACCTCAGCGCCGACTCGAATAATGCCCCGATCATCCAAGTCACGTAAGGCGTCTTCTGCTACATTGGGAATATCCCTGGTTATTTCTTCCGGTCCCAATTTCGTATCTCTGGCATCACATTCATATTCTTCTATGTGAATGGATGTAAATACATCTTCTTTTACCAAGTCTTCACTCAGTAATATCGCATCCTCGTAATTGTAGCCTTCCCAAGGCATGAAAGCGACAAGGACATTGAAGCCTAACGCCAATTCTCCCATATCAGTGGACGGTCCATCAGCCAAAACCTGTCCTTTGCTGATTTTTTCGCCATAATGCACAATCGGTTTTTGGTTGATACAGGTTCCTTGGTTCGAGCGAATATATTTCAACATTTTATATGTGTCCAACGCGCCCTCATCCGTGCGAATATAAATTTCACGCGCTGTTACTTTTTCTACAGTGCCAGCATGTTCCGCCAAAATGACCACGCCGGAATCCCTGGCAGCCTTGTATTCCATTCCGGTTCCAACCAAAGGCGCCTGTGTTCGCAGAAGCGGAACTGCCTGACGCTGCATGTTGGCGCCCATTAAGGCCCGGTTGGCATCGTCATTTTCCAGGAAAGGAATTAATGCCGTTGCTATGGATACAACCTGTTTAGGAGAAACATCCATGTAGTCAACATTCTCAGCCGGAACGGCAAGAATATCCGATTTATAACGTACCATCACCCTAGGTTCTTTAAACCTTCCATCTGATTCCAGCTGTTCGTTGGCCTGCGCACAAACCACTTCGTCCTCTTCGTCAGCCGTAAGATAGGATATGGTTTCTGTTACTCGTCGATTCATTTTGTCAACTTTACGGTATGGCGTCTCAATAAACCCAAATTCGTTCACTCGGGCAAACGTCGACAAGGAACCAATCAAGCCGATATTCGGACCCTCAGGGGTCTCGATCGGACACATGCGGCCATAGTGAGAATGGTGCACGTCCCGGACTTCAAATCCAGCCCGTTCCCGGCTTAATCCTCCTGGTCCCAAAGCGCTGAGCCGTCGTTTATGGGTCAACTCTGCCAATGGGTTGGTCTGATCCATAAATTGTGAAAGCTGACTGGACCCGAAGAACTCTTTGATAGCAGCAACCACTGGACGAATGTTGATGAGAGCCTGCGGGGTGATCACATCGACATCCTGAATGGTCATGCGCTCCTTAACGACTCTTTCCATACGAGCTAATCCGATACGGAATTGATTTTGCAGCAATTCTCCTACGGAACGCAAACGGCGATTTCCGAGATGGTCAATATCATCCGTATTGCCATGCCCCTCTATCAAGTTTAATAAATAGCTAATTGATGAAAGGATGTCTTGCCGGGTAATCGTTCTATGAGAGATTGGTAATGTTGGCGTGCAGAGCATCTTCACCTTGGAGCCATCTTTTTGCTTGATAAATACTTCAATGCATTCCGCGGCCGAAAAGACTTCGCTTTTTTCAAGAAGATCAATATTTTGTTCATCAATTATGGAGCCTGCCGGTAAAATGATCTCACCGGTTGCTTTATTAATAATAGCCTCAGCTAAAGTTTTTCCTGCCAAACGACGCCGCCAGCCCAATTTTTTGGTCAGTTTATAACGACCAACAGTTGCCAAATCGTATCGTTTCGGGTCAAAAAACAAAGTCTCCAATAACTGGGTTGCATTTTCAACAGTAGGCGGCTCGCCTGGTCGCAATCTTTTGTAGATCTCTACCAAAGCCTCGTCTTTTGACGTAGTATTATCCCTGTCTAACGTGGCCTGAATACGAAGGTCATCCCCAAAAAGACTTTTAATAATTTCGCTGGAGCCATATCCAAGCGCCCGGAGCAAAACAGTCGCAGGCAATTTCCTCGTTCGGTCAACACGAACCCATATTGCATCATTCGCATCCGTTTCTAATTCCAGCCAAGCGCCTCGGTTGGGGATTACGGTTGCGCCATAAAGCTTTTTCCCATTGGTATCAATACTTTCAACATAATATACGCCAGGAGAACGAACCAGTTGGCTGACAATAACCCGTTCTGCGCCATTAATAATAAAGGTTCCATTCTTAGTCATTAATGGGAAATCTCCCATAAATACATCCTGTTCTTTAATCTCGCCAGTTTCACGGTTAATAAGGCGAACGCTAACCCGTAGAGGAGCAGAATAAGTAACATCTCGTTCCTTGCATTCTTCCACTACATATTTAGGGTCTCCTAACGTAAAACTTTCAAAGGACAACACTAAATTACCGGTAAAATCCTGAATTGGTGAAATATCACGAAATATTTCCTGCAATCCCGTCTCAAGAAACCACTTGTATGAATTCTTTTGGATTTCGATAAGATTAGGCATGTCCAGCACTTCTTTAATTTTCGCATAATTATAGCGAATTCTCTTACCTACCGGAACAGGATTAAACATTAAATCCTTCACCCCTTTGCACATTTTATGCTGGCAAATGTCACATATCGTTACTACAAAACGAACGCAATAAATAGGAAAAATAAGCAAGGATCTTCAATTCAGGTGAGAACCTTGCCTTTTCAGCACGCGGAAAACCCGTTTTATCCTCCGCCATGTTCCAATTTTTTAAATGCTCCGTCTGTACTTAGATATAAGCATAACGTAAAGCGATCAGTGCCTTTTTTTTAAAAAAAACATCCTTCAAAAAAAGGTCTTTCGCATTTAAAAATGATATCACAAAGTGTCGTTTAAGTCAATATGCAAATTAAAACGGATTGTGATTTAATAAAGTTCCAGAAGCCGTTTTTAATTAGAAAACCCGGCTTGCTGCGAGCTTGTATAGCGATGGCGGAAGCCGTTGGCTGCACTTGTTTTACTTTCTGGTGTACTAAAAAAAAGCAGGCACCTGGATAAGTGCCTGCTTTCGCAATGAAAAATTTATTTTACTTCAACGCTTGCGCCAGCTTCAGTCAGCTTCGCTTTCAAAGCATCAGCATCCGCTTTGGATACTTTTTCTTTAACAGCTTTAGGAGCGCCATCAACTAAATCTTTCGCTTCTTTCAGTCCCAATCCGGTAATTTCACGAACAACTTTAATTACATTGATTTTAGCGCTGCCAGCAGAAGTCAGAATTACATCGAATTCAGTTTGTTCTTCTGCAGCTGCTGCTGCTGCAACCGGAGCTGCTGCTGCTGCCGCAACCGGAGCTGCTGCAGAAACACCAAATTTTTCTTCCATAGCTTTGATCAGTTCGGATAATTCGAGAACCGTCATGTTTTCAATCGCTTGTAAAATTTCTTCTTTTGTCATTTTTTATTCCTCCAATAATATTCATTTTGTTTATTTTCAATTTCTTCCTGTCGAGAGAGTTCTCTCTAAATGCAATTTATGCAGACTCTTTCGATTTACGCACTGCTTCCAGCGCATAGACCAAATTGCGAATATTGCCTTGAAGAACATTGACCATTCCAACAATAGGCGCCTGCATGGTGCCGCACAATTTGGCCAGCAACACTTCACGCGGCGGCAAACTTGCCAACGCTTTTACGCCTTCCATATCAATTACTTTTCCTTCAACAAGACCGGCTTTGATCTCAAGAATTTTATTATCCTTTGAGAATTGAGCAATAATCTTTGCCGGAGCAACTGGATCAACTTCCGAAAATGCGATAGCCGTCGGGCCTTCCAAAAATTGGTTTAATTCACTGATCCCCAACTCACTCGCAGCAAGACGAGTCATGGTGTTTTTTACTACCCTGTACTCAACTGCTGCTTCTCGCAACTTACGACGTAATTTAGTATCCTGAGCTACAGTTAAGCCACGATAGTCTGTTAATACGGCGCCTTTCGCAGAAGAAAGTTTTTGCTTTAATTCCGCAACAACTGCTTCTTTTTCGCTACGTATAGACATTCTTTTCCACCCCCTTCATGGTTTTCAATATAAATAGCAACGACCTCGCGGCAAAATATACCGGAGGTCGTTTATGGCATGCCAAAACGTTTTTCCCCGGCCTCGGCAGGCGGTCGGTTTCCCTCCCTTTACGTCGTTAACACCTGCTGTCTACAGCCTGTAGACACGTTATATAATTAGCAAATTATTCTTTCTTTCCTGGCGCTTTCAGAGTATTCACTCTTACACCCGGACTCATTGTAGTACTGATCGTAATATTACGCATATATTGACCTTTGGCGGCCGATGGTTTTACTTTAATTAAAGTATCAATTATCGTTTGGAAATTTTTCAACAATTTTTCCGGTTCAAACGATACCTTGCCGATAGGAACATGAATATTACCAGCCTTATCAGTACGGTATTCAATTTTACCAGCCTTAATTTCGTTAATCGCGCGTGTTACATCCATGGTCACTGTGCCCACTTTCGGGTTAGGCATCAAACCTTTCGGTCCTAATATCTTCCCGAGGCGGCCAACCGTTCCCATCATATCGGGGGTTGCAACAGCCACATCAAAACCTGCCCACCCGCCTTGAATTTTAGCAACCAAATCTTCCGCTCCGACAAAATCAGCTCCAGCTGTTTCAGCCTCTTTCGCTTTTTCGCCTTTTGCAAAGACTAAGACACTTTTGGATTTGCCAGTGCCAAACGGCAACACAACCGCTCCACGGACCTGCTGATCAGCATGTTTGGGGTCAACGCCCAACCGAACAGCAACTTCAACGGTCTCATCAAATTTAGCAGTACTCATTGTTTTGATAAGAGCAATTGCTTCTTCTGGATCATACAGCTTGTCTTTTTCAACAAGTTTTGCCACTTCTTGATACTTTTTCCCTTGTTTTAACATAATCTTATTCCTCCTGTTTCGTGGTAATAGCGGATAATCCTCCCACACGCCTCAGTCTTGCACTGCGGCGTTTGATCCTGCATAAAACAAGATCTTAATCGACAATATCAATACCCATGCTGCGAGCGGTTCCCTCAACCATACGCATTGCCGCTTCTATGCTGGCAGCATTCAAATCCGGCATTTTGGTTTCCGCAATTTCGCGCACTTTAGAACGTGAAACTTTTGCAACTTTTTTCTTGTTTGGTTCTCCCGAAGCTGTCTCAATCCCTGCTGCTTTCTTCAATAAGACAGCAGCGGGTGGCGTTTTGGTTATGAAGGTAAAAGATCTATCTTCATATACGGTAATTTCTACCGGAATAATCAAGCCAACCTGTTGAGCAGTTCTTTCGTTAAAATCTTTGACAAACGCCATAATATTAACCCCTGCTTGTCCCAATGCAGGACCGACAGGAGGTGCCGGCGTCGCTTTACCAGCTGCAACTTGTAACTTAACAAGTTTGATTACTTTTTTTGCCATTTTATTACACCCCCTTATTACTAACTAAAATATAATAGCATAAATGCTCTTAATGCAATTTTTCGACCTGTGAAAAATCTAATTCTACGGGAGTCTCGCGTCCAAACATGTTGACGAGCACTTTCAGCTTACCACGGTCCGGATTAATTTCCACAACCGTAGCCGTCCAGTTTTCAAACGCCCCAGATATAATTCTTACCAATTGTTTCAGTTGAATATCAACTTTCGGCTTCGCATCTTCTATTCCCATTGATTTGAGAATATGTTTGACCTCAGAATCACTAAGGGGTATTGGCTTCGTTCCCGATCCTACAAAACCGGTAACGCCTGGAGTATTGCGCACAACATACCATGACCTGTCGGAGACGATCATTTCAACGAGCACATACCCTGGGAAAACTTTCTTTTTGGAAACTTTCTTTTTGCCATCCTTGATCTCAACCTCATCTTCCATAGGTACAAGCACCCGGAAAATTTCATTCTCCATCCCCATGGATCGAACTTTTCGTTCAAGGTTAGCAGTCACTTTATTCTCATATCCGGAGTATGTATGAATTACATACCAGTTTTTCTTGGTTTCCATTGCTTCAAGGAACGCTGATGCGTTCCCACCCCCCTCAGCTTGCTTGGTAACATTTACACGTTGAAACTATCGCATCTATCAAGAATAGGATATCACAAAGCAACAAAACTATTTTAAGAACATGCGCAATGCTTCTGTAAGCACAGAATCAATTACCCAGATCAACGCTGAAACAATCACAACGGAAATGAAAACGATCCCCGTATAAGAAGCAAGTTCTTTGCGGTTTGGCCAAGATACTTTTTTTAGTTCCGCTCTCACTTCACGAAAAAACTTTTTCCAGCGCGCAGTATTCCTTTGAACAGTCATTTCCTGAGCTGCCATTTCTTCACATCCTATCGCATACTGCCAATTGCATCATCATGATAAAAGATTGGCAGGGGCAGAAGGACTTGAACCCTCAACCAACGGTTTTGGAGACCGCTACTCTACCAATTGAGCTATACCCCTACTGTATATAATAAATCTTTTACTTGGTTTCTTTGTGCAAAGTTTGTTTTTTGCAAAACTTGCAGTATTTGTTAAACTCAAGACGATCAGGATCATTTTTTTTGTTTTTATTCGTCTGATAATTGCGTTGTTTGCAATCAACACAGGCTAATGTTACAGCATTGCGCATCTTGTACACCTCTCTTACCCATCAATAATAACAGTGCCTAAATCTTTAAAATGTTGCTAATATAATTTAGCATACTTATCCCGTCATGTCAATAGCTGCATTTTACGGTCGCGTTATTTATTTGTAACTTCGGTAACCACGCCGGCGCCAACAGTACGGCCGCCTTCACGAATAGCAAAGCGCAAGCCTTCTTCAATTGCGATCGGAGTGATCAGTTCGATTGCCATTTGAATGTTATCG
>Ga0316604_10002143_pt1 | contig 15754 bp, 12 predicted proteins | sample OWC_soil_day20_C_FD_207650 | JGI IMG/M metagenome (GOLD analysis project Ga0316604, IMG submission 207650) | Wetland soil microbial communities from Old Woman Creek delta, Ohio, United States - OWC_soil_day20_CT | ecosystem: Environmental > Terrestrial > Soil > Wetlands | place: USA: Ohio... | reverse complement strand
AGCTTTGCTAATGTGTCTTCAAAAACCTGCACGTAAATAGCTTTAATGCTGGCTAATTCCGCGCTGCTTACGCCACGTACCTTACCATCGTTTCCTTCCGGAGGTCGGGTCGCCGCCCTCAGTTTTCTGTAAAATGTGGGAATACTCCAATCACATTGTTTACAGATTAATTCCCTCGCTTCGACAGGAATGTTATTCACCTTCCAGAACATCTCTGCAAAGGGATTCGGATAGAGGCCATTCGCTGCGGCTTTCTTAATTCCCATTTCGGGCTGCTCCAGGTGGATCTGTTTTGATCGTTTTCGATTCATAGAAGGAATCTGGTTTTAATTGAACAATAACGTTTTTGGTTAGGAAATATGAGTCTTTAGAATGTTAATTGGGGAAACGTTTCGTTCAATTCCTGGTGAAAAATTAGGACTCCTTTTGAATATAACGATAGAAAAAAGCAACTTTTTTTCTCCGACCAAAAAAGGAGGGTCGTTTTTTTGAATAATTTCCAATGTTGTAGGTACTGTAGTAATGAAAAATAGTTTTGAAATTGTTTGGATGACAAACTGAAATGGAAAGTATCACCATGGTATGTTTGCAAATCATGGTGATACTTTCCATTAATAGTCAGTTGTACCCATTGTTCTGTGTATACAGCCCTGGTGCTATATCCAGCTGTGATTTTGGAACAGGATAAATAATGTAGTCCGGTGTGAACGTCTGAATCTTATTCTGGACGTCTTCGGACGTGATCCAGGCTGAAATTATCGAGATGATTAACCCACTTCTTACGAGGTCATGCCACCTGGTTCCTTCGGCGGCGAACTCTTTTCTTCTTTCTTCCATCAGTTCTGCGAGGGTCACATTTGCCTTATCGCCTGTCAACCCTGCTCTTACCCTCACCTGGTTCACGATCGCGTCTACATCTGCCCCCTGTGAACCCGAAGCGCCATGTAAAACACATTCTGCCTTCAGCAGCAGTACATCTGTATACCGCAGCACGATAAAGTTGATGGACCAGTCCTGTGTCACTGTAGGCACCTTTGTGATGTCTACATACTTTTTCAGGAAGGAGCGGGTCTCTACCTGTCCGTTGGTATTGGTATATCCTGTCTGGATGGTAAAGGTCTTCCGGATATCGCCTGCCTCAAAACTATTCAGCAGGTCTGTTGACACCGGACGAATGGTGAGCCCTCCCTGTGTGTTTTTTGAAATAGCCGAAAAATAGGTATCAGGAACTAAAATGCCGGGGTAAGAGGCGCCGACTGAGGGAGAGGCCCCGGAAGTATAGTCGATGTTGTAAACGACCTCTTTGTTGTATTCGTTGCTATACGAAAAGATATCGGTGAAGGAAGTGAGGAAGGCATAGTTCCCGCTATTGATGATCTCGTTGAGCAGATCGGCTGCCTGCTGCCATTCATTCAGTCCCAGTCCCGGGCCTTCCATGCTATAGGTAGGAGCGGAGCGGGTCATGTATACGAGAGCTAAGATCCCTTTGGCTGCATATTTTGTAGGCCGGCCCCTGTCTGCCGTAGCATATGTATCTGCTGAAGAGGTGGTGCCATTCGTGGATGGTAAATGATCGGCGGCGTATTTCAGATCACTGATGATGAGGTCATAGATGTCGGAGACCGGACTTCTGCCTATTGTGGCTGCTTCTGCGGCCAGTACGGTTTTGTCTATAAGAGGGACCTTGCCAAACAGTCTCACCAGGTCAAAGTAGAAGAAGGCACGGAGAAACTTTGCCTCTGCCTGCAGGCGGGTGCGCAGAATGGTGTCTGTAACAAGGTTGCCTCTGTCAGCGAGGTTCTCTAATACGAGGTTCGCCCGAAAAATACCATTGTAATTTGTGACCCATGCCTCAGACATATACGCATTGGTGGAAAGGTCATTGTAAAAGTCGTTTACGCCTTCCCAGTCCCTTACTCCGCCATCTGATACGGCATACAGGTTGTCAGAGCGGGTTTCTGACAGGTTGTATAGTCTGTCAGGATACCTGAGCAGGTCGTTGTAAATAGCGTTCGTCCCCTGTACAAAGTCATTTGAATTAGCGAAGAAGTTATCTGTCGTTACGGACGAAACAGGTTGTAAATCCAGGTCGGTCTTACAGGAAGCAATGATGAATATCGCCAGTAATATCAATATGTTTCTCATGTGGAATGCGATTAAAAGGTGATGTTTAAACCGAGTATCAGTGATTTTGGCAGTGGTAGTCCGCCATAGTCGCCCGCTTCGGGGAAGGAGGTACTTCCGCTTACATCGGTGTTGGCAGCTTCAGGGTTAAAACCACCGTAGTATCTGTCATGACCAAAGTAGTTTTCGGCTGTGATGTATATCCTGGCGGCATTGATCTGTTTTGCTTTCAATGCCTTGCCCAGGTTATAACCCAGTGTAATGCTGCGTACTCTCCAGTAGTTAGAGGAATATAACCAGTCGGTATTAGCGATGTAGGTTGTACTGGTCACGGCCTTGCTGGTGATGCCATTACCCGGTTCTTCGGCAGAGCGCCAGCGATCCCGCATAATGCCCAGGGTATTTTCCAGGGAGCTCATACCGACCCGGTTGATGGCCCTGCCCAGTAAAGAGTAAATAGTGCCACCACTTTGTCCCTGTACGAGGAAGGCGAAGTCAAAGTTTTTGTACCGGAAGGTACTGTTGATGCCCCATATCTTATCAGGGCTGGGCTTGCCTGCTATCACACGGTCACTACTGTTGATCACACCGTCGCCATTGGCATCAAAATACTTTGGATCGCCGGCTGTTTCACTGGTGTACAGGGGTACGCCTTTGTCAATATCTTCCTGGCTCAGTACGCCGGTCCTTTTTAATACATAGATGCTGTAGATCGGCTCACCTACTTTCAGTATGCTATGTACTGCTGCATCGCCCAGACTGGATGGAATTACGATTTGTGTTTGTCCGTTTGGCAATGCCACCAGTTTATTTTTAGTGAGGGTCAGGTTCCCGCCCAGGTTCCAGCTAAAGTCTTTCGTGTTGATGACTTTCGCATTTAGTTCGAACTCCCATCCATTGTTTTTCACTCTTCCTGCATTGCTCAGGTATGTCTGGAACCCTGTGGTGGCGAGAATGGGCACATTCAGCAGCAGACTGGATGTAATTTTGTTATAGTAATCGATGGAACCTGTGAGCCGGTTATTGAAGAGACCAAAATCAATACCTCCATCGATGGTCTGACTCTTTTCCCATGTAAGATCAGGGTTCACAATTGAACCCTGTGTTTGTCCTGCTACCGATGTATTGTTCAGTGATGCATTGGCGGCAGTGAGCAATGCAATGCTGGCATAATCCCCGATGTTGTAGTTGCCTGTCTCACCATAGCTCACACGGAGTTTCAGGTTATTCAATGGTTTTACATTGCGCAGAAATGGTTCGTCTGTTATATTCCATCCTACAGAAGCAGCGGGGAATAAGGCCCATTTGGTATTATTACCAAAGCGGGAGGAGCCATCACGACGCAAGCTGGCAGACAACAGGTATTTCCCTTTGTATGCATATTGTGTCCTGCCAAAGAAGGAGAGCAGTTTGTTCTGCGTTTCTGTACTGTTACCTGTGATCGCTACAGCGCCATTCAGTGTGGTGATGTTACTATAGTTGAAGCCACCTGAAGATCTTTCCAGGTTGGCGTAGAGGTAATCACTGTTGTAGGAGAAACCTGCCAGCAATGATACATCATGCGCTTGCCCAAAGTTGTGATTGTAGTTAAATGTATTTTCATTGACGAATGTCTGACGACGGTATTGAGACAGTGCTCCATAAGTACCGGCATTGGGAGATGCAAGCCTTGTAGAATAAGAGGATACAGTGACACCATTGGGTTGGTAAGTCTTTGATGTGTTATCCGTATTGTCGAGGTTTACGGTCGTTTTAAAGTGCAGGTCTTTTATTATTTCATAATCACCATACAGGCTGGTCAATGTTCTGAAACGCCTGGTCGCGCCAATAAAGTACAGCAGCTTAGCAACCGGACTATTGTTGGAAACGGCCCATGGATAACGGTCGTAGGTGAATACGTTTACATTTTCTGCATCGAATAGCTGTACGGGGGTGGCTGATACCAGTTGATGCAGTATATTGTCTTTCCCTTCTACACCGGGATCATTGGTGATAGAGTAGGAGGGGTTGATGTTCAATCCCAGTTTCAGTCTGTCATTCGCCTTTACTTCGAAGTTGGCCCGCACGGAGTACAAGGTATAATCCGTCTTTTTCACCAGGCCATCTGTTTTGGTATAGTTACCGGAGAGGAAATAGTTCAGCGTGCCTGTACCACCTCTGGCAGATAACTGGTAGTTCTGCAAAGCCGCTTGTCTGAATGCTTCATCCTGCCAGTCGATGAATTTCAAACCACCGTAGTTGGGTTGTGTCCAGCGATCATCCGTCATATAGTTGATGTCAATACCACTTGCAGGTAAGCCAAGGAGTGTTCTTCTCTCATCGTTGCTCTGTGCCGCAGTCCTGTTAGCGCCTGACTTCACCCATTGTTGATTGATCATTTCAGTTGCCCTGTCTATCCATTCTTTGCCACTGAGCACATCCAGTTTTTTTACAGCTTTGGAATAACCTGCGTTGGCATTGAAACTGATTTCTGCCTTACCTGTTTTTCCTCTTTTGGTGGTGATGAGCACTACCCCATTGCCGCCTCTGGATCCGTAGATGGCAGAAGAAGCGGCGTCTTTTAATACCTGTATAGATTCGATATCATCAGGGTTGATATTATCCAGTGGATTTCCGCTACCAAAGCTGCCCGCAGAACCGGGAGCCGCAGTAGACAATGGAAAACCATCTATCACATACAAAGGCTCATTGCCGGCAGAGATAGAAGCAGCGCCTCTTACCTGTACGCTGAAAGCCTTGCCGGGTGTACCAGTTGTTTGTTTAACGGAGATACCGGCCATCTGGCCAATGAGTGCCTGATCTACCCGGGTCACAGGACGTTGTTGCAGGTTCTCTGTATTGAGAGAGGCCACAGCACCGGTCAGACTGGATTTGCGCTGGGTGCCATAACCTACTACCACCACCTGGTCCAGCGAGCCGACAGCAGCTTTGAGTGATACGTCCAGCGTAAAGGTAGTACCGGGTCTGAGCTGATAACCGGAATAATTCTTTGGCTCAAAGCCGATACTGGTAATGGTAAAATGGTAAGGGCCACCTGCTGGTACGCTGGCATAGAACAGACCGGCGGTGTCAGTCTTTGCGCCGGTGGTGAAATTGCTTTGTGTGTTGCGGATCACAATGGTGGCGCCTATTACGGGATGATTATCTTCACTGTGTACGATCCCTTTTACGTCGCTCATTTTTGTTTGCGCAAAGGTCCATAAGGGTAGGAAGATCAGGGCTATCATGGACGCCCGGGTCCAGGGTTGCTTACATTTCATACAGCATTGTAGTTTTATCAGGAAACAACAGCCCTGTTATCAATCGGTATGACTGATACGATGGGCTATACGTGGAAAATATGTATACGGGTTTTACTTTCTAATTATCATAACGCTATCATTGTCGGTCATCTTAAGGTTGTTCAATTTTGCAATTCGTGCTAAGATAGATGCAAGTGATTCTGTTCTTTCATATCTGGCCGTGAAATAGATATCCTTTATATCGGATCTGTTATAAATAATTCTCACCTTATAGAGTGCTTCGAGTTGATTCAGCACTTCTTCCAGCGATTGGTTGTTGAACATATACCAGTTGTTCTCTTCGCTATTGGCGATGTACGGATCTTCTGCAGGATGACTGTCTCTCGTAGCAGAAGCGGTGTTCTGCAGGAAAGAGTGCACGATGATCCGGTTGCCATAAATAAATTCCTGTCCGGGAGAGAGGTATACTTTGTTCTTCATTCTTCCTGTGTTGGAAGAAGTGATCATCACCTTGCCAGTGTATAATCTGACCCTGATATCATGAAATGAATTGACTTCAAAACCCGTTCCCAATACTGTCGTCGTGATTTCTCCACTGATCACTGTGAATGGATGTTGGTCGTCTTTTGTTACCTGAAAAAATGCCTTCCCTGTCATACTGATCGCGCGGTTGTGGGTAAATGGTTCCCGCCAGGTAAGTGCGCTTTGATCAGCCAGCAGGATGCCGGTACCGTCTCCCATGGTGAGTTTCATGGGCACACCCGTGGTGTTTGTAGCATGATGCAGGCTGTCATGCAAAGCAGGTCTGGTTGACAGCGCAATATTGGTAGATGGTCTTTTATCGATCCATTGCCAGTTAACGATCATAAGCAGACAGATGGCAGCTGCGGCAGCCAGTATAGCGAACGGTCTTTTTGATGACACTGGTTTTTCTCCTGCCTGTTTGAACTGCACCCATTTTTCATCCATGTTCATTTCATCCAGCACATAATCAAGCGTTTGCCTGGCATCGGCGAGTTGCCATGCCTGGCGGAGGGTATCCAGGTATTGGCAGTTTTCCGCGCTGAGAGCTATCCAGCGCTCGACGAGGGCTTTTTCTGAGGCGGTGGCCTCATTTGCCAGGTACCTGGTCAGGAGTTCATCGTTGATTGTATTTTCCATGCGCTCGGGTATTAATACAAGTGAAAGTAATTTTACCCCTACAAGGGGTGAAAATATTTTTTAGCGGATAAAGGCGGCCAGTTTTTTCCTGAGTTTGAGCAGTGCCCGGCTCATCTGGGTTTCTACAGTTTTGACAGATAGATGTAGTAGTGCGGCTATTTCGGTGTATTTAAGTCCGTCGTGGCGGTTGAGTTCAAATATTTTTCGCATCTGGTCAGGTAGTTCGGCAATGGCCATGTTGATGGCGTCGCGGAGTTGTTTGAGGTCGAGATCGTCCGTGGCGGACAAAGGATCAGCTATATTGAGCTGGGCCTGGGTATACTGATCCTGTACCTTTTGGTGTTTGAGGGTGTTAAGGCATTGGTTGTTAACGATTTTGAAGAGATATGCTTTGGCCGAGAGGGTCGGGTTGAGGGTATGGCGGGCTTCCCATAGTTTGGAGAAGGAGGTATTTACGATGTCTTCGGCGAGGTGCACGTTGAAGTTGTATTTGATTTTGCAGTATACGCAGAGTTGAGGGTAAAGAGCCTTGAAGAAGGTTTCAAAGTTGGATTCCAGGCGGAGGTCATGGAATGAAAGGTCTTGCTGGCGGCTTTCGGGTAGTAAAGTCATATCATTACGTGGCTGACCAAATGTAATAAAAAGCTGAGTGAAAAGAGAAACCCCGCTGTTGTCATTGACAGCAGCAGGGTTTTGCGATCGTGGAGCGACCGTTTGAGGGAAAAGGCTTAATAATATAGGAATTTGTCAGCCAGACAATTAATTTTCAATTCTCCTGATGGGGTAAAATTCATTCAGCTCAACTTCGAGTGCAGCGGCTAATTTGATGAGCGTAGTCGCAGCGGGATTTTTCATGCCATTTTCTATTTTCGAAATATCTCCGGCATGTACACCGGAAGAAACTTCGAGATCCAGCTGGGTCATTTTTTTCTGCTTACGAATTGCTTTGATCTTTCCGCCGAGCTCTTTTAATATTACTTTTAGTTCAGACATTCCGGGTGAAAAATGATCACATTTTAGAGAATAAAAAGTTGTCGATCGACTACTTTCGTGAAAAAAATGAAAACGCTTGTTGGCTGTGAGCGAGCCACCCGCGCAGTTAGGGGTACTCCGGGGGGGCGGAGTACTCCTAACTGACACAAGTGAGGTGATGGCATAGCTATAGCTGCTGCACACAGTGAGTGCAGACTTGTCGTTTAGAAACAATGCATGCTGATCATCCTTTTGTGTTGGCATGAATGCAGCTCAAAAACGAGCTTTACGATGAAGATGTTGAATAGTTCATGTTGAAGGCGATTTCTTTGTTATTTTGAGATATACAGTCTGAAGGTGCTGCAAAGTTCTTTATTACCGGTCGTTTGTTTTATTCCCTTTGTTATTTGAGTTTGTCCCCGTTGTTGCTTAAGTAAAATTCACTTCATTTCCTATCAGATGCTTCAGCAGCCACTTTCCTGCTTTTGCCGTCTCCTCTTCGGTGACGGTTTTACCTGCTGCCAGTCGGAGGCCCCAGGGTTTGCCGTCATGTACGAAGAGTGGCGGACTTTCTACTACTTCCCAGATGGCGTATCCCAATTGTTTGGACCGGATCAGCAACCGCATGTCGGAGGTGAGGTAGTACAATTCATCCGGCACAGGCACCAGGATTGCTTTCCTGGAATAGCCACTTTTTATGCGCGGATTATTGGTTTCTACTACTATTGAGCTAACCTGGTGCTGAGGTTTATAGTAGTAGGTTTTTTTCGCAGATTTGCCAGTGGGTACTTCATCACTGGGGTACCTGAGTTGTTCTTCAAAGAGGGAAAAGAAGAGCCGTTGTAGCTGATGAATGTAGTAGATGTAAGCAGAAGTCAGGACTTCATCTACACCTACAAACCATTTTCCTCCCATGCCAGGCTTCAGCCAAAACTTGTTACCAAGTGCTGTTGGACGGAGAACTGTGCCGGTCCTTCCATCCATAGTGGAGAAGCGGAAAAGCGACAATTCAGCGCGTTCGATCAATATTGGTTCCAGCGTATCGATAACCTGCAGGATATTTGGTAAATCCGTGCCTTTTATCCTAATCTTTTTTCCCTGTTGTAAGAAATAAGCACCTTCGAAAACCTGTTCTAATTCTATTGACACAAAGCTAATTAATTTAGCACAAAATACTAAAAATATTAGTAAGTTAATGTAAGTTTTTGAGCAGAATAATTACTTGAAAAGTAGACTGTATTCAAAAAGAAAATGATATTTAAAGATTTTTATACTCATTAATAAATCGTAGTTGTATATTAACACTAACGTAGATTTCAATTTATATGCAACGTCCATTATTTACATTTATCATCGCCCTTTATTCCACGGCTACCTTTGCCCAACGGCAGAAGGCTATCAGTCCTGACCTATTCGGTATCTTCTTTGAAGACATCAGCTATGCTGCTGATGGGGGATTGTATGCAGAACTCATCCAGAACCGTTCTTTTGAATATACAGGATCGGACCATAGAGGATGGAATCCAATGACAGCATGGGAGTACACACCCAAAGGATTTGCTTACGGCAAAATATCGGTGGAAACGAAGTCTCCACTCAATGAAAATAATCCGCATTATGTAGTACTGGATATCCAGGATGCAGGACAGGAAGGTCTTGGATTAACTAACTACGGTTTTAATGGTATTTCTGTAAAAGAAGGCGAACAGTACGATGTATCGTTTTTCGCAAATAGACTTGCTGGCAATGCCATGCCTGTCACTGTAAGTCTCCGCAACAAAAAAGGAGATATTTACGGCGAAACCACTTTCGATATAAAAGATAAAAACTGGCAGAAATATGCCGCCAGTATTACGGTGAATAAAAGCGATGACAGCGCCTGTGTGGTGATCATCGCAAAAGGTATTGGCGAACTGGCATTGGATCAGGTGTCGCTTTTTCCAAAGAAAACATTCAAGGACAGGCCAAACGGGATGAGGGCTGACCTGGGACAGGCGATTGCAGATCTGCACCCGAAATTTATGCGCTTTCCCGGTGGATGCCTGGTACATGGAGATGGTATCGCAAACATTTACAACTGGAAAAATACCATTGGTCCTTTAGAAGCACGTGTTGATCAGCGCAACATCTGGAACTATCACCAGTCAATGGGATTGGGTTATTTTGAATATTTCCGGTTCTGTGAAGACATTGGTGCTAAACCCGTACCTATCCTGGCTGCTGCTGTGAGTTGCCAGAATTCCGGCGGTACCTGGGCGATTGGAGGCACAGGTCAGAAAGGTATTCCTATGCAGGATATGCAGGCATATATCCAGGATGTATTGGATCTGATAGAATTTGCAAATGGTCCCGTTACTTCTGCCTGGGGAGCCAGGCGCGCTGCTGCAGGTCATCCGGAGCCATTCCACCTGGAATACGTTGGTATTGGTAATGAAGATAAAATGACCCCAGGTTTTGAAGAACGCTTCACCATGATTTATAATGTTGTGAAAGCAAAGCATCCGGAAATTACAGTAATTGGTACAGCTGGTCCTTTCTCTGAAGGTGAAGATTATGAGAAAGGATGGGAGATCGTAAACAAACTGAAAGTACCGGTAGTAGATGAGCATTATTATAATGACCCTGAATGGTTCCTGAAGAATAATCTTCGCTATGATAAGTATGACAGGAAAAAAGCAAAAGTGTATGTTGGCGAATATGCTTCTAAAGGCAACAGGTTTATCAACGCTATCTCTGAAGCTGCTTATATGACCAGTCTGGAAAGAAACGGTGATGTGGTACACATGGCTTCTTATGCACCACTGCTGGCAAAGAAAGGAAATACCAACTGGAATCCGGACCTGATTTATTTTGACAATACAGGTGTATATCCAACGGTGAACTACTATGTACAGCAGCTGTTTTCTGCGAATACAGGAGATGTATATATCAGTGATGTAGTGACCTTTGATCGTAAGAAGGATTCTACGCTGGCAGCATCCTGTGTGAAGGATACAAAGACAGGAGATATCATTGTAAAGATTGTAAATGCGGGTGGTACAGACGCTAAAGTAAATGTCAATCTGAAAGCTTTTGGTGCATTGCAATCAAAGGCAAATGTGACAATATTGAAAGAAGACAGGGGCGTGCCTGTTTCTATTGAAACAGCATTAACAAAAGGAAGTATGACGCTGGATGCACTGAGTATGCAGGTGATACGATTCCACAGGAAATAGATAAGAGGGGATGTATTATAAGTAACAGGAAGTGCATGTATGAAAAAGGTATCCAAATAAAAAAAAGGGGGCGTCCCGAAGATGCCCCCTTTTTTTTTCTGAAAATGGTTTTCATCCCCCATTGGTGAATTCCCTCTTTCATGAAGGTTTTTATTATTAGATATTTGCGTGAATCCATTGATATGCATATGTTGCCACTTCTTCCCATCCCGGTTCCCCGCAAATGAAATGCCCCCTGTGCGCAAATTCCCGGAATGTTGTAATACTCTTATCATCTGTATAAGCCTTCGCATTCTTCTTATTCAGTTCCGCAGGAATGATCTGGTCATCGCTGCCACCAATAAATAGTAAAGGGAAATGCGGCAGATCCAGGTCTACATGTCCGGCACGGCCCAGACAATCTCTCAATACATTCCGGCTGTCGTGCGTTGCAAAAGCACGAAAGGCTGCATTAGCGCCTTCATCCGTCATTGTATTAGCAAATGATTCATGGAAGGATTGTTCGTCCATTATAAAAGGATGATCGCCTTTAAATGGATTGGCAATGAGTGTACTGTTTTTGAAAAATCCCCAGTCAAAAGTCTGCATGGCATTGGGGGCCACAGAATCGATACATACACCTCCTGCAATCAAATTTTTCTCTGATAGTAACTGTACAATCAGACCACCTACAGAATGACCGATAGCCACAGGTTTTTCCGCTAGTGTAGCAACTACCTTTTCCATTGCTTTAACAACGGTGTCGAGACTCAGTTCGCCAAGGCCTGCAGGTGGTTGCTCGCGTAATGATACAGGGTCGCCTTCATGCAACGGCCATGGAGGCGCTAAACAGGTGTAGCCTCTTTCAGTAAAGAAGTCTACCCAATGAGACCAGCTTTTAGGGTTTTGAAACATTCCATGGATAAATAATATCGTTTTAGATGCCATAAGTTTCATTTTATAACTAATAGTAATGACAAAAACCTTGCAGGTAGAGCGGTCTGATGAGAGAAGAGTGAATACTGTGAAAGAAATATGATTATATGGGTGAAGTATACATGGGGAGCCCTTCCGTGGCTGTAATTCCCATTATTCATTTTATTGTCTATCCTACTCCCGGTCAGGCTCCACGTTTTTGTTATAAAGAAGACCATTATGCCCCTTTTTATTGTTTTGACAGGCGCATATCGTCTGGCTGCCCAGGAAACCGAAATTCAATACCAATTGGGCATTTTATTGCACCGCAGGTGCCAATTCCGGCAAATGGATGACTATACCGGGAGCTTCAGGGATTCGGAAAATATGATGTAAAAACACCTGGATACCATTCACACGATTTGTATAAAAAGGACGCTTATTACAACTTACCCTGTATTTTGATTTTTCAGGCAAATAAAATATATTCGTTTGATTGACACTTAATTCACCGTTGTGACCACGTTATTAATGTTTTCCCATGATAAGATTGCTTTTCTGCCTGTTACTGGTACAATGTGCCTATGCACAGCAAAACTCTGACAGCGGATATAAGAAGCCCTTGCAGGATGTACTACTCGATATCCAGCACCGCTATGGTATTAAAATCCGATACACGGAGGCAGAGGTAGCCGGTAAGTATGTGACTTATGCGGACTGGCGGTATCGACCGGATGCAGAGGCGACGCTTGAACGTGTACTCGCACCACTCGATCTGAAAGTAAGAAAGGAAAAGGATAAGCAATACCGCCTTACCAATTATGAATACTATCGCTGGCCTGTTGCCGATGGTTGGGCAGAGCTGGACCGGATCGCTTCGCAATATCATAACGAACAGGAATGGGAAAACAGAAAAGCAACACTACAACCCTGTATCTTACAGGCATTACAATTGTCTCCATTACCACCTAAACCTGCATCAGCCCCGATCATTACTGCCGAAAGAAAGTTTGATGGATACACTGTACGTAACATTGCCATAGAAATATTGCCAGGTGTGTATATCAATGGTTCACTGTACGCACCTGCAAAAAGCAAAGGAAAGATCCCTGTGATCCTCAATCCCGACGGGCATTGGAAAGATCAGCGATACAGACCGGACTGTCAATATCGCTGTGCTGCCTTAGCACGCATGGGTGCTATGGCTTTCAGCTACGATCTATTTGCATGGGGTGAATCTCAGTTGCAATTTGAAGAAGCCGATCACCGTCGTAGTCTGGCCATGAGTGTACAGGCGCTTGGCACCATCAGGATACTCGATTATTTATTGTCTCTTAAAAATGCAGATACCAGTAGAGTCGGTATTACAGGTGGTTCAGGGGCAGGGAGTCATACGGTATTGATGACAGCTATTGATGACCGTATCAAAGTGAGTGCACCTGTAGTGGCCATCAGTTCTTATTTTTATGGTGGTTGCCCCTGCGAAAGTGGGATGCCCATACATGGTTGCGGGAATAGAACGGACAACGTAGAAATCGCTGCTATGGCAGCTCCCAGACCACAGTTGTTAGTCAGCGATGGCGGCGACTGGACAGATAAAATGCCCGAACACGACTTCCCTTACCTGCAAAAGATCTACGGCTACTACGGCCAGACCGGCAAAGTATCCAATGTACACCTGCCTGCAGAAGGCCATGACTTTGGTAGCAACAAGCGCAAAGCAGTATATGAATTTATGGCTAAATATCTACAACTTAATATTACCGCCGCAGACGAAACCAAAATAACTATTGAACAACCCGCCGCGATGTATGTGTTTGGAGAAAAAGGAGAAACACTCCCTGCGCATGCTATTCACGGATTTACACAACTGGAAAAACTATGGAATGCGCCACGTTAAGACACTCAAAATGGCACAATACCTTGTACCAGGAGTTGAATGATAACGCCAAACCAGTTACGATAAAGTTGATACCTTATGTTGCCTGGGCAAATACGGGGAAGAGTGGTATGAGTGTGTGGCTGCCAGTGTTGGGATAACAATCAATCTGCCTGGCAGAAATTCAGAAACACCTGCGCTGTTTCCAGACTTTCTTTGACAGATACAGGTTTGGTAATATACGCATGTGCACCTAAGGTGACACATTTCGCTTTTTCAAAAGGATTAATAGAGGTAGAGTAGATGATAACAGGAATATTCCTGAAGCGGTCATCTGCCTTCAGGTTTGCCAGTGTCTGCGTACCGTTCATCTTTGGCATGTTCAGGTCCAGTACGATCAGACAAGGAACTATGTGTTCTGCGCTAAAGCGTGTGTCCAGCAATTGCAGGGCCTTTTCGCCACCTTCGGCAAACATCATCACATGATCAGCATTGATCATTTCCATGGCTTCTCTGATAATAGCCATATCTTCAGAGTCGTCGTCAATAACCAGTATTTTTCCACATTTCATAAGGTAAGCAATTAAATAACCGGATGTGTAGGCAAAGAAATGAAAAAGGTTGCACCTAATCCCTCTTCTGAGGTAGCCCATATTTTCCCCTGGTGCATTTCTACGATCTTCCTGCATATGGCCAGTCCCAATCCTGTGCCTTCATACGTTTGTCGTGTATGTAAGCGCTGAAAGAGGGTGAACATTTTAGGCAGGTACTTTTCATCAAATCCAATCCCGTTGTCCCTGAATATAAGTTCAATATGCCCGTTCTCCTGCTTGTAAGAAATATCTATCTGAGGAGCCAGGGCATCCTTGCTATACTTCAATGAATTGCTGATGATATTGCCAAACAGCTGCCGCATCATACGTTCGTCACAATAGAGTTTTGGCAGTGATTGAATATTGAGTGCGGCATTCTTTTCTTCAATCGCCATTTCCAGATCCTGGCAGGCATCTGTCGCTACCGTATTCAGGTCAACTTCCTGGAACTGAATCTGTTCTTTATTGATTTGTGAGAAGAGTAACAGGTCTTGAATCAATGATCGCATTCTGCGGGAAGCGCCCTGTATACTGTTCAGGAAATGCAGGCTTTTCTCATCAAAAGAAGTCTGGTAGTTATTCAGCAGGTAGTCACTATAAAAGAGCAATTTACGTACCGGTTCCTGCAGATCATGAGAAGCTACAAAGGCAAATTGCTGTAGCTCCTGGTTACTGCGGTTCAGTTCTTCAATATACTGTTCCAGTGTATGCTGGTTATCTTTCAGTTTCTTTTCCGCCTGTTTTAATTCGTAGTTATCTTTCAGCGTTTCCTCTACCGTTTTCTGTGCATGGATGTCGACCATAAACCCGATACGGTAACTGGGCTCTTCCTTATCTCCATTGAGTGGTGACAGGGAGATCTGGTGCCAGAGGTAATCGCTGGTACTTTTGTTCATCAGCCTTGCCTGTATCTTGATGGTGGTTGCACCCCGTGTAATATCATTCTGCAACAGCAGACAGAAGGCGTCATAATCATCAGCATGCACGATGGTTTTCCATTTGCTGTTGTTGAGACTATTCAGGTTTTGACCTGTGTAGTGTAACAGCCAGTCATTGGCATAGAGCAATTGTCCGTGATCGTCGAGCGAGAAGATCATAAGGGGGAGTGAATTGGTAAGCACCTTGTACTGGTCTTCACTTTTCTGCACTTTTTCTGAAAGTTCCTGCAGCTGTTCATTCTTCCTTTTCAGTTCCTCGTAAGGGGAGATAGAAGGTTCATTGCGAAAGAGACTCCGCCACTCATCCAGCTTTTGTATATCTATACGGAAAGCAGGGGAGATGGTATAAAAGAGTTCGATGCTGGTTTCCGGACCATTAGTAGATACTTTATATTTATTAACCAGTTTTTTGGCATGTTCAAGACCTTCCCGGGCGTTGTTCTGTTGCTCATTTTTTAGACAGGCTACGATGAATTTTTCCCGCAGATCGCTTTCTACGCTTAGAATGAGACTACCTCTTTTGCCGCTGTCGATGGCGTTTCTTGACACCTCGGACACGGCAGTAGCAAAAGTTGTTTGTGCCGACAGGGAGAGACCGGCCAGTTCTGCCAGTTTCATAGAGCGCTTATGCGCAAGTATGAGATCCATTTCATTCTCAAGGGTCACCCGGGCAAGTTCGTGCATGAGATTACAAGTTTATTTTGCACGCCACTACCGACATATCGTCTGTGAGGCG
>Ga0316604_10002141_pt1 | contig 15757 bp, 17 predicted proteins | sample OWC_soil_day20_C_FD_207650 | JGI IMG/M metagenome (GOLD analysis project Ga0316604, IMG submission 207650) | Wetland soil microbial communities from Old Woman Creek delta, Ohio, United States - OWC_soil_day20_CT | ecosystem: Environmental > Terrestrial > Soil > Wetlands | place: USA: Ohio... | reverse complement strand
AATTTCAGTGTAACGTAGTAGCTTTTTTAGATACCAGCGAACATGTATAAGAAGGAGTGGCATATTGTGCGTAATTTAATTTGCTTAGTAGTTATCATTAATTTTTTACTAATTTGCATGCCGGGAATGTCATATTGCTATGCGAATGATTCTAAGTTTGAAATGGAATGGGACAATTTCGAGCCAGCTGCAAAATCCCGCGATATTGATACAGTGTCATTACATATATTTGAGAAAATTTCTGAGACAAAAGGCAGGTCTGTATATAGAGGGATCACAATCACCAGGGCAAGCGGGAACATAATTCCGTATCAACAGACTCAGGTTCTGGACAGTTCCGCTACGGGTATCGGGCCTGTTTTTATGGTTCGTAATGAGAAGTATCGTTCTGGCAAGTTCTCTGCAGCGGTAGATATGAGTGGTGGACTCATTCTATATAACGAAAGGTTTCCGGCCGGAGGAGAACATTACGATTTTATGTGGCGTATTGGACCGCAGTTTATTTATAAATTCAACCCCGATTCTTCAGTAAGTATTGGGTGTATGTATATGCATGTTTCTAATGGGTTGCATTCTCAAACTCATAACCCTTCTTATAACGCCCGTGGAGTTTCCTTTGGGTTTGCAAGCAGTTTTTAAATCAGAGAATGTCAGTATCACTAAAAGTAGAGAAGCTGTTGCCATAGTTTTTACATTTGCATATTTTTGAAAAAGCAGACCAGTTTATTTGGCCTGCTTTTTTGTTTGGCTTTTTCAGTTGGTTGTTGTAAGACAGGTTCCCTTTAGAAAGAGACAAAATGCGAAACAAGCGATATCTCACTGAGCTAAGACCTTAGCGTAAAATTCGCTGAGGTAGAAAAATAAATCTTATGCTATCAAAGCTGAATATGTACTAATGGATAAATTTTCTAGAATGAATTCGATTTGATTTATGGTATGGATATTTTTTGTTTGATTAAACACATGAATACACTTATAATAAAATTCAGTTAAGTTTTTATTTGTTAACTATACTTATCATAATGAAAGTGTGGTTGATAAAATGGTTACCTTGGAGAATGAAACAATATGCATTTCTGTCTCAGAACATGGGGCGGAACTTCGGCAAGTTACGGGTAAAAGGGAAAATACGCAATATCTTTGGCACGGTGACCCTAAGTATTGGAAGTATACCTCGCCGATTTTGTTTCCCATCGTAGGGCAGGTTGTAAATTCCACCTATCGTGTAAATGGGAAAGCGTATCAATTACCGGCGCATGGCTTTGGAAGAATTTCTGATTTTACGACGCTCCGCCGAACTAAAGACTCCATTACCTTTGAATTGAAGTACTCAGAAGAACTCTATAAAAGTTACCCCTACCGATTCGCCCTGCAAATTACTTATACCATTGGGGATAATTTGGTGAAAGTTGATTGGAATGTTATTAATCTGGACGATAAAATAATTTATTTTTCTATAGGCGCCCATCCCGCGTTTATGTGTCCGATTAATCCGAACGAGCGGTTAGAAGACTGTTATCTGGAATTTAACCAGGTTGAAGATACTGAAATTATGAAGATTACACCGGAAGGCTATCTATCCCGTGACAGAGAGATGTATCTGAAACATACACAGAAATTGTCACTTTCGCAGGATGTTTTCAAAAATGGTGTATTAATTTTTGATCAATTAAAATCGGATACAATCACAATCCGGTCAAATAAGGATTCTCGAACATTAAGTGTACGGGCCAAGAATTTCCCTTATTGGGGTATTTGGTCAAAAGAAACTGGTGCTCCATTTGTTTGTATTGAACCTTGGCATGGTCATTTCGATTATGCTGATTTTACCGGTGATTTTAGTGAAAAGGAAGGTAATTGTCAGTTAGCTCCGCAAGAATCTTTTCACTGCGGTTATGAAATTATCATTGGACAATAAAAAGAGCATGAGAAATTGGTTCCAATTTCTCATGCTCTTTTTATTTGTTTTTTGTATTTAATATCAAGTAGTCTAGGATGACTCTTGAGAGTACATAAAGAGGAAACCGGGAAGTCACGTCAACTTTTGTGATCGATGTATGTTTATGTTTATAGCCCCACAGGGAAATGTTGGCCATTTTGGTCAAAGGGGAATTCTCACCGCAAGTACACGTAATTAATTTGGCTCCGACGGACTTTGCGTTTTCCGCAGAAACAACCAATTCTTCTGTGGTTCCGGATAATGAAAAGATCATCATCAATTCGTGAGGTTTTATATCGGTAGACACTTTTTTCATAATAGCCGCATCTGAAATCTGGAAAATGTTATAACCTAGCAATTGCAGCTTTAAGGAAAATTCTTGTGCGACCAATATAGTTAATCCTCTGGATAAGATGTAAATTCGGGAAGCTTTCTTGATGAGTTCAATCGATTGAAGAATGTTGTCAATGGATATGTTTTCGATTGTATTCGTTACTTCCATCAAAGACTTTTTTAAAATTTCATTTACTTGAATGGAATTGTCCAACTCGGAATTTTTCTTTGAGACTAAATAGCGTAATTCAGCAAAGCCATCGATACCGCATTTTTTTATGGTTCTAGATACAGTGGCAGGTGAAGAAAAGGTCTTTTCCGCAAGAACACCGATAGACATATTGGCTATTTTATCGGGGTTTGCATTAATAAACGTGATGACTTGTTTTTCTGTAGGTGTAAGACTGTCGTAGAAGGAATGATCTATTCTTATTAGCATAAAGTACCTTCCTCTCAGTGAGAAGTTGTTAACACCTAACAATTCCCCATTATTGTAAAAATAAATGGGAGACTTGTCAATAAAAAGCGATTTTCCCCATTGAAAATCGTTCCAATATTAGAAAACAAAAGTGACTGCAAAATCAATATAATAGAGTTAAGTTAACAAATAAAACTTAACTCTATTATATTACATGAGCGAGGTATTAACTATGAAAATAGCAATTGCCGCTAGCGAAAAAGCCAAGGCGCTAAAAGAGCAAATTAAAGCATTTTTAGTGGAACATCATTATGAACCAGTGGATCAATCTTCGACGGATATTTTTGAAGCTACCATGAATGTCGTTGCGGCAATCAACAGTAAAGCAGCCGACAGAGGAATTGTGATTGATGAATATGGTGTTGCTCCATTTATAATTGCTAATAAAAATCATGGCATAATCTGCGCAGCCGTCTATGATGACTATACTTCGAAAATGACAAGAAGGCATAATTCTACGCAAATCATCACTTTGGGCTCGGCTATTTCGGCAGAAGAACTTGCCTGTGAAATGGCGCTGAACTTTGTCGAATCTGAATACGAAGGCGGCAGGCATCAAATTCGGATTGATATGTTAAATAAAATGCTGTAAGGGGGATAAAAAATGAAAATCGCAATTGGTTGTGATCATATCGTTACAGATATTAAGGATAAAGCTGCAAAATATCTGAAAGAACAGGGACATGAAGTTATTGATTGTGGAACCTATGATTTTATTCGTACACATTATCCGATTTTCGGGAGAAAAGTTGGTGTAACCGTCGCCAAAGGGGAAGCGGATCTTGGGGTATGCATATGTGGCACAGGGGTTGGTATCAATTCCGCTGCAGAAAAAGTAAAGGGTATACGCGGAGCGCTGGTTAGAGATGTACAGACCGCTGTTTACGCTAAAGAACAGCTTAATGCAAATGTCATCGGCGTGGGTGGCAGAGTTGTGGGGGAAGGCACTTTAGAGTATATTCTGGACGCCTTTATTGCTGCAGAATATAAACCGTCTGCCGAAAATCAGGCCTTGATTAAGAAGATTGACGAATTGATTGGCGAAAATGAAACGCTGGAAAACGATGCGATATTTGATGAGTTTCAGAAAAAATGGGATGCGGGATTTTATCACGATTAAAAGCATTTGAGATAGGAGGGAGGGGTGAAAATGCTGGAGCTGCAATTATTTCAAAGAGAATGGATATTTAAGGAAGACTTCAAAAGTATAGATGAAGCTTTCACTATCATGGCCAAACGGTTTGTTCAGGCAGATTTGGTGAAAAATTCTTACGAAGAATCGATAAAACAGCGCGAAAGAGAATATCCGACGGGTATTGATTTAAGTGTTGTCGGAGCAGACTTGCCGAATATTGCCATTCCGCATACGGAGCGTGAACATTGCAAAACAACAAAAGTTGTATTGGTAAAGTTGGATCAAGCTATTTCTGTTGGTAATATGATGAGTTCATCACAAGAGTTAAAAAATGTACGTTACTTATTTATGATTCTTAATAGTACAGATAGAGAGCAGACCGGTATCTTGAGTAAAATTATGGAGCTTGTGTCAAAGGCGGATAATATCAAAGCGTTGGAAGAAGCGGAGAGCGTAGAAAATCTTTATGAAGTTGTTAATGGATATACATTCTGAAAAACATTTAAACAGGAGGCGTTTATTGTGATTAAGGTTTTAGCTGCTTGTGGGGCTGGAGTAAATTCGAGCCATCAGATAAAAAGTGCGATTGAAGAAGAAATGAGCAACCGTGGATATCAAGTACAGGCGGATACGGTAATGGTAAAGGATATTACAGAAGATTTGCTTTTAAAATATGATATTCTCACGCCGATTTCAACACCTGATGTAGGTTTTAAAATTAATATTCCTATTGTAGAAGCGGGACCAATTTTATATCGTATTCCGGCAATGAGTCAACCGGTATTTGATAAATTGGAAGAAGCTATTAAAGGGTTAAACAAATAATAAAAAATGATATTGCCAGAACTGCCTATGTCTATATAGATGAAAATGAATAAATAATTATGAAATAATTATTTTATGAGGTGAAGCTTTATGGATTTATTAATTTCGTTTTCCAATCAATTGTTTAAACCAATTTTGTCTTTAGGCGGTCCGCCGGTAATGTTTATCGTATTGACTTTACTTGCATTAATCATGAGGGTAAAATTCTCGCGTGCGCTAGAAGGCGGGATTAAACTAGCTATTGCCCTCACGGGAATGGGGACAGTCATTGGTATTTTGACTGGTGCATTTGCACCGGCGCTACAAGGATTTGTACAATCGACAGGGATTAAGTTGTCGATTACAGATGTTGGCTGGGCACCTCTTGCAACAATTACTTGGGGTTCTATGTATACGTTGTATTTCTTAATGCTTTTGGTTATTTTGAATATTGTTATGCTTGTAATGAATAAAACCAATACATTAGATGTAGATATTTTTGATGTTTGGCATTTATCTGTGGTTGGATTACTCGTTATGTATTATTCCAATGATAATTTGCTTCTGGCTTCCCTTTTAGTTTTGTTTATCGGTGTGCTCAAGTTCATCAATTCAGATTTGATGAAACTGACGTTTAATGAGTTATTAAATATGCCGGAATCTAACCCGACGACAACAACCCATTTGAATTTTATGTTTAACCCAATTGCAATGTTGTTGAATAAACTTTTTGATATTTTTTTACCATTCGTCGATAAATATGATTTTGACGCAGGAACTTTGAATAAAAAAATTGGCTTTTGGGGCAGTAAGTTTGCTATTGGTTGTTACTTAGGAATATTTGTTGGCATTTTAGGGCGACAGGAAATAAAATCTATTTTTGGATTGGCATTTACGGGCGGTGTCTGTCTGGAGTTATTCTCTTTTATGGGCAGTTGGTTTATCGCATCTGTTGAACCGCTATCTCAGGGAATTACAAATTTCATGAGTGAAAAATTCGCTGGTAGACAGTTTAACATCGGTATTGACTGGCCGTTTTTAGCCTCTAGAGCAGAGATCTGGGCTGCGGCAAATGTACTTGCACCAATTATGCTGGTTGAAGCATTGTTTTTACCCGGCAACGGTGTATTACCGTTAGGTGGCATTATTGCTATGGGTATGACTCCGTCTTTGTTGGTTGTTACAAGGGGTAAGATGATGCGTATGATTATCATTGGAGCGTTGATGTTACCTGTATTTTTATTAGCAGGTACTGCAATTGCAGAATTTGCAACGAAAACAGCTCTGGCTGTAGGGGCATTTCCTCCAGGTTTGGCAGAAACGCAGATGATTACGCATTCTACATTGGAAGGGCCTGTTGAGAAATTCATTGCGATTGCAGTTGGTAAGTTCGGCGGTAATATGACGATGGAAAATGCAATAAAAATGGTAACTTCCTTAGTGGTTTACTTAGGATTATTTATCTGGTATGCAAAGCAAATGAAGAAAAGAAATGTTGAATTAGCAGCAAAAAAGTAATAATGATGTCTTAGACGCTAAAGGAAGTGGAATAACTATGAATTTAAGAAATACAAAAGAACTAATTTTAAATGCACAGAAGAATGGTTATGCTATTCCGGCTTTTAACATTCATAACCTTGAAACTATTCAATCAGTTTTAGAGACGTGTGAAAAACTAAAATCACCGGTTATTTTGGCGGCAACTCCTTCTACGGTAGCTTATGCTACCAAAGAATATTTGATTGCCATTATTCAAGAAGCCATGGAAAAAATATCAATTCCCGCTTCTTTTCATCTTGATCATTTTGAGAATGTTAAAGAAATTAAAGCAATTATCGCTACAGGCTGCCGTTCTGTCATGATTGATGCGTCAAAACATTCTTTTGAAGAGAATATTGCAATTGTAAAAGAGGTTGTAGACTTTTCACATGCCTGCGGTGCTACCGTAGAAGCTGAACTGGGCAAGCTTGGCGGTCAGGAAGACAATATAATCGTTGACGAAAAAGACGCCTTTTTTACTGAGCCCGGAGAAGCTGTTGAATTTGTAAAGCGGACAGGCATAGATACTTTAGCTGTTGCAATTGGAACGGCACACGGCTTGTATAAAAAAGAACCAAAACTAGATTTTGAACGTCTTGCTAAAATACGCCAGATTATTGATATCCCGTTAGTATTGCACGGGGCTTCGGGTGTTCCTTTTGAGGCGGTACAAAAAGCAATTGATTTAGGAATTTGTAAGGTTAATATTGCTACGGAATTGAAAATTCCTTTCTCAACGGCCATAAAGGAATATTTCAGCAAACATCCGGATGCTTCTGATCCGAGACAATATTTAGTTCCAGCTAAAGAAGCCATGGCCAAAGTCGTAGAAGAAAAAGTAAAAATGTGTAAGAGCGCTCAGCGAGGTTGATTATGATTACGGTACTTACATTGAATCCATCTATTGACCGTTCTTATGTGTTAGATGATTTTGTACGCGGAAAAGTTCAACGTGCTAGAAGTGTTGTTGCTACAGCAGGGGGAAAAGGACTGAATGTTTCCAGGGTTGCCAATTGTCTTGGAGGAAAAGTCTGCTGTCTGGGTTTTTTGGGAGGCTTTACCGGAGGCTCTATTAAGAATGAGATTGAGGCAGAGGGTTTGATTAATCGCTTTACTCCGATTCAGGGGACAACCAGAATTTGCCTGAATTTTACAGAGCGTAGCGGAGTATCTACCGAGGTACTTGAAACTGGACCGGAAATTCTTACTGATGAAATCAAACAATTTGAACAGGAATTAAAGAATGTACTAAAGGAAACAAAAATATTAGTAGCGTCGGGCAGTCTGGCTCGAGGGCTTCCCAAAGATTATTATGGGAAAATTTCAGAAATTTGCAGAGAAGAAAAAATAAAATTTATTTTGGATTCTTCGGGTGAAAGCTTATATTTAGCAATCGAAGATAGACCGTTTTTAATAAAACCAAATGAAGAAGAACTTGAATATATTACGGGAAATCCGGTTAAAACCTTCGAAGATGTATTTCTCGCTTCTTCAAAGGTTTTGGAAATGGGAGCGGAAAATGTCTGCGTATCGTTGGGCAAACAAGGCATGATGTTAAACGGGAGTTTGGGAAGATTTCTCGTTCACGTTCCGAACATAGAAGTTGTTAATACAGTTGGATGCGGAGATTCTTTGGTTGCCGGGTTAGCATATGCGTTGAATGAGGGTTATAATATTATTCAGATGTTGAAATTTGCAAACGGCTGTGCAATTTCGAATGCATTGCATAAGGGCGTAGGGCAGATTGATCCGGTGCAGGTAAATGTATTTGCAAAGCAAGTAACTGTAACCCCTTATGTGAATATAAAATAGTGTTTTTGTGCTCTAAAAGAGCTAATTTGTGCAAGGTGTTGCTGTTTTGTTGCACGGCATTTTGCCGGTAATGTAGAATGTTATCTTTACTAACTCAACTTTCGCAGAGTCGAAATCGGCTAACAAATCAATTAAACTCAACTTTCGCAGCATAGATTCGGCAGGTAAAACTTGATATAACTGGGCAGAGAAGCAACCCATTGATGTAATTGACTTTTAATCAAATTGCCAATTGATTTATATAACTTTTTGGAAATACCATTAAGTATTTCCAAAAGTTGCTGTAAAGCAACTGCCCAATCTAAACTACTGACTTCATCGCATAACGCCAGAAACAAGCCACCCAATGTATGCTGGTCGGTATTTTGACGATGTTGCCAGGCAAGAAGAATATAGCGTGAAAACACAATAGTCGTATGACTATTGTGCAAATCATACGAACGTCCCTGAAATTCTTTCTGCAATCGTAGTAAGGACTTAGTACATTTGAAAAAGGTCTCAATATCCCAACGACTGCTGTAAATTCGGATGATTTCTTCTTCACTCAGGGTACAATCAGTCGATAAAATAGCCAGCCATTCGTTTTTGTTGGTCCGATGCCTTACAAATACCACTTTTACAGGGATATTCGGAGCCAGTTGGGTATGAATGGATCGCAAGATACCTTTCTTAACACCTTTGACCGATCGGGCAACACAATAGAGTTCTTTAAGGTTTAACCAATGCCCGGCTACCAGATAACGTTGATTTACCGGTTTTACCATTCCAATCACATCTAGGCCACGGTCTATAATCTTTTGAACAAGAGGCGCATAAGTAAACCAAATGTCCATCAGTACATAAGAAGCAGTAATCCCTGTCGCTAAGGCTCGGTCTATCATATCCGGAATAATTTCTGGAGCAGCCTTTAGCGCTTCTACCCGCCGCTGGTAGCCAGAGGTACGTTTGTCGATCTCGCTAGAGATATCGTTAATTTGAGACTTCAATGAACTCAAAAGCGAGAAATCAATGGGAATAAACGTGTAACCGTCTGACCACCCCAGAGTCAATATACGAAATCCTTTGCAGTAACAACCACGGGCGTGATCTTTAAAGCGGGCTAAAAGCTCTACAGATTTACTGCGATTACGGTTATACATGGAATCGTCAATAATCAGAACTTTGACCCGTTCTGATGCAGTCAGTTTTGTAACCTTATGAATGGTGTTACTGCTTAGGTTACTCAAAAAGCGACGCCAGGAAAATTGGGTATGATTTAAAAACCTATAAATAGTATCTTTTCCTGGAAAGCTTTCTCCCTGCGGGCTTTCTAATAAACAGTACCAATTTCTGTGGTGAAAAATTAGGCAAAATACGATTTGAAATAAGTAGGTGCAAGTAAAACCAAACCGTTTCTTAAAGCCAGCATTTCTCAGATGCTTCAATACGTTAAGTTCTTTGAAGGCTACTTGAAGTTCTTTGGGAAGTTGATTTTCTTGTGGAGTTTGGTTTATCATTGTCATATGGAAAGCACCTCTTTTGTATGGTAGTGTTGTTCGCAAACTCACTATACCAGACATGAGGGGTGTCTTTCCATTGTCAAGAAAGTTTATTTTTTTGTATCATGCCTAATTGTTTCAAGCGTTTAAGCCGATTTCGGCTCTGCGAAAGTTGAGAATTAAAGAAATAATAGATTTTTTAAATGGGCAAAAACATCAAGTGATTTTGTGGCGGAAAATTAATGTTTATTTTCTATTTCCGAGGCTAAAATGGTTACATATTATGGATAATTGGATACATAATATTGTCAATAACCATGTCAATGAATCCTGATAAATAAAGGTTTAAAGATATGATTGTTGGTGATTAGTTAATGAAATATTATGGTAAAGTTGATTCGCATTCAAGAGGGCAGGGGTTCAATTCCCCTCGCCTCCACCATGCAAATGCAAGGCTTTTGAGGATTAACCTCAAGGGTCTTTTTTGCTTTTATGCTTAGCTTTTATCCAGTCTAAACATGGTCAAAGCCGTACCTGGAAAATTAGCTTTGGCACCAGCAGAACCGGGGAGACCTCTTAGACAAATTAAAGCAATTGCAGACATGCAAAGTTATTAAAATGTTGCTATGCTATTATCTTATATATTGTACAGGTTTAAAAAATCATGTTGTCTTTGAGTGAAATTACAAAATATGGTATACTTAATTTGTTTGAGCTATTGAGCTGGAAGGAGTATTGCGTGATGAAAAGTGTAATTAGTTATGAGGTAACTTTTCGGTAAGTGAATACGAATTCTTTATTATAGGGATAACGGGTTAATAAGCTATTCTTTACTATGTTGAAGTATTGTTATAGCAATGTAAGCCACAGGTTGTTGCCTGTGGTTTTTGTGGTTAAAATTATTTTTTGAGTTTGTAAATGGAGGAATAATCTTATGAAAATAGATATAGAGTTTAAACCTATTAATAGCAGTTATGTTGATGAAGCCGTAAATATGATAATAGTTGCATATGCTAAGGAACGAATATCCATACCATACTTACCTGATAGCGATTTTTACAAAAGTATATATGATTCAATTAACTGTTTGTTTAGGGATGGGAGTGGAGTAGTAGCTATCCATGATAATAGATTGGTTGGATTTCTTGCTGGTTTCGTTGTAAGCGAATTTTTTAGCAGCTATTCCGGTATTTACTGTCCTATATTCGGACATGGAGCCATTGGAGAAGAACGCATGGAAATTTATCAGAGCCTGTATGAACAGGTGGCTGATTTATGGGTCAAAAACTCGCATGTAACTCATGCAATTACCATGTTTTCACACGATCAAGATTTAGTGAAATTATGGTGCTGGCAAGGCTTTGGACTTAGATGTATTGATGCTATTCGCAAAACATCAATCTTAACTTTCAAAGAAGCACCAATACAAATAAAAAAGGTAATACTAGACGATGTCCCTACTCTAGCTAACATTTATACACAGCAAAAAAATTATTATCGCAAGTCTCCAATTTTTATGATTAAAGATACTGAAGATATGCGTGAACATTATAATTGGATCGTAAAAGAAAACCATCATGAATGGATAGCTTGTAAAAATGACATTCCTGTAGGTATTATAAGAATTGCTCCAACAGCAGAAACATTCATTGCTGCCCATCCATCGATTATGAACATTACCCGTGCTTACGTGGTTGAAAATGAGCGTGGCAAAGGAATTGGAACAATGCTTTTGAATACTGTGCAAGAATGGCTCATACAAAATGAATATCCTTTATGCGGTGTTGATTTTGAATCTATTAATCCTAGTGGAAGAAGTTTTTGGATGAAATACTTTTTGCCGTATACATACTCTTTAGTTCGAAAAATTGATGAACGTTTTTTACGATAAGCGCAATTAGCCACAATTGGTTGCTGCGATAAAAAACATATTCAACAGTCCGCGGGAGCATCCAATCAATGAGCATACTAACGGATTGCTACGCCGGTTCTTTCTCAAGAACACCAGCTTGATGGATATTGCTAATGCAGATGTTCTTCAGGCAGTTTGGCTTTTCGACAATTTACCCTGTAAAAGACTAGGCTGGAAGACTCCGTTCGAAATACTTATGCTGCCTGTTCCGCTTAGCGTGACAATTCGCCATCTATAAAGATCCATGTTTTAGAGTGCGGTCAGGTTCAGGTTGACAAAGCATTGCCTTCCCCTGAAAGCAGTCTCAATCCTATTGCCTATACTGAAACGGAGTTACACCTAAGACCATTATAGTGCATTCGTCTCAAGCACCAGTTAGCCACTGAATATGTGTATGCATCGAGAAGGAGACAGAAGATACAGGCAACATTTTGATGTGCCGATATCATAAGTAGGTTAAAATGGATTATAGCACATGGGAGGTTAAAATGATTCTATATTTCAGTGGTACAGGTAACTGCCGCTATGTGGCGCAGGCAATAGAAACGATAACCGGCGATAAAACCATTTCAATCAATGAGCTTCTGAAAAACGGAAGCCAAGAGGCTATCAAATCTGATAAGCCGTTAGTATTTGTCTGTCCAACCTATGCATGGAGGATACCTAGAATAGTTGAAGATTTTATCAGGGATACTCGCTTTTCGGGAAACAATAAAGCCTATTTTGTTTTGACTTGCGGCTCTGAAACAGGTAATGCAGCGCATTATGTAAAGAAAATCTGTAATGAAAAGGAGTTTGCTTTTAGGGGATTTGCCACGGTAGTTATGCCTGAAAACTACATTGCCATGTACACTGCGCCTGATAAAGCGCAGGCGGATGAAATTATAAAAAATGCCGTGCCACAAATCCGTGATGTAGCAAAGCGGATTAAAAACGGGCAGCCTCTCCCGAAGGAAAAAATTACGTTCAGTGACCGGGCTAGGAGCAGTATAGTAAATCCCATATTCTATTTGACTTGTGTGAGTGCCAAAGGATTCCATTTGACCGATGACTGCACCGGCTGTAGAAAATGTGCACAGCTGTGCCCCTTGAACAATATAGAGATCGTTGACGGGAAACCGCATTGGGGAAAGCAATGTACGCATTGTATGGCATGTATCTGCGCCTGCCCAAACACGGCTATCGAATATAAGAAGAAAACTAAAGGTAAGCAAAGATATTACAACCAAGGATACACAAAAAATGAGTGAATTAAAATAAGGGAGAATTACCGGAGGAGTTATCAAAGCTTTATTCTTGACATATGTTAGATGCCTAACTACAATGAGGTTATGAAGAAGAAAAATGTAATTGCTCTTGCGAGTAGAATAACAGAAAAAGCGCACAAACTTATTGTCCGAGAGCTCGAAGCGCGTGGGATTGATGGGATTGTTCCTTCGCACGGAGGAATTTTAGTCCAGCTTTTTGCAGGCGAAAAATATACCATGAAGGATTTAGCTGAGAAGATTCATAGGACAAAACCAACAGTGACTATATTAATTGATAAACTTGTTGGTTTAGGGTATGTCACAAGAGAAAAAAGCAGTGAGGATAGCCGTGTTACTTTTATCAGATTAACAGAGAAGGGAATGGAATTGAAACCTAGTTTTGATGAAATCTCAGATAGACTGAATACTATTGTCTATAAAGATATATCAGATGACGATGCGGAATGCTTGGAAGCAATGCTTGGAAAAATAAACTTAAATCTAGATGAATAATCTTATATAAGATTTTCATCTCGCCATATAGTTAGATATCTAATAATAAAAAATTAGGGGGATTTTAAAATGAAAGCAGTAGTGAAATTTATACAAGAAAATATTACGGGGTGTTTGGCAACTGTTGAGAATGGAAAACCAAAGGTTAGACCTTTTCAATTTATGTTTGAAGAAAATGGTAAATTTGTTTTTTGTAGCAATAATACAAAGGATGTATCTAAACAATTAAAAGCTAATCCGTATGTGGAGTTTTCCAGTTCTTCGCCGAATTTTGCATGGATTCGGCTCAGTGGTAAGGTAGAATTCAGCAATGACCTAAAGCTCAAAGAAAAGGTTCTTGAAACAAGTGGTTTGGTAAAATCTCTTTATAAAACAGCAGATAACCCGATTTTTGAAATATTTTATATTGAACACGGAACTGCTATTCTCGCAGATTTTTCTGGTCAACCGCCCAAAACAATCAATTTTTAATCATTAGAAAACATAGTAAGGAAATCTCAAAGAAGCTTGATGAGTTTATCGTCAGGCTTTCTTTCCAATCTGTGGAATAGGAGCTAATTGGGAACCAATACGAACTAAAGAACAATGTTAAAGAAAAGGAGTAATGTTGGATGAATGAAACTATAAGAACGATAGAGAATCTGAAGACTGTTAGAAATTTTGCCGACAGAAATATACCCAAGGAACATCTTACAGCTATATTGAAATCTTGTGTTAATGCAGCTTCAGCATCAGCTAGACAAACATATTCAATTATAGTTATAGATGATAAGAAAGTTATGAGGGAAATTGGTTATGTTGGCAGCATAATGCTTGTGTTCTGTGTGGATTTTAATAGAATAATAGATACTGCTGAGTATTTAGGATTTAAATATAGGCATGAAATACCGCCTATTACAGATTTTATGACTGGTAGTACTGATACTATTCTAACGGCACAGACTGCTGCTATAACTGCCAAATCCATTGGAATTGATTCTTTCTTTAGTAATTGCGTACATAGGGGAAATATTAATAGGATATACAAGTTGTTAAACCTTCCCGAAAAATATTGCTTTCCTTTAATTGCGTTAATACTTGGTTATGAAGATGAGAGAAAGCAAAAACTAACAAAGAAGGGACGATTAAGTGGGCCGGGGATAATATAGTTTTAGAATATGATAGCCAAGATAAACACTTTCTTTCATTGATTGATGACTGGAAGAAAAAAGGTTACAATCATTATTTAGAATATTTTTATGAAAAATGGTGTGGTTATTTTAGGGCTAACGAGGACGAGGATTCTCAGGCAAAACCTATGAGCCAATACAGTCAAATAGACAAAGTATTAATTAAGACTGGATTTTTATCAGATTAGGCCCCCTGAGTCTTGCATAAGCTAGTTGACTAAAGGAGCGCCATTAAAGGGATGCTGTGAATTGATTCCGTAAAATTAACATATCAAATATAATACTTCATTCTCTTGATAGGAATACTTTACACCAATTGTAGGGGTTTGACCCAATTGTTGACACTAAGGCATCGTTATATTATTATAAGTAATCAGGTATCAACAAAATATATTGTATAAGGAGCAGGTGCATATGGGAAAGAAACTAAGGACACTGGGATTAGTATTTTTGATGCTCATGATAGTATCAATGGGTGTGTTGGCTGAAGCAAAGAGCAATAATGCACTGGTTATCCAAACTGACTTTGGAGTTAAAGATGGTGCTGTAAGTGCCATGAAAGGTGTAGCTTTTGGTGTTGATTCGGACATCAGAGTATTTGACCTTACCCAAGAAATACCGGCCTATAATATTTGGGAAGCTTCTTATAGATTGATGCAGACTGCGCCTTATTGGCCAAAGGGTACTGTATTTGTTTCAGTAGTTGATCCCGGTGTAGGAACAGAAAGAAAATCAATAGTGGTTAAGACTAAGACTGGACAGTTCTTCGTTACTCCTGACAATGGCACCTTGACATTGATTTCTGAGATCATGGGCATTGCAGAAGTTAGAGAAATTGATGAGAATGTGAATAGATTGCCTGGCTCAAAAGATTCATATACCTTCTTCGGTAGAGACGTTTACGCCTATACAGGTGCGAGACTGGCATCAGGAAAGATATCTTATGAGCAAGTTGGCCCTGTTTTAAAACAGGATTTAGTTAAAATTCCTTACCAAAAAGCATCCGTTAATGGAAATGTAGCTGTAGGTACCATTCCTATTTTAGATATCCAATACGGTAATGTCTGGACAAACATTGGTACAGACGTTGTAGCAAAACTCGGTATTAAAGTAAATGACATCCTAAAAGTTCAGGTATTCCAAGCAGGTAAGCTAGTTTATGAAGGCCAAATGCCTTTTGCAAATACCTTTGGTGATGTACCAGAAGGTAAGCCTTTAGCTTACTACAATAGTTTGATGGAATTATCCTTCGCCCTGAATATGGATAGCTTTTCAACAGTTAACAAAGTATTTTCAGGTCCTGAGTGGAGTGTAAAGGTAGAAAAAGTAAACTAATATTATAATAAATAAGGTAGCCCTGTGAATAGTAAAGGGCTACCTCAAGCTGTAGACAAAAGT
>Ga0316604_10002139_pt1 | contig 15763 bp, 12 predicted proteins | sample OWC_soil_day20_C_FD_207650 | JGI IMG/M metagenome (GOLD analysis project Ga0316604, IMG submission 207650) | Wetland soil microbial communities from Old Woman Creek delta, Ohio, United States - OWC_soil_day20_CT | ecosystem: Environmental > Terrestrial > Soil > Wetlands | place: USA: Ohio... | reverse complement strand
TCAGCGTAGCTCTTGGAAAAGCATCGGGGAACCCCTTTAGGATAAAATTGTAAAGTAGAAGTAATTACTAATTTATACCTGAGTAAAGCAGCGCCTTCACATATTTGTTCATACATCGAAATTAATTGTTTAAAATGCAAAAAAACACTCCGTCAAAATTTAAGCAAGCGTTACAAGAAATACATTTTGCCGCCCGCGTATCCCCATTTTCCCACCGTTTCACAAGGTCGGGTTCAGCAATCAATGGACGTGCCAGCGAAAAATATTCAATCGCCGTAGTGTTTAAGATACTGAGCATCACATCATAATCGCGCTCCCCGCCGTCTAGGATGACAGGAATAGGTATTTCTGCTGCAAGTTCTGCCGCAAATTTTTTAAAGTAGGCCGGAGGCCGGGGCGATATATCCTGCCAATCACCGGTAATTTCAATTGCATCGATGCCTTGTTCTGCCAATTTTCCGCACACATATTTACATTCTTGAAATGTCATTCCCGGTACTATGGAATCTACCGCGTTTATCTTCATTATAATCGGAAAGAAGCTACCAACTCTTTCACGCACTACCCGGCACAAGTCTAAAATCATCCTTGCTCGGTTTTCGATACTACCGCCATATTCATCCTTCCGGCGATTATAGTATGGTGAAAGAAACTGATTTAAAAGAAACCCCTGTGCCCCCTGGATTTCCACTCCATCGAAGCCAATTTCTTTCGCCTGCTGCGCAGCATCAGCAAAGGCCATTTGCATACATCGGATAGTCTCTCTGCTCATTTCTCTCGGCTGAACTTTAGTTCGAACGTTTTCGACGGCACTCGGCCCCCATACTACCCAATTGTCCTTGTAGCTAAATGAGCAGTACCCAATTTGGAGGATTATTTTCGTGTCATATTGATGAACCATCTTCGTAATTTGTTTATATTGATTAGTAAAAGAATTTCCGTCAACTCCCCCACTAAGAACATCGGTAAACTCCGTTATAATGATTCCAACGCCGCCTTGTGCCAATTCTTGGTAATATTGATACAATTCACCAGTAAGATCACTAACACCAGTATTTTCATAAGTTCCCGCACGAACAAGACGGTTCTTTAATCTTATACTTCCCACTCTTGTTTTATCGAACAAAGATTTCATACAATTGCCACCTTAATTCTATCTTCTCACCGGAGACTTAATTATCAACGCGGGGTATGCTTCCACCGATTATGCAACCAAAACCATTCATGCGGAAACTGACGAATATGCTTTTCAATAATAGTCGTAAGCTGCTGTGTAATAGCAAACACATCCGCATCGCGCTCAGCCGTTTTCTCCACAAATATAGGCTTATGCAATCTTACAACATGACCGCCATTTTCTCTTTCCGTAATAAATGCTGGTACAATCGGCACGTTCTTTATTCTGGCCAACGCCGCCGCCCCGGTCGCCGTAGACGCCGGAACACCGAAAAAATCAACAAAGGTTCCTTCTTTACCAGCATCTTGATCCATTAATAACCCAATAATCTTCCCTGTTCCCAATAACCGCATCATTTCGCGCACCTCGGCTTTGTAAACCAACTGCATACCGGAGAGAGCTCGATATTCATTGATAAACCGATTCATTGCTGCATTAGTCTGTTTTTGAGCCACCCCAACCACAGGGAATCCATTAAACGCTAGTGTCGGCCCCAGTAGCTCCCAATTACCGCTATGAGCCGTTGCTATTACAACGCCTTTGCCAAAAGCCAAAGCAGCCGATAAATATTCACGACCTTCAATAGTAACTAACTGATTAATACTGTTCTTGCTTAAAAGCGGAAACCGCAATACCTCTACCAACATTGGCCCAAAACGGGTCGTACTGCATTTCACTATAGCACTCGCCATTCGCTTATCCAAATTGAGACTACGCATACTATTTTCGACAGCCATTTTCTTTCGCTTTTCCGGTACAAGCAGCCAACAAAGGCTACCGATTAGTTTCCCGATACCATGCCTCGCTTTCAACGGTAACATACAAAAAAAACGACTAATCAGTTTCATTATGTAATAGACTAGCATACGGCACCTCCTTTTTATCGTCCTGATGGTCTTTAATTGCCGCTTCAATAATTTTGTTCATCCGACCGCTATATTTTCATGATGAAGATCCTACTCTGCATCACCATTACCCTGAAACTAAACGGAGGCTTGATCATTATTCAGTATACCCGTTGAAAAATAAACCCTTAGTGCGATGACCACTGGTCCGGTAGGAATAGAAGCTTTTTCCCCAAAAACCTACAACATGCATATCTATTTCATTACCCGGATACCACTCGTATCCGGTACTACACACATTCCATTTGACGCCGTTGCTAAAACAAATAACACGGTAATTTTTCACTTGCTAAAATATACCCAAATCTTCACGCATCATAAAATAGTGGTTAAACCTATGCCCGCGCCTTTTTTCTTAATGCCACCATCACTAATGTTACGATATTCAAAGTTCAACACCGCGGTATCGGTTATTTTATAGCAAGCTCCTACCTCAAACTCATATGGAGAGTCATTATGCAATTTGCCGACACCAAGCAGAGCGGCATAACCGCTCCACTGATCATTTAACGGTATAGTAGCAGCCAAACCATAGAGCATTTTTGATTCCGAATGATAATTTCTATTACCCACAATCACTCTGGTTTGACCCTTTTCATCTATGTAAAATTGACCATAAAAATCATTCATATTAGTATCTTCATCCCAGTCCACATGTTGAAAGCCGATTGCAAAAGTTGAATTAAGCTGCGTTGTAAAGCTATAATCTTTGCTCTTATCTCCATTATGGTTTGAAAGACTAAATGCTGATTGTTGCGATTCTACGTCAATAACAGGCAGTGCAAAAGCAGTACCAATTTGCAAAATCAATGCAGCTATCATGAGTAACAATATCTTTCTCATTTTAAATACCCTCCTGAAATCAAATTTAAGATATTCATCTTTGCATTATGTAATAATCATCGACCAACAATAGTAGTTATTCAACCAATTCCAAATTATTCTGTTTTCATGCCACTAAGCCCATCATCAACAAAAATATAACACGTTTTCAATTTCATTAGTCCCTATATTACAATCAAACAGGCTTAGGGATTATAAGACCACAGCCTGTTTGATTGGAATCTCAAAATATGTAAATCAATAATATTTTGTCATATCTTACATATCGCCACTGTAAAATTTCTTTGCTTACTCAACCTGTACCCCGATGGCTTTATCCAGTTTGGCCCTGCTGGCATTATAGTCGTACAAAGCCTTAGTATAATTGGTCTTGGCGGTATTTAAGGCAAGTTCCGCATCGATTACATCCAAATTTATGCCAATGCCGTTGTTATAACGTTTCTGGGCCACATCGAAATCGGTTACCGCTTCTTCCACCGCAACCTTATTGGTTTCAATGCGTTTTTCAGCTTCTTTCAAGCTTAAATACGCCTGGCTCACTTCTAAATTTATGGCTTCTGCCGTATCTTTGGACTGTTCTTCCGCCTTAGCCTTTGCATATTTTGCTTTCTTTATCTTAGCATCGGTGATACCGGAATCGAATACATCCCAAGTCGCCCTGACAACCGCTGACCAACCATAATCGTGACTTGTACCTGGATAATCGGTATCATCCCACGTTTGCGTACCTATCAAACTCACGGTAGGCAGCTTGTCACCTCTAGCAATATCTACTTGCTTTTCGGCGATGGCTACTCCCGCCTCTACCTGCTCCAGCTCAGAACGGTGTTTTAAAGCATACTGAATGCTTTCCTCCATCGTCATGGAATAAGGAACATACTCCAACTGGCTTTTTAACTCCAGCTGACCGTGAAGAGGCAGCCCCATATCATAATTTAGTTTATAGACAGCTAACTCATAGCCGTTTTGCGCCTTTATCAGATTATCCTGGACATTCGCAACCTGCACCTTAGTACGAAGAACGTCGGCTTTGGCGACTACCCCTGCGTCAAACTGGCGCTCTACATTGTGTAAGTGGTTGGTCAGCGTATCCACCGATTGTTTGGCAACCTCCAACAAATTTCCTGCCTGAAGAACCTGATAAAAATCGACGGTAGTATCCAGTTTTATCTGCTGCTTACTGGTGGATAGACTTAAGTCAGCCACTTTCGCGCCCAGTTTTTGCGCCTCAATCGCATTTTCCACCTTTCTCCCAGTGTAGAGCGGAACTGCCAGAGTCAGTTTATTACTAAAATAATTGTACGGATCAACGGACTCTAGTGAGCGGATATAGGACGGCGGCTCTGTCAAACGTGCATTGGTATTAGTATAAGTAAGAGAAAAGCCTTTGTTTCCCTTGGCCTCTTCCAACGCCCAGGCCGACTCTTCCTTACCGGCATCAGCCATCTTTATTTTATGGCTATTAGTGAGAGCCAAATGAATGCTGTCATCCAACGTTAATTCCCTCGGGTCAGCAAAAGCTGGCACGTTGACCGCCAACAACGACAAGGTCAGCAAAATTCTGGCCATATTTTCTTTGTTCATTTGCTATTCCTCCGAAATACCTTGTAATTTATTAGTTTCATTGAATCGGAATCCCCGCCTTGTCATTTGTGCTATTTGTTGCACCCATACTTTCGTCCGGTTTCACTTTGAACCAGGCAGCATACATAGTCGGTAATACCAACAGGGTTAACACCGTGGCTCCAAACAGTCCGCCCGCGATAGCTACCGCCATTGGCCCCCAAAAGACGCTGGATACCAACGGAACCATCCCCAGTATCGCGGCGGCGGCGGTCAGCATAATGGGACGAAACCGGATGACAGTCGCATTAATGATGGCGTTCCAAATCGATTCGTCAGCGGCCAATTGTTGTTCTATTTGATCAATCAAGATTACAGAGTTACGCATAATGATCCCGGCTAACGCTAAAATACCAAGTTCTACGACAAATCCCATCGGACTACTGGTCACGAGTAACCCAATGCTTACTCCAATAAGTCCCATCGGCGCAGTTAATAGCGTTAACACAACTTTGGGCATACTCTGCAGTTGAAACATCAGAAGGGTCAGAATCACGATAAGCATCACCGGAACCGGACCCATAAGCCAATTAATGGCCTTTTCACTTTGTTCCAATGGCCCATCTACCTTAACGGTGTAACCTGGCGGCAGACTGTCACGCAATGGTTTTAATTGGTCATATACGTTCTTAGTCACATCATTGCCCATAACACCCTCAGCGACATTACCTTGAACAGTAATAGTAGGCTTTAAATCCCGCCGCCAGATCAAACCTTCTTCAGCGTCATAAGTAATGGTAGCAATCTGGTCAAGCGGTACAAATTTACCGCCGGCAACAGGAATATTGACATCTTTAATCTGAGTCAATTCTTGCCGATTCACTTCATCCAGGCGAAAGACAATGTTTATCGTTTTGTCTTTTTCTCGATATTCCGCAATCGGAGCGCCCGCTAAAAACGTCTGCAGAGAAGTAGCAAGGGTCTGACTATCTACGCCCATCGCCCTAGCCTTGTCCTGATCAATTGCCAGATGCATGACTTTACTTTTTTCATTCCAATCAAAGTTAATATCCTTAATGGTCGGGTCTTGAATCATGACGGCGCGCACTTGTTCGGCGATGTCCTTGACTTTATTAGGGTCGTAGCCCGTAATACGAAGAGCTACCGGATATGGCGACGGCGGCCCCACCTGAATTACCGAAGTATTAACCCTGACATTAGGAAAATCGGTTTTAAAAATACCCTCAACTTTTTTCTCCAACGCCTTCCGCGCCGCAAAATCTTTTGCAACAATAATTACCTGGGCATAACTAGTGTCCGGCAAGGTCGGAGTGATGGTCAGCACAAACCGTGGGGAACCTTGTCCCACGTAATATGTGTAATGGTCAATATTAGGATCGTCATTAATCATGGCGGCAAACCGCTGCACCTCTTGTTCGGTTGCAGCCTGAGAAGCACCTTGCGGCAGCCGCATATCCACCATCAGTTCAGGCCGGGTTGAAGCCGGGAAAAATTCTTGTTTTACTAACCCCAAAAGAGCTATCGAACCAAGAAAACAAACAAGGGTAACAGACAATACTAGCTTGCGATGGGTTAAACACCACACCAAGACACCCTTAAAAATCCGATAGAACTTTTTATCATAAATATCAACCGACTGTTCTTGTTCACCAGCTGGTTTGACTTTAATAAGTAAATAACCCAACAGCGGCGCAATCGTGCCAGCAACCACCCAAGAGATAATTAGCGCGATCGTTACTACGGTAAAAATGCTGCCCACATATTCCGCAGCGGTGCCGAGGGAAAACCCGACCGGGATAAACCCCGCGCAAGTAACCAGAGCTCCAGTCAACCGTGGGTAACCCGTAGCCGTATAAGCAAAACAGGCCGCATTAAACCGGGGCCACCCCTGCTCCAGTTTAACATTCATCATTTCTACGGTAATAATCGCGTCATCCACCAACAAGCCCAGCGCAATAATCAGCGCGCCCAACGATATTTTTTGCAGATCAATTCCGGTTATTTTCATGGTCACAAATACACCACAAATAACCAATGGTATGCATAAAGCAACAATAATACCAGAGCGAACACCGAGACTGATAAAGCTGATAATTAACACAATAATAACAGCTTCCGCCAAAGATTCAGCAAATTCGTTAATTGACTCTTTTACAACTTTAGGTTGATTGGATACCGTACTCAGTTCAAGCCCCAGTGGTAAATCTTTTTTTATTTGGGGCACAGCTTTATCCAGGTTTTCTCCTAACTCAATCACATTTCCGCCTTTTTCCATCGATATGGCCAGACCAATTGCCGGTTGACCATTATAGAACATTTTGGGTTCGGCGGGATCGGCATAACTGCGCTCAATTTTAGCAATATCACCAAGACGGAAGTTTCGTCCGGCCACATTAATAGGTAAAGACTTTAACGCATCGACATTCTCAAACATACCACTGACCCGTAAATATACATTATCCGATGAAGTTTCCAACATCCCTGACGGCACCATCGCACTCTGTGTTTGGACGGCACTAATGATGACACGGGGATCAACCCCCAACTCCGCTAATTTGCTGCTTTCCACTTCAATATAAATTTTTTCCGGTTGTACCCCTACTAAAGAAACCTTTTTCACGTTTGGTATTCCAAGCAGTATCCGGCGGATTTTTTCGGCATTTTCCCGCATATCTTCGTAGCTATAACCATCGCCAGTGATAGCATAGATCGTACCAAACACATCATCAAAGCGGTCATTGAAAAACGGTCCAATTACTCCTTGGGGCAATGTACCTTTTATATCGTTGACCATATTGCGAACTTCCAGCCAAGTCGGCCGAACTTTATCTTCCGTTATGGTATCTTTAATATTTACATAGATAACTGCCTGACCAGGACTAGAAAAACTTTTAACATAATCTAACCCCGGGGTATCTTGTAGCTTTTTTTCCAGCTTATCAGTGACTTGTTCTTCAACCTCTCGAGCGCTGGCACCGGGCCAAGCCACACTAACCACCATTTGGCGAATCGTAAAATCCGGATCTTCTAATCGGCCGAGTCTTTGATAAGAAAAAATACCACCAAAAAAAATAACCAGTATAAAATAGTAGATCAGTTGTTTATGATGCAGAGCCCATTCGGTAAGATTGAATTCTTTCATTGCCCGTCACCACCGGCTTGGATTTTTTGACCCTCATGCAGTTTATGGACACCGGCAATTACAATTTGCTCACCGGAGTTCAAACCTCCAAACACCTCAACGCACCCATTGGCATATGCGCCAAGCTTAACCGGACGCAAAGTGACAACATCATCGTTTACTACCCAAACAGCCGGAACATCTTGAGTCTGGTAAATAGCCGTCAACGGAATCGTTAGCACGGCCCCTTTGGCACTGTCCGCGATGCTAACTGCTGCGGTCATACCTAGTTTGATTTCCGTCGGCGGATTAACCAAGCTAATTCGAGCTTTATAGGTACGCGCTACTTTATCAGCAACCGGCGAAATTTCTCTTATTTTCCCATCAACGGCAACGCCCGGTAAAGCCCAAAAAGTGACTTTTAACTGCCCTGTTTTCCGCACTTCGTCCACTTTGTTTTCAGGAATATTAATTTCTACTTCCAACTCGCCGGTTTTTACTAAAATAATAACAGGTTGCCCCGCACCAATCACTTGCCCCACTTCTGCATTAATCCCGGCTATCACGCCATCGCCATCCGCATATAAGCAACTGTAATCCAATTGATAAGAGCCTTGGGCATATTGCGCATTGGCTTGACGAACAGCCGCTGCCGCCGAATCATACTGAGTTTGGAACTGTTCATATACCGCCCGTCCTACAACACCGTCTTCATAAAGTTGCCGGTAACGATTCAGATTGCTTTCCGCCAGCCGTAATTGAGACTCAGCGGCATCCACTTGGGCCGAACTCATATTTACCGTTTGCTGAATATCTTTCGCATCAAGCTGCATCAGAACATCTCCAGCATGGATAACCGAGCCCAACTCCACATTTCGTTTTATAATCTTTCCGCTTACCTGAAAAGCTAATTGACTTTCATAGCGGCCCCGCACCTCACCGGCATATGTGTTGTTTGCACTCACCATACCAAGTCCGATAGTACTGGTGCGAACCAACGGCACATCAGCTTCAACCGTTTTCGAAGCCAATTTGGTTTTAAATAAAAAGCCGCACACCAACCCCAGTACAATAACCCCTGTTGCTATCCCATAGAACCATTTGTTTTTTGCCAGGTTTTGCAAACGTTTCACCCCTACCACAATATTTCTCTATATTAACAAAGAAATAGTCTCCCGTTAGTGATTGCACGTATAAAATCAGTTCCCCTACAAGAGACTATTTCTCTAGCGTTTTTTCTGCCGATTTAACAGCTGTATAAAATTGTCGAAATTAATTACGACTGATTTTAGTCATTTATGCGCAAAAAACCACTCAATCATTTTATATTCTTACGGATAAGTGTAATGTGCCCTCTTCACTTCCCAGCACTTTTTCAACCAGCATAATAGCAATCGATAGCCGCTCCTGAATTTCTTGCTGAGAATATTTTTTATACACCGCTTCATGTAAACAACGCATGATCGACATGATAAAATCTATTGCCTGATAATAATTGTTTATTTTAAAAACCCCTTGCGACACCCCTTCCTCTAGTAGTTGAAGTAAACTCGACGAAATTGTTTTCTCCGCCTGATGACAAACTTTATCCAAAATATGCAGATTTTCTACACTATAAAGATACTCAAATAATAGCCCCTCCTTGGTATGCACCCCTTCAAGACTTTTATTAAGTAATTTTGAAAATTTCTCCACAGCTTGCATACTTTGATTGCTAATCATGGTTTCCACCTCGGCAAATCTCCCCGATAAATGCCGGTAAACCAAAGCTTCCAGTACTTCTTCTTTGGATTTAAAGTAATAATAAAAGGTGCCCTGCGCTACCCCTATTTCCCTGACAATGTCACTGATGGCAGTATGATGATAGCCTCGCTTATTAAACAAAGCCTCGGCGGTATCTAATATCTCGGTCTTTCTGATTTGCGGGTCTTTAGTCACTCTGGTCATCCTGTTCACCCTACATCGACTGAATTCAGTCATATTTTAATTCAAACTGTGCTTCAACAAATTAATTTGCCACTAGTTTCTAATATCTACTGAATCGTCCTATTCCTTGTCATCTGAAATATCAACGCTATCCTTAAGCATTTCATCATACTAAGTTTTCTTTCAACTTATCCTCTTCGCGCATACCGTTTTTTTTGCAGAGCTATAGTGCTAAATGAGTTCTTTGATCAAATAATATTGGATTTCACCAACTACATGTATTTGGACAAAGGAGGCTTTTTCATTCTCGTAACTTATACTTTGGGGAACCACATTTTAATCGAGTGGGTTTCAATTAGGCAGAAGCAAGCCCTTAATATACAGTCTTTACTTTCCACGCAGTGAACTCCATTTTGTTCGCAGGAATGTAGAAAGTTTGTTCCTTCATAGCATTAATACCTATATCTTTAACCTTTCCTTTTATGGTTTTCCAACCATGGTTTGTAAGAACCTCAGCGTAAATATTCATAGCTGGTAGATAGGAAGTATATTCACTATTACTTTTCAGCCAAAATACTCCCGTCACAGCTAAAGTGTGATCATCAGCAAATGCCACTTTCGTTGGGTAAAATTGCAGCCCATAATAGGGTGAAGCAAATGCCGAAGTTACTCCCATAACTAAAATACTCAAAATCACCAGCACGCCTAACGCAGTCTTAATTTTCACAATATTCCGTCTCCTTTTGTTGTCATAATTTTCTTTTGGAAAATTTAGTGGAAACAGATACAGGTTTATCAAATGATTTATAAGTGGAAACCTCCAGATACACTATATGAATTTTTTCTTCACCACAATACATCACCCCCTATCAAAATTCGTCGCTTATTCACACGACTTTTCCTTACGATTCCTATTTACTCTTAGCAAACTTTAATTAGCAACACTAGCGTTACCAAACTAATGCATACCTCGGAGGTGGGAACAACCAATGTATGCATTAGCCGTAACATGGAAACCGTCATTACTATAACGGCAAATCTTTATTCAATGCATGGCTTGCAAGGTTATCCTTGAAAATACGCGCTTGATTCCGCTAGTTTTTCCACATCATCGGCAATCCCAACTTTCGCTCCTCCATTCCAACCGCAGCTAATCGTTATATAATACTCATCATTGGCGCGTATACCATGATGCTAATAGCGCACTTAGAGCTTCTTCAACGTCAGGTATAAGTTCAAGGTTCGTATCCCCTCTGCTCCATTCTATTATCGCACCAGCTAATAATCCGGTAAAGACGAGTGCCCCAGTTTCAGGTGTCCATGGAGTTTTTAGCGGATAACTATGTTGAGTGATACGTAAGAGTTCTGTTACTACTTCACGGGCATGTTGCTCGACCGATTTGGGAGAGACGAGTTCTTGTACCTCACTAAAAAACTCCACTTGCATAAGTAGTTTCATAACTTTTCGTCGGCGCGGATTAGACTGAAGCTCACGCAGTATTGTCCCTCCTGAGTGTGACAACACTTCCAGAGGATCAATCGATTCACTGCTTGATAGCCGCTCCGCTAATTTCTCCAACGGCAATTCAATGTTTTGACGAAGCGCTAACAATAGACCCTGTTTATTTTGAAAGTGCCAATAAACAGCCCCTCGCGTAAGTCCAGCAGCACTCGCAATGTCGTCCAATGATGTTGTCTCGTATCCTTTTTCAGTAAAGAGCACCTCTGCTACATCAATAATCGTCTGGCGGGTCTGCGCCGCTTCTTCTTTAGTCCGTCGCATTCAAACAACTCCCTTTAATCTCATTTTACATACATACTGTATGTTTGTAAATACCTATATTGATTAAATTTATTTTTTTTTACAAACCTGTTTAATTTTGTAGACATACTATTATGCCTCCTATAATTTCTTTAGCATATATGAAATTAAAATCTATCCATTCACTGGCTACCATATTAAGGTGATCTTTCGGTACCAAATCTTCTACGCATACACACTAGGTTTCGGTTTTGCCTGTCCTCTTTTTCATATACATATTAAATATTCACTCCCAATTTACAATTTTATCATATAGTGGGAATTATCGCTTTTTCTGGCGGGGAAAAAGATAGAATTTCTTCGTATTATAGAGATTCGTGCCCTTTCACCAATCACCCGTGCCACCTTCATCATTTCTATCTCTATAAACCCAGCTCTCTCCTATCCATAAGTACTTTATTCCCATCCAAAACTACCTCAAAGGGTAATATAAGCTAAAAAGAGCTGCCATAGAAACGATTAAAGCAAACCAGTAAAATATACCACCCTACGAATAGTGCAGGATTAATGATAGCTATTACGAAATGTAGCAATTATGGTTTTTGTATACTCGCGGAGGGGAGGTAATCTTCATAATGAGTTTAACAAGACTTTTTTTCAAGCTTATGGCCCCCTATAGCGTGCGCAAGAAACTTAGTATAGCTTTTGTTATTATGATGGTGCTTCCCATAGCTATTATGATATTTATAACATCACAGTGGCACGAGCAATTTTTTACAAAAGTAATATCCGAACGAAATAGAGATTTGGCTAAACATCTTGCTGATGATATTGATGCAAAGCTTACAGAAAAAATAAAGACTTTAAAAGTCGCTGCTATCTCTAAGGAAATCAAATCTATGGACAAGGACAGACAAGTGCCGATACTCAAAGAATTTGTCACACAATACCCTGACGTACAACTAGCTATCGTGATAGATGTTACCGGGAAACAGATTGCGCGGTCGGATGATCAACCACTTGATACTACTATTAACTATAGTGATCGTATACACTGTGATACCTCGGTAGACATAAACGAAACTGCTATTTCGGACATTCGCTCACCCAAGACTGCCGGCACCCAAGTTGTTGCAATCGCAGAACCAATCAAAAACGACGATGGAACCTTATTAGGGATGACGATTGTTAATATCGAACTGCGAACCTTGCTAGAACGCCTAGCTAATGCCAAAATCGGTAGCGCTGGCTACGTTTACGTTGTCAATCAAGCGGGAAAGGTCATTATTCATCCCGATCCTAACCTAGCTTCCGTCGCGGAGGATCTTTCTCAAGTGGCTCCCGTACTAGCTGCAATCAATGGAGTAACCGGTTCGGTAGAATATAAATATGGCAGTCAAAAAATTTTAGCAGGATACAGCTATATACCGGCCCTTAAATGGGGGATCGTTGCTCAGCAACCGCTTGTTGATGCCATGTTGGAAGGCGCCCGTACCCGCATTAACGAAATTATAGCCATGTTTGCTGCCGGCATAATTGCCTTACTTTTTGGCTTAACTTTCGCTGGCACATTGTCCAAGCAATTACGAGAAATAACCATGGCAACTAACCGGATAGCCCAAGGAGACTTCACAATACAATTAGAGGTCCTATCTCCGGACGAATTCGGACAACTCATCACCAATTTTAATAACATGACAGAGCAATTATTGAAAAGAGAAAAGGCCCTTCGAGAAAGCGAAGAACAATATCGGTCTCTTGTCAATAACGTTAACATCGGTATCTACCAGCGTCCAAACAGCATGGAAGAAACCTTACTGCAAGTCAACCCTGCAATGGCTAAAATTCTGGGGTATTCTTCGGTTGAGGAACTTCTGACCATTCCGCTAAGCAGAATAACTCAAAGTCATTTTGGTATTGAAAACATAACAAGGATAGAAGTTCCCGAGATAAAAAAATTGGAAGTTTCTCTTCGTAAAAAGGACGGAACTCTCATCCTGTGTTCTCATACAGAGACCGCTCATTATGATGAAATTGGAAACGTTCTGTGGTTTGATGGTGTTATGGAGGATATTACTGAGCAAAGAAAAGCCGAAATAGCACTTCGCGATTCGCACGAAGAACTGGAAAAACGAGTAAAGGAACGTACAAAAGATTTGATGCTGCTGAACGAAAAGCTAGAGCAACTTAGCATCACTGATGGCTTAACCGGTATTCCCAATCGACGCTATTTTGATGATGTTGTAGGGCGGGAGTGGCAAAGAGCCAAACGAAAGCGCACGCAACTAGCATTGCTTATGCTGGATGTTGACTATTTTAAAGCTTATAATGATACCTATGGACATCCTGCAGGTGATGCATGCCTAAAAATGATTGCTAGCATTCTATCAATGACCGTGAAACGTTCTGGTGATTTTATCGCCCGCTATGGCGGGGAAGAATTTGCTATCGTGCTCCCGGCTACGAACACCCAAGGCGCATTTGCAGTTGGTGAAAAGATACGCGAGGCTGTTCAAAAATTGGCTGCTAAGCATGAAAAATCTCACGTTAGTGAAATTGTTACTGTTAGTATCGGCGGGGCAGTAACTATTCCAAATTCCGTTACCACACCGCAGTTGCTAATTGATTCGGCTGATAAAGCACTTTATCAAGCTAAACAGGAAGGACGAAACTGTACAAAGATAGTATCACTGTAGATGTAAAAGCCTACAAATTTTGCAGGGTTTTTGTTAGGATGTTTTTCATGCGTCTAAGTCATTTAGTTGAAAATAGAAAAAGTACGCCTAAAGCTTATTGTCTTTAAACATACCATTGAAAAAATCCTATCCAAAAGCCCCCAATGCGCTCCTCATCATAGCTTAATCAAATGATCTCAAAAACCCTACTATATAAAATCGATGTAGATTTGACAAGACGAATATTTATAACGAATCTTACAGAGTGCTGAGAGATTTATACAGTTAACCAATTGTACAAACTGCATAAACACCCGAGAATCGGGAAAGTCCCGTATTTCTTGGGTTTTGTAATTTACAGAATGGCGAATTATCGGACACAATCAATATTTATTCTTAGCGTACGTTTTGCTGGTGAAACCCCTTTACACGAAGATTAACTATGAATTTAATAAAGTGCTTTGACAAAATACTGAAAGGACGTTACTCACATGCTTGATCCAATCTATCGTTAATTTTCAAATGAAACATATTAACAAAGGCTATCAAGTATAGCCTTTGTTTGTTATGCGTTTGAATAATAGTCAATAGTGGAACAGTTGTGTGAAAATGCCTTGTTGTAGCTACACACTATTTCGGTGTGCTTTTTTTATTCATACAACTTCTAAAACCACAGCTCACATAAAATTGAGGAATTGAGGTTTTATGATGTTTGATATTAGAAAAATCCAAGAGCAAGTAATTTTTAGTGCCATAGAAACTGCGAGCAACGATAAAACAGCAACAAAAATTGTATATGGAGAACACGAGCTATCTTCATCAGAGGATAATGCTACATGGGTGAAAACCACCATGAACAGATTGGAAAACCACTTTGATAGATCTACCGTTAAGCAGATTAGAATGAACTGTCAATGTGGATATGGGATGGATGAAAAATTAGAGTTAGTGAAAGAACTGTTTGAATCATCGTCTAATTTAGAAGAATTTGTAAACCAAGACAAAGCAAAGGCATCCGGCCTATCTTACGCAAATGGGGAACTCTATCTCCAATTTCCGTTTTGCCCTTGTCCGATGCTTGCCGATGTTGATAAATTAGATACGGATACCTGGTGTCAATGCACTACAGGGTATAGTAAATTTCTTTTTGAAAAAGTCTTTGGCTGTGAAGTCGTTGTAGAATTATTAAAAAGTATAAAAATGGGTGACAATATATGTCTTATGAAAATCATTCCTCATGATTCTATTTGGAAATAGGCGAATAAGCCACCTTATTTAGAATGTGTTTTTTTTACATGGCTTTCTTGTCGGGCGTAAGACGTTACTCTCCTTTATCTACAAGATACAATGGGGAGTTTGTATCATCAGTGGGGCCGCTTTTCCATCAACATTTTGCCACCTTCCCCTTGAGGCTTCCCTCAACTCTCAGATTCTTGAGGTTTTGCTGGGACAAAACAGCTAAATCACTCGCAGCGTCAATCTCCATACACTTTTGTATGCTTCCATTGCTTCACTTTTTCGCCCGACCACTATAAGCGCTTCGGCTTTCCTGAAGTGTAAGAACATGATTCGACTCAACTGATATTGCCAGTTCAAAATCCCCAAAAGCTTCCTTGTAACAACCAATACTTACATTTATTCGTTTTTCCATAACCTTCCTACTAATTTCTCCACCCTTACGACTCTTTCCTTGCGAAAATTGTTTTTTTACACCTCATCTTAAACAAACAGCAAAGCTATCAGCACTAAATATAAACCAGTCATGGACAG
>Ga0316604_10002138_pt1 | contig 15765 bp, 11 predicted proteins | sample OWC_soil_day20_C_FD_207650 | JGI IMG/M metagenome (GOLD analysis project Ga0316604, IMG submission 207650) | Wetland soil microbial communities from Old Woman Creek delta, Ohio, United States - OWC_soil_day20_CT | ecosystem: Environmental > Terrestrial > Soil > Wetlands | place: USA: Ohio... | reverse complement strand
GCCGCGACGAGGTCGCCAAGGTCTGGATCACTTGGACGATGGTCGCGCTGATCTCGATCGGCTACGCGATCGGCTGGAGCGCGGTGCACTCGATGCTGGTCAAGCGCATGGGCGTCGAGTACCTGCCCTACACCTACATCGGCATCAGCCTGCTCGGCGTGGTCGGTTCGTCGGTCTATCTGTCGCTGGCCGACGCGCTGCGCCGCGACCGCCTGTTGATCCTGTTCTGCGTCGCCACCGGCGCGACGTTGATCGTCGCGCGGCTCTTGGTCACCGCGCGCCCCGAGGGCGACGCCGGCGCGACGCTGCCGCTGCTGATCTTCTTCGCCGCAGTCTTCTTCGCGCAGGGTGTCGGCAACGCGGTACTCGGCACGCAGATCTGGACGATCATCAACGACCTCTTTCGTCCGTCGCAGGGGCGGCGCATCTATCCGATCCTGGGTACCGCCGGAACGATCGGCGGAATCGCCGGCGGCGCGTCGATCCAGGCGCTCGCCAAGCTGCTCGGGACGGCCAATCTGGTTGTCGTCTGGGCGCTTTGCATCCTGGCGCTGATCCCGCTGACCTGGGCACTGCGCGCGCGCTTCGGCGCCGAACTGCGCGGCCTGCGGCCGGGCGCGGCGCACGCCGAATCGAGCGGTCAGCGCCTGCGCCAGGGCTGGCAGTTCTTCCGCGCGTCGAAGATGGCAATGACGCTGGGCTTCATCGCGATAATGTTCTGGGTGGTCGGTTCGGTCGCCGACTTCCAATACACGCGCATCATGAACGACAGCTTCCCGTCAGAGGACAAGCTCGCTGGCTACTACGGCATCTACACCATCGCCATCAACGTCAGCGGCTTGCTGGTGCAAACCTTGCTGAGCAGCTACCTGATCCGGCGCACCGGCGTCGCGCGCGGCCTGCTGGTCTTGCCGGCGACGGTTCTCGCCGGCTTCGCCCTGATCTCCGGCTGGTTCACTTTCTGGCCCGGCCTGCTGATGCGCTACAGTTGGGACATGGTCGGCATGACCGTCCAGGGCAATTCCTACCAGCTGGCGCTCAACGCCATTCCCGCCGACCTGCGCGCGCGCGTTCGCGGCTTCATCGAGGGCTTCCTCAACCCACTCGGCGGCGTTCTCGGTGGCGTCGCGATCCTGGTGCTGCACCATGCCTTCGACGCGGCCGGCGCGAGTCGTGGCTGGTCCGACCCGGTGACGCTCGCCGGCGCGCTGCTGGCGATCCTCTGGATCATCGTCGTCTGGCGCGCACGTCGGCACTATATGGATCTCGTTGAAAGGAATCTCGACAGCGCCGACAAGCGCACGGCGATGGACGCCATCGACTGCCTTGAGGAACCCGGCAACGCGCGCGCGATCGCGCTTTTGACCAAGGTCGGCAACTCGCCCGAAACCGAAAAGAGAATGGCGGCGATCCGGGTCTGGGGCAATGTCGGCGGCGATGACGCGCCGTTCGCCGCGGCTTGCGCCGACCCGGAAGTGCGCGTTCGCCTCGAGGCGCTGCGCGCCATGAGCCGCGCAGCGTCCAGGCGGCCGCTGGCGGCGGTGGCGATCGCCGCCGCCGAACGCCTGCTCGAAACCGACCCCGACCCCGGCGTGCGCGCCGCCGCTCTGCGTACCCTGTGGCGTTCGGACCGACCCGATCGGCTTGGCGAACTCGCCAGCCGTTGGCTCGACGCGCCGACCCCGCAGGTTCGCGCCTACGTCGTCGAAGCGATCGGCAGCAGCGGCCTCGATGTGCGCGCCTTGCTGACGCCACGGCTCGACGACCCGGCGACTATCGTGCAGGCGGCAACGGTACAGGCGCTGTGGCCTTGCCTGGACCGGCGTGAGCAGGCGCGCCGGGTGCTCGCCGAAATGCTCACGGCGGCCGCCCAACTCAAGAACGGTGACTCGCACGTCGAGCTTCTGATCGCCTGCCACCGCGTCGGCGAATGTCCCGCTCCCGAAGCGCTCGAAGGCCTGTCGCGTTCGCCCGATCCCATCGCGCGCGTGCTGGCCAGCGCCTTCATCCTGCGCAATGCGCCGGAACCGGACCAGCGCAGCGCGGCGCTCGACGTCATTTTTTCGGTGCTGGCCGATGAAACGCTCGCCGAACGACTGCGGCTCGAACTGCTGCCGCACGTTCCCGACTTGCACGAGGACTCCGCCGATGCCATTCTCAATGCGGTGAGCGACCTGCCCGACGGCACCCGCCAGCGCGTTGCTGCGGTGCTCGCCGACTGGTACCGCGTGCTGCAGACCCGTTTGCAGACCGAACAACTTTGAAGCGTTCAAGACTATGACCGATTTTCGCGAAACAATCCGCGGCGACTGCGTCGTCGTCGAGCTCGAAGGCAAGCTCGATGCGTCGACGACGCCAGCCATCCAGGCGCGGCTGCTGGAGAAAATCCGCAGCGGCCAGAAATACCTGGCGCTCGACTTCAGGGCCGTGAGCTATCTGGCCAGTAGCGGACTGCGCATGTTGCTGGTGCTGGCGACGACAACCGCCGACCTCGAGGGCCGACTGGTGCTGTGCGGGCTCGACCAAGCGGTGCTCGACACGCTGACGCTGGTCGGTTTCCTGCCCAACTTCCAGATCGCGGCCGACAGCGACGCCGCGCTCGCGCTGCTGGCGGCGTGATGCGCCGCATCGCGCGCTGGCTGGCTGCGGTGCTGCTGCTGACGGCGGCCGGTCTGGCCTTGGCCGGCAGCGCACAGCTCGTCGGCACCGTGCATGACACGCGCAGCGCGTGGAATCCGTTCGCCGCGGCCAACGACATGAAGGCCGCGCGCTACGGCAGCTTCGTTCGCGAACTCAAGCTGCGCGTCGATGGCGGGCGCAAGCGCGACGGCATCTACGCCATGCGCTTTGTCGCCGACCGCGAACTGCGCCAGACCTTCAAGCGCGGCGCCAAGGCCGGCAGCCTGGTGAGCGGGCCGCAAGCTGCGTTCGCCAACAACATCGTCTTCCGCGTGCCGGTGAACGGCAGCTACCGCGTTCGCTTCGACCCGGCCAGCGCGCGCTACGCGATTACGCCGCCCGTGCTCGAACAGCAGACCATCGAATCGATGCAGCTCAACGGCTTCGTCCACGACGGCGAGGGACTCGTCGAGACCTTCGACGGGCGCCGCACGCACCCCGCCGAAATCTGGGACGAGTCGATCGCGGCGCACGAACTGCAACGCCACGACGACGGTTCGTGGAGTATCGACCTGCCGTTGTCGACGCGCGGCGGCCACCAGAAGAACGGCGTCTACCAGGCGCTGCTGTCGGCCAACCACAACGGCGACTGGGGCTTTTCGGCGATCATCAATCAACCCGGGCGGCTCGCCGGCGGCAACGGCTACACCAGCCGCGTCGGCCACATCGAAGAGAGCGCGATCGTCTTCCGCGTCACGCGCGACGCGAGCTACCGGCTCACCGTCTGGCCCGACCAGTACCGCTTCGCGATCGACCCGCCGGTCGACTTCTTACCCGGCGCGAGCTACCAGGTCAACGGCGACGTGCTCGCCGAGCCGTGGAATCCGGCAGCACCCGAACACGCGATGGACAAAGACGATCAAGGACTCTGGCACAAGGACCTCGTCCTGCGCAAGGACGGCGGCACTGCCGGCGGCGGCCTGTACACCATGAATTTTTCGATCGACGGCAACTGGGCGCTCGACAGCATCGGCTTCGGCGGCGAATGGGGAAAAACCTGGCATGCGGCGCCGCAGGAGTGGAACCTGCTGTTCCGCGTCCCCGCCGACGGGACCTACCGCGTCACGCTCGACCCGGCGCGCGGGCGCTTTGCCGTCGATCCGCCGGTCGAACCGATCACGCGAATCGAGTCGCTGCAGATCTGCGGCGATTTCGAGTCGCTCAGCGCCGACGGACAGGGCGGCTGGAATTCGCTCGATGAGCGCCACGACATGCAGGCCGGCGATCACGGCGTTTTTTTCAAGGACTTGCAACTCACCGGCGGGCGCAGCTACAGCTACAAGTTTTCGGCCAACCGATCGGCCTGGGGCTGGTCGCTCGCCGACTACCCGTACGACGGCGAGCACCGCCTGGCGCCACACGGCAACGCCGACCCGCTACGCTTCGTAAGTCCGCGCGACGGTCTCTACCGCTTCACCGCCGATACGCAGACCGGCGACTATTCGGTCGTTCCGGTCGTTCCGCGCTGACCCGGGAATTTCGACGATGACGTCTGCCCGGCCTCGTCTGATCGAAACACCGGACGCGTCGGTCAAGGACAGCCGCGGCATACTCTTCAAGGAAACGCGATGAATATCTCAATCACCCGCGAATCGTCGATCGCCATCGCGGCGATCAGCGGCGACGTCACCCATGCCACCGCGCCCGAATTCCAACAGTGCCTGCTCGACGAACTCACCCGCAGCAAAAATCTGGTGCTCGACTTCTCCGAACTCAATCTGCTCACCAGTTCGGGCCTGCGCGGCCTTCTGCTGCTGCACCGCGCGGCGGCCGACGGCGACTGCCGCCTGGTTCTCGCAGCGGTTCCCGATGCGGTGCGCGACGTCATGGAAATCACCGGATTCTGGGATCAGTTCGGCCATTACCCGTCGCTCGCCGAGGCGCGCGCGGCGCTGGTGGAAAGCGCCTGACATGCGCATCGATCATTATCCGACCGACGAAATTGCCGGCTGGCGCGTTCGCCCCGGTCGCGTGCTGCCCTACGGTCCGACGCTGGTTTCCGGCGGCGTCAATTTTTCGGTGTTTTCGGCGGTCGCGCGCGGTTGCACGCTGGTGCTGTTCGACAAGGACAGCGGCCGCTTGCTGGCCGAGATCGAGTTGCCCGATGCGTATCGCGTCGGCGACGTGTGGGCGATCACCGTCTTCGATCTCGACCCCGAATGCTTCACCTACGGCTTTCGCATTGACGGCCCGAACGACCCACGGGCCGGCCATCGCTGTTCGCCCGACACGGTGCTGCTCGACACCCGCGCACGCGCGATCACCGGCCGCGACCGCTGGGGCGCGACGCCGCCGGCCGACGAAACCTACCCCTATCGCGCTTTCGTGGTTCCCGAGGATTTCGACTGGCGCGGCGACAGCGCGCTCAAGCACGCGACCGAGGACCTCGTGATCTACGAGCTGCACGTGCGCGGCTTCACTCGCCACCCGAGTTCGACGGTGCGCCATCCGGGAACCTATGCCGGGCTGGTCGACAAGATCCCGCACCTGCTCGAACTCGGCGTCAATTGCGTCGAACTGCTGCCGGTCTTCGAATTCGACGAATTCGAGCTGTCGCGTCCGAACCCACTGACCGGCCAGCTCAACATGAACTACTGGGGCTACAGCACGGTCGGCTTCTTCGCGCCGAAGGCGGGCTACGCGGCGACCGGACCGGTCGGCATGCAGTGCGACGAATTCAAGACGATGGTTCGCGCGCTGCACGCGGCCGGAATCGAAGTGATCCTCGACGTCGTCTTCAACCACACCTGCGAAGGCGACCAGCGCGGCCCGACAATCTCGTTCCGCGGCTTCGACAACAAGACCTATTACATGCTGACCGCTGATGGGTCCTATTACAACTTCAGCGGCTGCGGCAATTCGCTCAACTGCAATCACCCGGTCGTTCGCGCGATGGTTCTCGAATGCCTGCGTTTCTGGGTCTCCGAATACCACATCGACGGCTTCCGTTTCGACGCCGCAGCGATCCTCGGCCGCGATCCCTGGGGTGCGCCGCTCAAGAATCCGCCGCTGCTCGAATCGGCCGCCGCCGACCCGGTGCTCAAGAAGTGCAAGCTGATCGCCGAAGCCTGGGATGCCGGCGGGCTTTACCAGCTCGGCAACTTTCCCAACTACGGACGCTTTGCCGAGTGGAACGGCAAATTCCGCGATGAGGTACGCGATTTCCTGCGCGGCGAATCCGGCTACGCCGGGTCGCTCGCGACGCGCCTGGCCGGCTCACCCGACCTCTACCAGCACAGTGGCCGCGGGCCGCGCGCTTCGGTCAATTTCATCACCTGCCACGACGGGTTCACGCTGCGCGACCTGGTGAGTTACAACGCCAAGCACAACGAAGCCAACGACGAGGGCAACCGCGACGGCGCCGACGACAACCGCAGCTGGAACTGCGGCGTCGAGGGCGACAGCGACGCCCCCGAAATTCTCGCGCTGCGCCGGCGCCAGAGCAAGAACGCGCTGCTCGCGCTGTGCGTCGCGCGCGGCACGCCGATGCTGTTGATGGGCGACGAAATGGGACGTAGCCAGGGCGGCAACAACAACGCTTATTGCCACGACAGCGAAATGAACTGGCTCGACTGGTCGCTCGCCAAGCGCGAAGCCGAGCTGCTGCGCTTCACGCGCCTGGCCATCGCGCTGCGCCGTCGTCACCCGGTGCTGCGCCTGCCGTGGCATCCGCACGGCGACACGCCGGGCGCGCTCGGCTTCGCCGAGGTGTCGTGGCACGGCCAAGAGCCCGACCAGCCCGACTGGGGCTCGCGCCTGGTCGCCGTGGTTTTCGCGGCACAGACGGTCGCCGGACCGGACGTCGTCTATTTCGCCTGGAACAGCGCCCTCCTGCCGACCGAGCTGACATTACCGACGCTGCCGTCGGGCTGGTCGTGGGCGCTTGAGGCCAATACCGCAGAAGCGGCGCCGCACGATGTGTTCGCCGCCAGCGAGGGGCCGCTGCTCGAAACGCAGCGCTTGCCGCTCGGCGCGCACAGCTCGGTTTTGCTTGGCGCTCGCCGGTCAATCGAATGCTGAGCCGATTCCGGATGATCCTTAAAACCGCAGACGCCGTTGAAAGCTCTTTCAACACAGAGAACACAGAGTCACAGAGTTCACGGAGAGAAACTTATACTCACCCTTTTGATTATTCGTCGTTTTCTTTGAATCCTCTATTTCATAGGAATTGGCTTCCCGGCATGTTCTCCGAACTTTTCTCTGTGTTCTCCGTGGCTCCGTGCTCTCCGTGTCGAAAGCGGTTTCAACAGAGGTTTCAAGGATGACGGTTGCCAAGCTCGCCGGCTTCAGCGCTGCACTGCTGTGCTGCCTGCTGCTCGGCGTGGTAGCGAGCGACTTCGCCGCTGCCGCAGAGGACGCAAGCAGAACAGCGCTCAAGCTAGCGCTGCAATGGCGACCGCAAAGCCAGTTCGCGGGCTACTACATGGCGCGCAACAAGGGTTTGTACCGCGCCGCGGGGCTGAATGTCACGCTGTTGCACGGCAATGCCAAGCAGGGCGCCTTGGACATGCTCGCGGACGGTCGAGCCGACCTCGCCACGGCCTTGCTCGTCGACGGCGTGGTCAACGCGCCGCAGCTTGGCCTGGTCATGCAAGTGATACGCCGCTCCAATCTCATGCTGATCGGCTGGAAGGATCAGGGAATCGTCGATGTGGCGAGCCTCGACCAGCGCCGCATCAGCCACGGCAACGACGGCGCGGCACTGGCCTTCGCGGCGTTCTTTGCCAGGCACAACGTTCGTCCGCTGGTGATCCCTCAGTACTACTCGATCAAGCTTTTTCTGCAAGGCGGTGTCGCCGCCTGCTCGGCGATGGAGTACAGCGAATACCATCTGCTGGCGCAGGCCGGAATCGACGCCGACCGGGTCACCACCTTCCTGATGCGCGACTACGGGCTCGGTTTCCCCGAGGACGGACTTTATGCCAGGAGCGAGTGGATCGCCAGCCACCGGGAAACCGCCTTGGCGCTGCGCCGCGCGACGCTGGCCGGCTGGGAGTACGCGCGCGATCACCGCGAAGAAACGCTCGATGTCGTGATCGCCGAGGCGCAGCGCGCCCAGTTGCCGGTCAATCGTCCGCATGAGCGCTGGATGCTGCGCCATGTCCTCGACTCGATCTTCGTCGCGGGCGAGCGCCCCGAAAGCGTCGCCACGCTGCGCCGCGCCGAGTTTGAAAGTACGGCGCAGGCGCTGCTGGGCGCCGGTTTCATCAGCGAACTGCCGAGTTTCTCGCGCTTCGCACCGTTCGATCAACGGAGCGGACAATGAACCCGGCGACGACGCCGGCGTCGACCAGCAGGGTCAGTTTCCGCCACAGTCTGCGCGGCAGGCTGCTGTTGTGGACGGTATTGCTCACCGGCGTCATCCTGAGCGCGCTGGTGCTCGTCAATTATCTCAATTTCCGCACCCGGCTCGAAGACGAAGCGGGCCGTCGCGCGACCTATCTGGCCAACAACGCGGCGAAAGAAATCGATTCGCGGCTGCTCAACGTCGAGGTCGTGATCGACGGCCTGGCGCGCCTGTTCGAGACGGGTAGCGTGCGCACTTCGTTCGCCGCATGGCGCAGCCTGCAAATCAGTACGCTACGCGCCCATCCGGAAATCCAGGGCCTTGGTCTGGTGCTGCTGCCCGAGCACACGCCGCGCGACTGGCTGCAGTCGAGTCCCTACGCGTTCCGCGCCAAGGACGGTAGCGTCAGCCTCGACGCCGACGACGATTCTTACGTCGCTGAAGACTGGTTCGCGCTGCCGCGCTATCTGGAACGTCCGGTCTGGAGCGATCCGTATCATGACCCGGATGCCGGCTTCATGGTGACCTACTCGATCCCGTTGTGGCGCACGGTCGGCGATGAGCGGGTCTTCGTCGGCGTCGCCATCGCCGACGTCGCCATCGACTGGCTCGACCAGCTGATCGCCAAGCTGCCGCTCGGCGAGCGCGGCTACGGCGTACTGATCAACCGCAACGGCACCTTCATCAGCCACCCGAAGCGCGAATTCGTTCTCAACGAATCGATTTTCAGCATCGCCGAGGAAACCGACAATGAAGCGATGCGGCGGGTCGGGCAAAAGCTGGTCTCGGGCCAGCCCGGGCTGGTGCACTGGTTGAGCGGACCCGAGAAGGAAGAAACCTGGCTCGCCTGGCAAGCGCTGCGCAGCACCGAGTGGACGATGGCTACGATCGTTTCCAAGGCCGAGCTCTACGCCGACCTGATTCGCCTTTCGCGCAGCGCGATGGGGCTCGGTGCTGCCGGTCTGGTCTTGCTGCTGCTGGTCATCTGGTTCATCGCGCGCTCGATTACGCGGCCGGTGCAGGCTTTGAACGACGCGGTCGGCAGTTTGGCCGGCGGCGATCTCGACGCCAAACTGCCCGAGCCGGTCGGCCGCGACGAAGTCGCCCAGCTGACGCGTGCCTTCCGCGGCATGCGCGACAGCCTCAAGCGCTACATCGCCGATCTCGCGATCACCACCGCGTCGCGCGAACGCATGCAGGCCGAACTCAACGTCGCACGCGACATTCAGATGGATTTGCTGCCCAAGTCCTTTGCCGCTTTCCGCAAGCGCAGCGACCTCGATCTCTTCGCGCTGATGGAACCGGCGCTCGAGGTCGGCGGCGACTTCTACGATTTCTTCTTTCTCGACGACGACCGGCTGCTCGTCGCGGTCGCCGACGTTTCCGGCAAGGGGGTTCCGGCCGCATTGTTCATGGCCGTCACGCGCAGCTTCCTGCGCGCCGAGTTCAAGGCCGATGCCGATCCCGGCCGCGTCCTGCGCCGAGTCAATGAAGCCTTGCTCGAGAGCAATCCGTCGCTGATGTTCGTCACGCTGTTCTGCGGCGTTCTGCGCCTCTCCGACGGCCGCTTCGACTACGCCAACGCCGGCCACAATCCGCCGCTCATCAAGCGCACCGACGGTCGCCTGGAGTCGGTTGCGGCACGCTCGGGCCCGGCGGTCGGGCCGCTGCGCGGCGCCACTTACGCCACCCACCAGCTGACGCTGGAGACCGGCGACGGTCTGCTGCTCTATACGGATGGGGTCACCGAGGCGATGGATGGCTTGAGCCAGCTCTATGGCGAGCAGCGCCTGGCGAGCTTCTATGGCGGGCAAACGCTGCCCGACTGTCGCAGCACCCTGACCGGCCTCTTGACCGACATTCGCCAGTACGCCGCCGGCGCCGAGCAGTCGGACGACATCACGCTGCTGATGGTGCGTCGACTGGCGCCGCCAGCATGAGCATCACTCGACCAGCGCCAGCGCCTCCTTGACCGCGGCGACGCGCGCCTGGTGCAAGCGCTCGGCGATCTGCGTCGAATCGCGGCAGCTCCTGGCGATCGATGCCGCATCGACGGCGCGCAGTGCGACGAGCGCGGTCGCGAACAGATCGGGCGCCGGCGGCGGTTTGTCTTCCCAGCCCAGCCGGCCATGGTGGTCGCACAGGCAGGCGTCGAGCAGTTGCTGGAAGCGCTGCGGCCGGCGTAGCGCGTCGGCATTCTCGAGCAGCGTGGCGATGGTCGATGCGCGCAGCTGCGGACCACGGCGAATGTCGCCGTGATAGCGCGCCACCAGGCGCGCCAGGTCGCGACACTCGGCCGGCGTCTTGAGGCGCGCGCAGACGGACTCGGCGAGGCTGACGCTGCGCGCCTCGTGTCCCGGATGGCGCGGCAGATCGGTGGTCGGCGTCTCACCCTTGCCCAGGTCGTGCAGCAGCACCGCGAAGCGCACCGCCAGCGCATAGCCCTGCCGCGCCGAATGATCGAGCGCCATCATCACATGCACGCCGGTATCGATCTCGGGATGAAAATCGGCGCGCTGCGGCACCCCGAACAGCCGGTCGAGCTCGGGCAGCAGCCGCGAGAGCGCGCCGCACTCGCGCAGCACGGCTATCATTCGCGACGGCGCCTCTTCCATCAGGCCTTTGGCGAGTTCCTGCCAGACGCGCTCGGCGACCAGATGATCGGCTTCGCCGCTGCCCACCATCTGGCGCATCAGGGCCAGCGTCTCGGGCGCCAGCGAGAAATCGGTGAAGCGCGCGGCAAAGCGCGCCACGCGCAGGATGCGCACCGGGTCCTCGACGAACGCCGGACCGACGTGACGCAGCACCCTCGCCTTGAGGTCTTTGAGGCCGCCAAACGGGTCGGTCAACGTACCGTCGTCGGCGCGCGCGATAGCGTTGATGGTCAGATCGCGGCGCGCCAGATCATCGGTCAGGCTAACGTCGGGCGCCGCGTGAAAAGCAAAACCGGTGTAGCCGTGTCCCGACTTGCGCTCGGTTCGCGCCAACGCGTATTCTTCGTGCGTGCGCGGATGCAGAAAGACCGGGAAGTCCTTGCCGACCGGCCGGAAGCCGCGCGCCAGCATTTCTTCGGGCGACGCGCCGACCACCACATAATCGCGATCCTGCACCGGCAGACCAAGCAGCTCGTCGCGAACAGCGCCGCCGACGGTGAAGATCTGCATGGCGCTAGCGGTCGCCTACTTGGCTTTTTCGGCCAGCGCGCCGGCCTGCCAGTCGAGCATCGCCGGCAGTTCGCACATCATCTTGACCCACTCGCACGCGGCCGGCGGCAGCTCGACCGCATAGGTCTTGAAACGCCAGACGACCGGCGCAAACATCGCGTCGGCGACCGTGAAGCCGCCGAACAGGAACGGGCCTTGCGCGGCGAAACGAGCGCGGCAGCCTTCCCAGATCGCGACGATTCGCGCGATGTCGGCGAGCACTTCGGGTGAGCGAACGACGTGCGGTTTCGACGCATGGATTTCCATCGGCATGCTACGGCGCAAGGCGCCGAAGCCGGCGTGCATCTCGGCCGCAAGCGAGCGCGCTTCGGCGCGCGCGGCGGCGTCAGCAGGCCACAGCGACGGCACTTTCTCGGCCAGATACTCGCAGATCGCCAGCGAATCCCAGACCACCGTTTTGCCGTCGATCAGGCACGGCACTTTGCCCGAAGGCGAGTACTTGAAGATCTCGGCCTTGGCGCCTGATCCTTCGAGGCGAATGGCGATTTCCTCGAACGGTAAACCGGCCTGCTTGAGCGCCAGCCAGGGGCGCAGGCTCCACGATGAGTAATTGCGATTGCCAATGACAAGTTTGAGCATCTCAATTTCCTATGAATTATGAACGTCCGGCGCGGCAACGGTAGCCGTCGAGGCGCTGGCGCAGTCTGATCGCCGAAAGGTAGGCCGGAGCGACCGCTTCGAGGCGTTGCGGATTCCAGCCCGGGGGGTTGTGGGCGCCGTCGGACACATTATCGACCTGCATCGAGCGCAGGTTATCGGGCGACATCGGCGGTTTGGGCAGCAGACCCAGGACGTTCGCCTGCAGCTTGGCGAGCGCGTCGGGCAGGTCGATCACCAGGCGTTTCTTGCCGACCAGCTTGGCGGTGTAATCGACCAGCTCACGCAGCGTGTAGACCCTGGGGCCGGCGAGCTCGTAGGTCTGACTGAAGGTCGCGTGATCGGTGAGACTGGCGACCAGCGTGTCGGCGACGTCGCCGACGTAGACCGGCTGGAAGCGCGCGCCGCCGCAAGCGAGCGGCAGCACGGGAAAGAGCCTGAGCAGCGTGGCAAAGGTATTGAGGAAGGCATCGCCGGGCCCGAAAATCACCGACGGGCGGAAGACGGTGATGTCGAATTGATCGACCGCTGCGCGCAGCAGCGCTTCACCTGCCGCCTTCGAACGCAGATAGCCCGAAGGCGCGTCGGCCGCCGCCTTGAGCGCGCTGACGTGCAGCAGGCGGCGAACGCCGGCCTGCTGCATCGCGGCGAGAATTTTTTTGGGTAAGTCGACGTGCGCTGCGGCAAAACGCTTGCCGTAGGGCAAGCTCGAATCGCCGTCGTGCAGTACGCCGACCAGATTGACCACGGCATCGACGCCGACCATCAACTCGGCGAGCTGCTTCGGGTCGTGCACGTTGGCCTGCACCGTATAGACCGTCGGCAGCAGGATGATCTGCTTGCTGTGGTCGCGATGGCGAGTCGGGATGATGACGCGAACTCCGCGCTCGGAAAGCCGGTTGGCGACCCAAGCGCCGACAAAACCGCTGCCGCCGATCAACAGTACTTTTTTGAGCTCCATGGCGCCCTGACGATTAGATAAGTTGCGAAAAGCGGATTTTACGGCAATTCCTCAGCCTTTGGATCAACACTCGTTCGTGGCCCGATGGTGCCCAGCCGGGTCTTGAGCGACTGCGGTTTGCCGTCAAACAACGCCGAGTAATAGACCGAGTTGCTCATCACCTTCTTGACGTAGTCGCGCGTCTCGTTGAAAGGAATCGTCTCGGCATAGACCGCGCCTTCGAGCGGCCGGTCGGCGCGCCATTTTTTGGCGCGCCCCGGACCGGCGTTGTACGCTGCGGAGGCCAGTACCGGGTGATTGTCGAGGCTTTCCATGACCAGCCGCATATAGGTCGTACCGAGCAGCACATTGGTCTCGGTGTCGTTGACCTGGCCCTGATGGAAGCCCTTGAGGCCGATCTTGTTGGCCACCCACTTGGCCGTCGCCGGCATCAGCTGCATCAGTCCCGAGGCGCCGACCGTCGACTTGGCGTTGGTGATGAAGCGGCTCTCCTGACGCATCAGGCCATAGACCCAGGCGTCGTCGAGCGATTGATTCCTGGCCGCCGGGCGCACCTGCTCGCTGTACGGCGACAGGTAGCGCAGCGAATAGTCGTGCTCGCTCTTGGTGCGGTCGGCGGCGGCGATCGCGCGGTCGAAGATTCCGGCGCGCTGGGCGATATCCGACGCCGCCAGCAGTTCGCGGTCGCTCATTCCACGCAGCGACCAGTTCCATTCGCGCATCCCCTCGCTTCGCATATTGAGACGGTAGAGCGCCAGCGCACGCTGTACGCCGGGGTTGGCAGCGACCTGCAGCGTCTCCTCGCGGGTCGGCGACGACGCCTTGGGCGGCGTCATGATCGCGCGCTCGAGCTCGTCGTCGGCGAGGTTGCCGTAGAAGTTCGGCTGGCCGGCAATTTTCGCGAACAGCTTGTCGGCGTCTTCGACGCGTCCGCCGGCGCGATAGGCGCGGCCCAGCCAGTAGACCCACGCCGGCTGCTCGGCGAGTGCGGCCGGCATCTTCTCGATCGTCTGCCGCACCGTTGCCCAGTCCTGAGCGCGCAGCGCGGCGCGTACCTTCCACTGCGCGACCTCGTCGGAAAGCGGCGCATCGCCGGCCTGGCGATACCAGCCCTGCGCGTCGGGCATATGCCGCGTCGCCGCCTGCCAGCCGATCTGACTCCACGCCCAGCCTTTTTCGCCGGGCTGCAGCTGGCTTTCGATGCGACCGAGCAAGTCGGCCGCCTGGCGCGGGTCGTTGCGCGCGACACGGCTGATCGCCAGCGCTGCCAGTTCGCGCTTCATGCGGCTGGCGGCGAGTCCGGGCGGCAGCTTGAGCAGCCACGGCAGCGGCGAGTCGCTGACCGCCTGGGCGAGCTTGGCGTCGGGCGTCTGGCTGGCCGGCAGATAGTTCATCGTGTAGCGCGCAGCGGCCAGCTTGTTGGCCTCGAACTGCCGACGGATACGCGCCCAGACCTGGTCGGCGAGCACGCGTTTTTCGATGATCAGCCCTTCGAGCACCGGATAGCACGATTCGGGCGGCTCGATCAGGTTGAGCCAGAGCGGCATCGCCTCGTCATAGACGCGCGTATCGCCGCTGGCGCGGCGGCTCTGCAGCGCCAAACACGAGATATCCTGATCAGGCTGCGCGAGCGCCGGATACTCGGCGTCGAACTCGGCCCACTGCTGCTTGCGACCCTGCAGCTTGAGCCAGTCGGCGCGCAGTTTTTCGGCGATATAGCTTTTTTCGTGGCGCGCCAGGAAGGCCTTGACCGTCGCCGGATCAGTTGACGACAGATCGAGCAGCAAACGCCAGTAATCGACGTAGGCTTCAAGTTCGTAACCCGATAGTTCGGGAGCGATGCGCTCAAGCTTGGCGCGGTCGCCGGCGCGCGCGGCGTCGCGTGCCGCCAGAAAGCGTTCGTCGACGCTGGCCGGAACCCCAGCCGCATGCGCCAGCAAGCAAGGAAAAGCGAGCAGAAAAACCGTAAGGCGAAACTTCATGATAAGCTGAAATCCCTGAAAACACTGAGTTCCAGCATACCACATGAGCGCCGGATTGACGTCGGAAGCGACACCGGATAGCAGGCCAGCTCGACACGACGGCTACCGCGCGACGCTGCGCCGGCAACTCGTCGAGCGTCGGCTGGCGCTTTCGGCCGCCGAGTGCACGGCGCTTTCAGCGAAGATCTGCCAAGCGCTGCAGACGCACTTCGCGCAGCTTTCGGCGCGACGCGTCGCTTTCTGCTGGCCGGTCAAAAACGAGCCCGATCTGCGGCCGCTGATGCGCGCCTGGCTGGCCGCCGGCGAAGCGGGCTTCGCGGCGCTGCTGCCGGTGGTCATCGAGCCCGGCGCGCCGCTCGCCTTCCGCGCGTGGACGCCGGACAGCGAACTTTTCGCCGACCGCTACGGCATTCCGACGCCGGCGGTCGGCGAATTTCTGCTGCCGCAAGCGCTGCTGCTGCCAGTCAATGGCTTCGACGCGGCCGGTTACCGCATCGGCTACGGCGGCGGTTTCTTCGACCGCACGCTGGCCACGCTAAGGCCTGCGCCGCTGGCCATCGGCGTCGGCTTCGAGCTTTCCCGCGTAGCCTCGATCCGCCCCGAAGCGCACGACATCCGCCTCGACGCGCTGGTCAGCGAAGCCGGTGTCTGGCGCTTTAGATAAGCCACGCAAAGCGATTCAAACCACAACGGGCACAACGAACACAACGAGAAGCAAAAAGCCTCAATATTTCGATTTTTCAGCTAAACGCCCGTTTTCCGGGCATTCGCTTTTAGTTGCTTGTTTTTCGTTGTGCCCGTCGTGCCCGTCGTGGTGATCTTGGGGCCTATGTGCTTGCCTGGTGTCCGCGCACGAAGGCTTCGAGGTCGGCGGCCGGCATCGGGCGGGAAAACCAGTAGCCCTGGATTTCGTCGCAGTGAAAGATGCGCAGCAGGTTGGCCAGTTCCTCGCTTTCGACGCCTTCGGCGATGGTCTTGAGCTTGAGGCTGCGCGCCATCTGGATGATCGCGCGGACGATCGCCGCGTCGTCCGGA
>Ga0316604_10002136_pt1 | contig 15771 bp, 16 predicted proteins | sample OWC_soil_day20_C_FD_207650 | JGI IMG/M metagenome (GOLD analysis project Ga0316604, IMG submission 207650) | Wetland soil microbial communities from Old Woman Creek delta, Ohio, United States - OWC_soil_day20_CT | ecosystem: Environmental > Terrestrial > Soil > Wetlands | place: USA: Ohio... | reverse complement strand
GGGAAATGGTGCAAAAAAATACCTTCCGGGAAGATTTGTATTACCGCTTGAATGTAATTTCGATTCATGTGCCGCCGCTGCGGGATCGCAAGGAAGACATTGGGGAGCTCGTTGATATTTTGATCCCACGGGTATGCCATAATTTAGGGATCCCCTTGAAACAGTTTGCTCCGGAAACCTTAGCGTTATTACGCGAGTATAATTGGCCGGGGAATGTGCGGGAATTGATTAATATGCTGGAGCAACTGGGCGCTACGGTCAGTTGCCCGGTTATTACGCCGCGGAATTTGCCGCCGCTTGGCTTATTCAAATCTTCGCATGAAAAAAGTGTGGCGAAAGCATTGACCGATAGTCGAAAAGACACGATTTACTCTTCCGAACGAGAGTGTATTGCCGAAACGCTGCGCTGTACAAAAGGGAATAAGGCTTTGGCGGCCAAGGTTTTAGGAATACATCGGTCTACGTTGTATGAAAAAATGAAAAAATACAATTTGGCTTGAGGTGTTTTGCGGAATGTCGGAAATGCGACAAGAATAAAGTGTCGGGCGTCGCTTATTGACCGTCTTAGACGACATTTTTTTTCGATCCGAAAATTAAGAAAGTCTAGTAAACATGCTGGTTCTGTGATTGGCACACAATATGCATTTGGATAGGCATAGTGGAAAAGTGAAAAAAATATCACACACAATGAAGGGGGGACCAAGTAATGAAAGGAAAAACCATGGCGGAAATACAGGTAGGTGATTTCGCAGAGTTTGCCAAGACGATCACGGAAACTGATGTGTATTTGTTTGCAGGGATTACCGGTGACTTGAACCCAGCGCATTTGAACCAGCAGGAAGCGGAGAAAGGGATGTTTAAATCGCGGATTGCCCACGGAATGCTCAGCGCAGGACTGATATCGGCTGTGCTTGGCATGTATCTGCCGGGACCGGGAACGATTTACATGTCGCAAAATCTTAAGTTTACGGCTCCGGTCAAGTTTGGCGATACGATTACGGCTCGTGCGGAAGTAACAGAACGGAATGTGGAAAAAAATCGGTTGGTCTTGCATACGACATGCACCAATCAGGACGGAAAAATTGTGCTGGACGGCGAAGCGATGGTGATGCCGCCTAAGTAAATTGCAAAATTCGGCTATGCACGGTTTGCGTTTTGCAGCCCGCATCTTCTGGTTGCTTCAACAGGAGATGCCGTCTGTTGACGAGATAAAAACAAGGGGGCTTTTTAATGGATTTCAATTTAACGGAGGAACAACAACTTATCCAACAGAACGCGCGGGAATTTGCTCTGGAATACGTAGAGCCGGTTGCTGCAGAATTGGACAAAACAGGACGGTATCCGAAAGAATTGGTTGACAAGATGGTCGAACTGGATTTCATGGGCATTTGTTATCCACCTGAGTATTCCGGTGCTGGGGCAGATTATCTCAGCTATATTTTGGTGTTGGAACAAATCTGCCGGTCTTGTGCATCAACTGGAATTATTTATTCTGCTCATGTTTCTTTGTCAAGCTTCCCAATTTATAACTGGGGATCGGAAGAGCTGAAACAAAAATATCTCGTTCCGATGTGCAAAGGGGAAAAACTGGGCGCATTTGCTTTAACGGAGCCGGGTGCCGGTACAGACGCCGGATCCGGCCAATGCACCGCGAAGCTGGATGGCGAAGAGTATGTTTTGAACGGGACGAAATGCTTCATTACCAACGGCGGTGTGGCCGATGTATATATCGTATTTGCCTTGACAGATCCAACAGCCGGAACGAAGGGCATCAGCGCTTTTGTCGTTGACGCTGGAGTGCCTGGTTTTGAAATTGGCAAACACGAAGATAAAATGGGTATACGTGGTTCACAAACTACGGAATTGATCTTCAAAAATTGCCGCATTCCAAAAGCAAATTTGCTCGGTAAAGAAGGAAAAGGCTTCGGTATCGCTATGACGACTTTGGACGGCGGACGGATTGGCGTTGCAACACAGGCATTGGGGATTGCGCAGGCTGCGTTGGATGAAGCGGTAAAATTTGCCAAAGAACGGGTGCAGTTTGGCAAACCGATTGCCAAAAATCAAGCAATTCAGTGGATGTTGGCTGAAATGGCTACCCAATTGGAAGCTGCCCGGTTGCTGGTTTATCATGCAGCTATGTTAAAAGAAGAAGGAAAACCGTATAGCAAGGAAGCAGCGATGGCAAAAATGTTTGCTTCCGAAGCATCTGACTGGATTTGTAATCGTGCAATTCAAATTCATGGCGGTTACGGCTTCATCAAAGACTTCAAAGTAGAAAGATTGTACCGGGATTCGAAAATTACTACTATTTATGAAGGTACCAACGAAGTTCAGCGCATGGTTATTTCAGGAGCTGTTTTACGGTAATTTGGTTGACGGCCTATTGATGGCGGGGGTTTACTCGAATAAAGACAAAGGCATAGGGTAAATTGGATCCAATTTACCCTATGCCCAAAAAAAGCCAAAAAGAAGGGGAGGATTACATGGAAATATTAGGTATCATCCTGAGCTTATTCCTGTTAATGTTCTTTGCGTATCGCGGTTTCTCCGTTATACTTTTTGCTCCGATCTTTGCACTATTGGCAGCCTCACTTCAAGGATTCCACGTAATGCCCGCATATACTGAATTGTTTATGGCCAAAGCCGTAACTTACGTAAAATCATTTTTCCCGGTATTTTTATTGGGAGCAGTGTTCGGGAAGGTCATGGAAGATACCGGCCTTGCCAAATCGATTGCGCATGCAATTATTAAAGGATTAGGAAAAGAACGCGCTATTCTTTCGGTTGTTTTGGCAGCTGCGGTATTAACCTACGGCGGCGTAAGCCTGTTCGTCGTTGTATTTGCCGTCTATCCGTTTGCCGCCGCGTTGTACAAAGAAGCGGATATTCCGAAACGGTTGGTTCCCGGAACCATTGCGCTGGGCGCATTCACCTTTACCATGGACTGTGCGCCTGGTACTCCGCAAATCCAGAATATTATTCCTACGAACTTTTTCGGAACAAACATTTATGCGGCACCGATTAGCGGTATTTTAGGCGGTACGCTGATCTTTGTTCTGGGCATGGCCTGGCTGACCTGGCGCAAGAATAAAGCGTTGGCTGCTGGTGAAGGATATGGCCAGCACACCTTAAACGAGCCGGTCATTGATGAAAAATTGATGTCAAATTTACCGCCTTGGTCGCTTTCCATGCTGCCGTTGCTTCTGGTCCTGGTAGTCAATTTCATTTTGACAAGCATGACATCATGGGATCCTACCCTGTTGGAGCCTTTTAAAGCCATGAAGCTTCCTCTGACGGCGCCTGCCGTTAAGAACGTAATTTCCATTTGGGCTCTGATCATCGCACTTGTCTGCGGTATTGCATTGGCGGTAGCCATTGGTTTCAGCAAGTTGCCGAAAGGCGGCCTGCAAAAAGCGCTGAACGCCGGGGCGATTGGTTCGTTGCTGGCGATCATGAACACGGCTTCCGAGGTCGGTTACGGAAACGTTATCGCATCCCTGCCTGGATTTAAGGATATTGCGAAATTTTTGTTGGGAATCAAAATTGGCGCCTCGCCGTTGCCGTCAGAAGCGGTCACGGTTAACGTATTGGCCGGTATTACCGGCTCTGCATCCGGCGGTATGTCGATTGCGCTCGACTTGATGGCCAAAGACTGGCTGGCTTGGGCCCAATCGATCAATATGAGTCCGCAGATCTTGCATAGGGTGGCATCCATGGCATCCGGCGGTATGGATACGATGCCTCATAATGGAGCGGTTATCACTTTGCTGGCTGTCTGCGGCCTGACCCACAGAGAATCGTATATCGATATTTTTGCAATGACGGTCATTAAAACAAGTATGGTGTTTGTTATTATCCTGTTCCACACAATCACTGGTTTGTTATAAGAAAAACTTGTTTCAGATGGCGGGAAACCGCCATCTGAAACGTTAGTAACCGGCAAAAAATAGCCGGAAGACTATCAGGCGTTTGGCTAAAGGAGGATTTACTATGAAGTTAATTACCAAAGAAGAAGCGGTTCGTTTGGTGAAAGACGGAGATATGATCGGGATGACTGGTTTCGCCAGCATCGACCATCCGGAAACCGTGAGCATCGCCTTAGAAGAGAGTTTTTTAGCGACGGGTCATCCTTGCAATTTGACGATCCAGTTCAGCGCTGGTATCGGCAATGGAAAAACGATGGGCTCTGATCACTATGCCAATCCCGGCATGTTGAAACGGGTCATCGGCGGACATTATGGATTAGCTCCGCGGTTAGCTCCATTAATTAACGATAACGCAATCGAGGCGTACAATCTACCCCAAGGGGTTGTGGCTCATCTATTCCGGGCGGCAGCCGGCAAAAAGCCGGGAATTCTGAGCAAAATCGGATTAGGAACGTTTGTCGACCCTCGTATGGAAGGCGGAAAATTGAACGCAAAAACAACAGAGGACCTTGTAAAAGTCATGGAGATTGAAGGCGAAGAGTATTTATTTTACAAGGCATTGCCTATGGATGTGGCATTGATCCGCGCCAGCACAGTCGATGAAAAAGGAAACTTGACCATGGAGCGGGAAGCGGTGTTCTGCGAGGCAATTTCCATTGCCGGCGCGGCGAAAGCCAAAGGCGGAATTGTTATTGCCGAAGTCGAGAGGCTGGCTGCCAAAGGGACATTGGATCCGAAAATGATTAAAGTACCTGGCTTGTTGGTGGATTATGTGGTCATCGGCGACGCGGGAACGTTTAAACAAACCAGCGGCGAATATTATAATCCTGCGTACACTGGTGAAGTGAAAATCCCTCTCAGCGCTCTTCCTCCTATGGCATTGGATGAGCGGAAGATCATTGCCCGTCGGGCGGCCATGGAATTGGTGCCGAATTGTAAGGCCAATTTAGGGATCGGCGTTCCGGAAGGGGTAGCTTCGATCGCGGCAGAAGAAGGAATAGGCCATTTATTGACGTTGACCGTCGAATCCGGTGGTTTCGGTGGGGTTCCGGCCAGTGGGAGCAGCTTCGGCGCAACCATCAATGCGGAAGCCATGGTTGATCATACCTACATGTTTGATTTTTATGATGGAGGCAATCTAGATATTACCTGCTTGGGAATTGCCCAAGTTGACAGCGACGGAAATTTAAACGTAAGCAAGTTTGGACCGAAAATAGCTGGTTGCGGTGGGTTTATCAATATCACCCAAAGTGCAAAAAAAGTTGTATTCTGCGGAACCTTCACTGCTGGCGGGCTGAAAGTGGCAGCGCAAGATGGCAAATTAGTGATCGCTAAAGAAGGGAAGGCGAAGAAATTTATTCCGGCGGTAGAGCAGGTTACGTTCAGCGGCAAGTATGCCCGTTCTATTAAACAGCCGGTTATGTATATTACGGAACGTGCCGTGTTCAAACTGGAGCCATCGGGTTTAGTTTTGACTGAGATCGCACCGGGAGTAGACCTGGAACGTGATGTTTTGGCGCAGATGGATGCCAAAGTAACCGTATCACCGAATCTCAAACTGATGGATTCTCGAATTTTTAAAGATGAACCAATGAATTTATCGGCGGACATTCTTAAATAAAAGGAGGAAAATCCAGTGAAAGAATATAATACTTTATTAATTGCGGAAGAGAACGGGCTTGCGGTGGTGACAATTAATCGGCCGAAAGCGTTGAACGCGTTGAACAGCGACGTTTTAGACGAATTATCAGCGGCCTTTGACGAATTGGCCATGCAGGACAGCGTAAAGGTAGTGATTTTGACCGGCGGCGGAGATAAAGCGTTTGTTGCCGGCGCTGATATTACCCAAATGAAAGATATGAATGTAATCGAAGGCAAATTGTTTGCGGAAAAAGGCCAGGGAGTATTCACGAAGATTGAACAATTTCCGAAACCAGTTATCGCTGCAGTTCACGGCTTTGCCTTAGGCGGGGGGTGCGAAATCTCCATGGCCTGTGATATTCGGATTGCATCGGATGCGGCTAAATTTGGCCAGCCAGAGGTTGGTCTGGGTATTGTTCCTGGTTTTGGCGGTACGCAACGGTTGGCGCGTTTGGTAGGACGGGGAATGGCAAAATTATTAATTTATACGGCGGATATAATCGATGCGCAAGAAGCGCTGCGGATCGGCCTGGTGCAAAAGGTGGTCGCGCCAGATGTTTTGTTGGAAGAAGCAAAAGCAATTGCCGGCCGGATCATGAAGAAAAGTTCGGTCGCAGTGAATTTGGCAAAAGACGCGATCAATCGCGGAATGGAAATGGATATTCCAAATGCTATGCAGTATGAAGCGTATATCTTCGGAACCTGTTTTGCCAGTGAAGACCAAACAGAAGGCATGACAGCGTTTGTTGAAAAACGCAAGCCTGCCTTTAGTGGAAAATTTGCAAAATAGTCATGGAAGCAGGGGGTTGTGTGGGGACCACCTTCCCCCTTATTTTTAAAAAAAGGAGCGGTTTTATGCCTACAATCATCGCATGCTACAAATGGGTCCTGGACGAGCAGGATATCAAAATCAATCCTGGCAATTTGGACCTTGATACCAGCCGGGCAAAATCAAAAATCAGCGAGTATGATCGCAATGCCATCGAAGAAGCAGTTTTGCAAGGGGAAAAAATGGGAGCGGAAGTAGCCAGCCTTACGTTTGGCAGCAGCAACGCCAAACAATCGCTGAAAGATGCACTTTCGCGCGGCCCGGGCAAAGCATACTGGGTGAACGATGATCTTGCGAACAAAGCAGATGCCTTCGTAACAGCGAACGTACTTGCCGCTGCTTTGAAAAAAATTGGCCAATATGATGTGATTCTTTGCGGTGAAGGAGCTTCGGACACGTATGCCCAGCAAGTAGGCCCGCGGGTTGCCACCTTGCTTGGAATTCCTGCCATCACATTCGTTTCGGAAATGAAAATCGAAGGCGACAAAGTTGTTGCGACCCGGAAAATCGGTGACTGCACGGAAGAGGTTACGGTACCGTTCCCAGTGGTCGTCACTTTGCTGCCGGAAATTAACAAACCACGGATTCCTAGTCTGAAACAAGTTCTTGGCGCAGCCAAAAAACCGACCACCGAATGGAGCGTTGCCGATTTGGGCTTGACGGCGGAAGAAACGACAGCTAAAAACAAAGTGAAAAGTGTAAAAGGCTTTGTGATGAGTCGTAAAAACGTCATTTACAAAGATGGAGCTCCAGCGGATAAAGTGGCTAGCTTGGTTGCCAGCCTCACAAAAGAAGGCGTACTGTAAAAGGAGGAAAGAATAATGGCAGGAATCTGGATCTATTCGGAAGACACAATCATCGCGCAGCAAATCATCACCCTGGGCAAGGAGTTGGCTGCTGCTATGCAACAGCCGATTTGCGCGCTGACAATTAATGAACAAGATGCACAATCGTTAATCGCTGCAGGAGCAGATAAGGTTATCGTGTTGAAAGGAAATAATCTTTGGCCGGAAAGCTACGCAGCAGCCATTGCTGCCCAAGCCGCTCAAGCGCAGCCTGATGTATTGTTCATCGGCGGGACCCTGCGGGGTAAAGATTTGGCAGCCAAAGCTGCCGCCGCTTTGCAAGTCGGACTGATTACCGATGCGCAAAAAGTGCAATTTGTTGACGGAGCCCTGGAAACCGAACGCATGCTGTATGGCGGGTTAGCCGTCTGCACGGAAGTGCTTGGCGGAATGAATGTCATCACCATTCCTCCCCGCGCTTATGATGTACCGGCCCAGGATGCCAGCCGCAGCGGCGAAATCGTTTCTGTCGATGTGCAGACGGATGCTACTATGGCTGTTGGGAATGTATGCCCAATCGTTCGCCAGGGTGCGGACATCAGTGTTGCGGAAAAATTAGTCTGTGTGGGCCGCGGCGTTGGCAAACAGGAAGATATGAAATTAGCCGAAGATCTGGCGGCCGCCATGGGTGCGGAAATTTGTTGCACAAGAAGCGTTGCTGAAGATTATCATTGGCTGCCGAACGAAGCGTACGTTGGCTTATCTGGCCAAAAAGTCAAGCCGGTCATCTATTTATCCATGGGTGTATCCGGACAAGTCCAGCACGTTGCCGGTATTCGGGATTCCAAAGTGATTGTCGCCATCGATACCAACGAAAACGCCCCGATCTTTGCTGCTGCTGACTACGGAATTGTCGGAGACCTGTATCAAATCGTTCCTCTATTGACCGAAGCCATTAAAAACAAAGCTTAGAGGAAAAAGATAGGAGAAACAAACCAATGAGTGAAGAAGAAAAATTTGACGCGATTATCGTCGGTGCGGGCCCAGCCGGGTCTGCTTGCGCTTACCTTTTGGCGAAGGAAGGGAAAAGCGTCCTGGTCATTGAACGGGGCGTGAGTGCCGGCAGCAAGAACGTCACCGGCGGTCGGGTTTACACCTATGCGTTGGAATTGCTTGAACCGGGCCTGCATGCCGAAGCGCCTTTGCAGCGCAAGGTAGTTCGAGAGCAGATCATGATGCTGGGCGAGCAAAGTGGTACCACGATCGACTATGTCGATTATACCTATAACAGCGGCGACGTGCCGCAGTCCTATACCGTGCTCAGAGCGCCGTTCGATGAATGGCTGGCAGGCAAAGCCGAAGAACAAGGCGCCATGGTCGCTGCCGGAATCAGGGTCGACGACCTGATCATCCGGGACGGAAAAGTTGTCGGCGTATTGGCCGGCGAAGACGAAATGTTTGCTGATATCGTGATTGCGGCCGATGGAGTCAACTCCTTCATGGCGCAAAAAGCGGGACTGAGAAATGACATTACGGCTCATGATGTTGGGGTCGGTGTGAAAGAAATTATCGAACTGCCGCCGGAAGTCATCCAGCAGCGCTTCAACCTGACTGGTGACGAAGGGGCAGCCCGGCTGGTTCTTGGTTGTACCGAAGGAACTACCGGCGGCGGATTCCTCTACACGAATAAGGACAGCATCTCGCTTGGCGTGATCTTTGCGCCGGAAGGCGCCGCCAAACGGGGCAAGAAAATTCATGAAATCTTCCAGGATTTCAAAATGCATCCGGCGGTCTATCCGCTGATCGAAGGCGGCACCACGGTGGAATACGGCGCGCATCTCGTATCCGAACGGGGCTGGAAAGGCGTACCGAAGAACCTGTACCGGGACGGCTTTGTTGCCATTGGCGATGCGGCCGGCTTTGTTCTCAATACCGGAACGATCATCCGGGGCATTGACCTGGCAATTGTCAGCGGGATCGCCGCTGCCCGGGCGGTGTTAGGCGCCAAGGACAGTGCCGGAGTCGGTCCTGCGTATATGCAGGAGCTGGAAAATTTGAAACTGGCGCCGACGATGAAATTATTTGCCGGCTTCCCAGAAATTATCGACATCCCGCGGATCCCGGCAGTCTATCCGGCGATGGCCAGTGAGATCATGAACTATATGTTTAAAATCGACGGACAGGTACCGCCGAAGATGACCAAGGGGATCTGGGATATCGTGAAAAAACACGTCTCGCTGGGCGAACTGCTGGCAGACGGCTGGAAAGGGGTGCGAAACATATGACGGTAAAACGGCAAGGACCGGAAGAACTGTTGGGGCTCAACAAGTTCACCGTAGACGAAGATGAACCGCATATTGTCATCGATAAAGCGATTTGCGCCACCTGCCAGGCGAAGGCTTGTCTGGTCGTATGTCCGGCGGTATTGTATACCTTGAAAGACGGCGAGATCAATTTTGACTATGCCGGTTGTTTGGAGTGCGGAACCTGCCGGGTGATGTGCAAAGACAAAGGCATCGTCAAGTGGAATTACCCGCGCGGAACGTTTGGGGTGGCCTTTCGTTACGGTTGATCCGGAGGAGAGGTGTTGTGCATAGATTGTTTTTCACAGGAGTGTTTTGGATTATGATATAATAAATCCAACACTCCTGTTTTTTTAGAAAATACGACGAGTAAATTAGGACAGCTTATAGAATATGGGGTGAATGTCGTGGAAATTTGCCAAGAAACCAATGAAGAAATTCTTAAGAGTTATGTCCGGGTATTCCCTTGTTTGACTGATTTATGCAGCGGCGATGTAGGAGTTGCGATTACGGATTTAGAAAATTATATATTTTATAAGCCCGGAAAAAGTTTGGATTTAAAGATCGCGCCTGGAACGCCGCTGAAAGTCAATACGGCCGTATATAATGCAATTCATGAAAAACGGCGTCGGATTACGCGTGGTGATAAGGCAATGTTTGGACTTCCTTATATCGCAATGGCTTTGCCGGTTTTTAATGACACGAAAGAAGTCATTGGGGCTGCTGTGCTTGTTCAATCGACCGAACAGCAGAACGAGATGAAAGATATGGCTGCTAAGTTAATGGAAAACATGAATGTTTTGGCCAGTACGTCAGAGGAAATTTCCGCCCAGTCACAAGAAATTTCTGGTGTAAGCAGCCAGCTTGTTAAAGTTGCGCAGGAATCGCAGCAGCGGGTACAGGAAACAAACCAGATTTTGGGATTGGTTAAGAATATTGCCGGACAAACGAATTTGCTGGGTTTGAATGCTGCCATTGAAGCGGCAAGGGTAGGCGAACAAGGACGCGGCTTTAGTGTAGTTGCAGAAGAAATCCGGAAGTTGGCCAATACGAGTTCCGAATCGATTAAACAAATTGATGCGATCGTTCATGCGCTGCAAACCGATAGTACGAAAATAGCCGGACAAATGGAGCTGGTGTGTGAAGCTATCGGACAAATAGCCACAGCGATCACGCATATTACTGGAGCTATTGAACAGGCTAGTGTCATGGCAACAAATTTGGATAAAATGGCAGACCAATTGACATCAGAGTAAATAAGGCTGAAAATGATTGGTAGATGAGGTGCAGAGATGGAGCAAACGAATAGAGGAATACTTCACAAAGTACGAGAAAAATTACGTTCGCCTTTTTATCTGGCAGTGATGACAATAGGCATGGTAATTTTGGGGAATATATTCCATTACTTGGACAATACGTTTGGGACGCATCTTGATAAATTGAACCCGTTATTGGTCTTGATCGTGATTGTTCTCTTTGGCCTATATATTTATAGCATTCGCGATGTCATTAAAAATCGCCGCCGCGGATAACGGCGAAGAGTTTCTTTGCGCAATTGACATAGGAGAGGTTTAGTATGAAAGAAAAAGTGGATTATCGCATTTATTTGGTGACCGATGATGTGTATTTGCAAAAGGAAGATTATTTTGCAGTATTGGAGGCCTGTCTGGCTGCCGGTGTGACAGCGCTGCAATACCGGGCTAAAACAAAAACCGGATTGGCCATGTTGCGCGATGCAGAGCGAATGAGATTACTGACAAGCCGGTATCAAACGGCGCTGATCATCAATGATCGGGTAGATTTGGCAATGGCGGTGGATGCTGACGGAGTTCATCTCGGGCAGAGTGATTTGCCGTATGCAGTCGCTAGGGAGTTGTTAGGGGCGGAAAAAGAAATCGGTATATCGGCCAATACGTATGAAGAAGGTCGGGCGGCAATTTTAGCCGGCGCTGATTGTATTGGCATAGGTCCTATTTATTCGACTCCAACCAAAAAAGATGCGAAACAGCCGTGCGGTGTGAACCCCTTGCGGGCGTTAAAAGCGGAATTTCCGGCGGTGCCAGTTGTTGCGATTGGCGGAATTACGCTTGCCAATGCGGCGCCGGTGATCGAGGCGGGCGCCGATGGCCTGGCCATTATTTCTGCGATCTGGGCCAGTGCGGATCCGGTAAACGCGGTACATTGTTTTAAAGCGGGGTGGTCGCTGTGAACTTGATTTTATTACGGCATGGCAAAGCAGAGAAGCTTACTTCCGGGATGCATGATTTCGACCGGGAGCTTACCGGCGCCGGACGCCGGGAAGTCAAAGATGTCGTGGCGGGGATCGCGTTGTATATTGAACCAGGTTCCCATGTCCAAGTGTGGACGAGCCCGTTAACCAGAGCCCGTCAAACAGCCCGGATCTTAATTGATGGGCTGCATCGCGCGGCTTTGACGGAGCGGCAGGAGATCCCTGGCGGTGACTTAACGGGATTGGCTGCGCATTGGGAAGGTATGGGAGATAAAGATGTGATTATTGTTGTGGGCCATGAACCGTATTTGAGCGAGTGGTGTAATCGTCTCACCGGAGCGATCCTTCCGTTTAAAGTGGCATCGGCGGTGGGCATTGAGATAAAAGATCCTCATATTTTAGAAGGAAAATTGCGTTGGTATGCCCATCCTAGCATTTTAGCCCGGTTGGGGGAACGTTAAACGGGAAAGGAGGCTCTTTTGCGTGAGTTCTTTGGAAACCGAGTTAAAATTAAAACTCCTGGTTCCCGAATGGGGGCAACAAATTGCCGAGACGGAAATGTTGCCGGCGGTGGAGCATGCAAGTGCAGTTCAGCGGGAGTTGTTGGAGTCGCAGTATTATGACACCCCGTCGCGGCGGTTGCAGGCAGCACAACTGGCCTATCGTGTGCGGCTGGAAGACGGCCGGTGGGTTGCGACGGTAAAAGCCGGTGGGAGTTCCGGCGGCGGACTGCACCGGCGGGAAGAATATTCCGTGGTTTTAGCCGATCAGGAACCGTCCGTGGCTGTGTTTTTTGCTACGCCCATTGGGGAGCGGCTGCATGCAGTAATGGGGAATGAGCCACTGGAAGCAATTGTTGCTACCCGGTTTACCCGTTATAAACGGGATCTCATTGCTTCTGACGGCAGCCAGATTGAATTTGCGGTTGATTTGGGAGAAATTTTAGCAGGCGGTCAAAAAGAAATAATCGCCGAAGTGGAATTGGAGTTGAAGAGCGGCAATCCGTCTGCAGTATTGACCGTGGGAGCGGAATTGGCAAAGCTGTTTCCTTTGCGGGTGGAACCGCGCAGTAAATATTTTCGTGCCTTGCAATTGGCCGGACTGGTTGAGCCGGTAAAAGAAGAACGAAATATTGCTCCTGCATACCGGTTTCATGGCAAGGAACCGGCGCTAGACGCTCTGCTGCGATTGTTAACCGCGCTGCTGATCGAAGTGATGAACGCCGAAGAACAATTTTCCACCTGTAGCGAGGATCCGGAGACATTGCACCAATTTCGGATTGCCTTGCGGCGGTTGCGATCGGCGTTCTCGTTTGCCAAACCGTTATTGGCGCCGGAAAAGTATGAACAGTATCAGGAACTGTTGCGGCAGCAAGGCAGTGAAACGGGATATTTACGGGAAATTGATGTGACGGCAGCAAGCTGGCAAGAGGTGTTACGGCGAAAATCGTTTTTTGTCAGCGGACGGTTTTGGCTGGATGAGGTGCTTGTTGATGAACGGCAGGCGGCCTGGGGAAAATGTGCCGCTTCGCTCGATAAAGGATCAGCCACTGCGCTGTATTTGGCGTTGTGGGCCTGGTTGGCCGGGGAGCTGGAACGCCTTGAACTTGTGAAAGATCCGAATGAACAGTCCCTGCAGGCGTTCGTCCAGGGGCGTGTGCGTGATTGGCTGGAAAATATTTTGCAAATGGAAGAAGAATTGGATTTTTCCGATCCGGACAGTCTTCATGCACTGCGTATTCTCGGCAAGAAACTTCGGTATATGTTGGAGATTTTATCCGATTTGTTGGATCGTACCAGCAAGTTAACGGAACGCTTAAAAAAACTTCAGGACGGGCTTGGTTCTATTCGTGATATCCAATTGACGGCGGAGTTATTTAACCAATGGCTGCAAAGCCGTTCCAGCCGTGCGTTGCATAGGGACGCCGGTTTGTTGATGGGTTGGCAGGCTTGCGAATTGCAAAGCCGGCAGGCGGAACTGTGGGATGATTGGCAGCGTTTTCGTAAAGCGGCCAGGAAATGGGTAAAAAGAAATTCTGAAAATCGAAATCATGAGACAGCGCACTCTGGATAAGAAATAATGAGCAATAAGGCGGTGATCGTGTTGCTGGCAACATGGCGTAAAGTCGCAGGCTTATTGGTTTGTTTTGCTATTCTTGGCGGGATTTGGAGTTTACAAGTTGTTGAAGCCGGGTTAATTAGTACTAAGGACGAAATCAACATCGGCCGCAGCGTGGCCAATGATCTGGAAAAAAAATACGGTTTGGTTGAAGATGCTGAACTGCAGGACCGGGTTGCGCGCATCGGGGCCAGCATGGTAGCGGTAAGTGACCGTAAAGACCTTCCCTACACGTTTAAGGTGTTAAAGTCAAAAGAAGTGAACGCGTTGGCATTGCCGGGTGGCTTCATTTATGTTTTTCAGGGCTTGATCGATTATATGCCGTCCGATGACGAATTGGCAGGGGTATTAGGCCATGAACTGGGCCATGTGGTGAAGCGCCATACGGTTCGGCAGATGGAAAAAAGTATGACGATGGGGATCTTGTTTGGCGTTATTTTTGGCGATCGCGGCGTTTTTCTGCAGAACTTGGCCTATAATGCATTAATGGCCGGCTACAGCCGGGAAGATGAACGGGAAGCGGACCGCTTGGGCTTTATCCATTCGAATAACGCCGGTTATAATCCCTACAGTATGCTGCTCGCTATGCAAAAACTAGCGGATATGGAAAACAAGCCGAGTTACGGGTTGTTTTCTTCGCATCCTGAGCCGGAGACTCGGGTTGCTTTGGTGAAAAAAACGATGGGTCAGGCCGGCGTGTATCCGCAAGTCGTCACTGACGGACAGACCGCGCGGGTTACGCAGGGCGAATGGGCTTTGCCGCCGTTTAGAACCAGTTATGATAACTACAAGCCGTCTTGCCGGGCGTATTTTGCCGCTGGGTCGTTATACCGGGCAGCGGGGACGGCGGATTTTTCGGCCGACCGTTTTGTGGCTGACAGCGATGAGGGGAACGGTGTTATCCGCATTTATTATGAGGGACGCTTGATTACTGCCGTGTCGCAAGAGGATGCGAATGCGGCGCAACTGGAGTTGCCGGCGCTTGCCGGGCTGTATCTTGACAATCTGCGCCAATGGAACGGAAAAGCCAAGTAATGCTATTGAAGATAAAAGGATGGGCTGTGGCGAAACTATTAATTCGCCCGGCCCATCCTTTCTGACTTTGTGATATTGCTCAGGTATCCAGATAACAGGCGACAATTTTTCCGTGATAGTAGGTATGGTAGTCGCCCTCTTTATAGAATTTCTGCTGAACGCCGGCATCAAGCTGCGCCGGGTCCATCGGGCTTTTGTAGAGGATTTCGCACTCATAGTGTAAGCCGCAGCCGCCGATTACCGGTACGGATACTTTTTTTCCCGGCTGTGGCGTTAGTTTCGCGGCGCTGAATTTGTCCATATCCCGGCCGGATTTGCTGCCACACAATGCCAGTTCGGCTTGCATATCATGCAGGGGAACGCTAACGGTGAAAGCGTTGCTGTTCTCGATTAATTCATACGTATAACGGGATTCGCGCACCATCACTGTGAATATCGGCAAGCCCCACATTACGCCGATGGAGCCCCAACCGATGGTCATGGTGTTGGAACGTCCGCCGGAACTAGTTGTCAGAAAGGCCCCTTTGCTGATCGTTTCCAGAACCGTGGATGCATATTCTTGGTATGAGATATCTTTTGTCATTGTCTATAGACCTCCTTTTTCATGAAATATTCTTGCTGTGGACAAGGAATTCCTGTAGGCCGGCTGGAATTATATAACGTTGCCGGAGGAGGGACGTTTTTTGACAAAATTAAAAGGAAAAGAAAAAGAAGCTCATGTGCAGGCCGTCTTCGCCGCAATTGCCCGCCGGTATGATTTGTTGAATACGGTGCTAAGCTTTAATCAAGACCGTTATTGGCGGCGGTTTGCGATCCGCCAGACGGGTTTGCAGGCGGGCGGCAAGGCGTTGGATGTTTGCTGCGGGACGGGGATGATGGTCCTTGCGGAAGCGGAAATTGT
>Ga0316604_10002132_pt1 | contig 15787 bp, 9 predicted proteins | sample OWC_soil_day20_C_FD_207650 | JGI IMG/M metagenome (GOLD analysis project Ga0316604, IMG submission 207650) | Wetland soil microbial communities from Old Woman Creek delta, Ohio, United States - OWC_soil_day20_CT | ecosystem: Environmental > Terrestrial > Soil > Wetlands | place: USA: Ohio... | reverse complement strand
ATGGTGAAGCAAAAAGTCCTGGGAGAAATCCGCTGGATGAAATGGTAATGTTTGTAGAATAAGCGCTTGTTTAAACCTTAATTTTTAGAGATGTATCATCCATTCGCCATGAATCATTTGTTGCCACAATTGCTTTTTCTGAAAAGAACAATGTAACTACATACAAGGCAAAGAAGTTCAGTACTTTTACCAGTGTTGATTATACACAGTTTCTTTACAAAAGCATGTTATCTAAAGCTGATGAAATCAAAGCTGCTATGCAATGATTTATTTCTACGGAGCAAAATGCTAAGATGTCTGTCTGCTTTTAAAGATGCAAAACATCTGTGTTCATGGGCAGGTCTAGCGCCTCAGAATAATGAAAGTGCTGGTAAAAAGAAAGTGTACGCATAAGTCGTTCTGGTGTTTACATTAAGCCGCTGCTTGTTCAATGCGCAAATGCTAGTTTTTTCTTTCAAGTTAACAAATGCTGTGACATTCTCTTTACCTCAACTTTTAAGTTTAGGGTAATGATTATATCACGGCGTTATTTTTTGCACCAGAACCAAGCAAGCTGTCCATCACTATCACTCGTTGGTGATTTTACATTATAATTGTTATTGTTCTTCACTGCGACAAGAGTTACAGTCTATGGGGGGCCATTGCGCTAGGACGCCCAATCGGTGCCAGCGGAGCACGCATTCTTGTAACATTACTTCATGCCTTGGAACAACGCGGTGCGAAGATTATATAAAGTCAATTTGCTAAAACATCTGTTTTTGGGGGCAAATCATAGTTTGTAAATTTTTTGAACCAGAGATGAAACTGGAATGGCTATTTTTAAATCTGATGCCATGGCATGGATGCCGTATTTTTTGGCACGAGCATCTTTTTTTCTCTAGACAAAGTTAGGCATAAGAAGTATAATCCATATTAAATGATCATTTAAATTTGGAGGTGAAAAGATGAAAAAAGAAATAATGCTTGATAAGCCAACTGTTCAAAAAATAATCAATGTTGCCGCTCCTCTATTTGCGAAAAAAGGATTTGCTGGGGTATCTGTAAAAGAGATTGCCGAGGCTGCTGGTGTTAATATTGCTCTGATTTCTTATCATTTTGGTGGCAAAGAAAATCTTTATGCTACGATATTGGAAGCGCAGTTTGAGTTAGTCGATAAAATTATTAGTTTGGTGCGCAAGGAAGAACATTGCCCCATCGAAAAGATTAAACGTTTTTCTCAAGAATTTCTAAAGTTAAATAAATCCTATCCTGATATTCATCGTTTAATTTATGGAGAAATCATAAATTCGTCAACCTGCTATGGAACTATTGTAAAGCCCGCCGTCTCACGTAGTCATGACTTTATAGCCGAATGCCTTCAAGCAGGAATTAGTAGTGGACAAATCCGTTCGGATATTAAACCGGATTGTGCCAATATACTTCTGGCCAGTGTGTTACATTTCTATTTTTTTTCAAACCAACTTACGGATAGTTTTTTGGCGGGGGGAAATGATAAGGCTAAATATTATATGACAGAAGCTGTTGACATCTATTTAAGAGGGATTTTAAATAACCCTACATTAAGAAAAATGGAAAAAAAAGTGTAACAAATTTTTTTATGCAAAATATTAAATAAACATTTAATTAAATTGAATGTTTAAATTAAAGGATAATATTAAAGGAGTGGAAAGATGCAGAAGTTAAGTAAAAGGAATTTATATTATGGTTTAGCTGCCGGTGTGATTTTAGTAGTGTTAGTAGCCGGAATTCTGGTCAAAGGATATTCTAAACCTACGGTAATGGCGGAAGAAATTCCTGTAGTTCGTACTGCAGTTGTTGGCATTGCCGCCGTAGGGCAAAATTATACTTATTCTGGTGAAGTCAAGGGGCGTTTTGAAAGCCAGTTGGCTTTTCAAGTGGGTGGAAAAATTATCAAACGTAACGTACAACTTGGTAGTGTTGTCAGTGCCGGTGATGTTCTTATGGAGATAGATGGCAAGGATGTTAGACAGACCGTTAATCGTGATGCAGCACAAGTCGACTCTGCTGAGTCCCAGTTGCGATTGGCGGAGAATAATCTTCAGCGTTACCGAACGTTATATGAACATAAAGCCATTAGCGCGGCTCAATTGGATCAGTATCAAAATGCCTATGATGTTGCTATGGCGGCGACTCGTCAGGCTTCGGCTCAATATGCGCAAGGATCTAATCAATTAGGTTATAGCGCTTTATATGCTGATAAAGCAGGGGTTGTTTCGAGCATCACGGCTGAAGTCGGGCAAGTGGTTGGTGCTGGACAATCGGCTTTGACCATCGTACAAGATGGAGAACGAGAAGTGGAAATTAATATTCCTGAGAATCGCATTGCTGAATTGCGCACGGCAGGGCAGCTTAAAGTTACTTTTTGGGCCTTACCGACGGTGAGTGTTGATGCTGTTATCAGAGAAATTGCTCCGATGGCCGATAAAATATCTCGTACATATAAAGTACGAGTCAGTTTAATCAATCCGCCTGCTGAAGTTAAGCTAGGAATGACATCTACGGTAACTGTCGCTAACATGGGAAATCAGCAATTGGCAGCTTATATCCCCCTTTCTGCTATTTATCAAAATAGTGATATTCCTGGCGTTTGGGTGGTAAATAATGAGAATATAAGCTTGCGGGCTATTAAAATTGGTGCCTTCGCGGATGGCAAAGTTCAAGTGTTAGAAGGGTTGCAACAGGGTGACATCATTGTTACAGCAGGTGTACATAAGTTAAAAGAAGGACAAAAGGTACGTAGTGCTGGTGATACTATATGAAGAGTTTCAATTTGACAGAATGGTCTTTACAGCACAAACAATTTATTTACTTTTTTATTGTATTATTTTTCATTATGGGGGTTGTTTCCTACAATAAACTAGGAAGGATGGAAGATCCTGATTTCACTATCAAACAAATGATTGTGCACGTTTCTTGGCCGGGCGCCACTGCGCGGCAGATGGAGGAACAGGTCACTGATAAAATTGAAAAAAACTGCAAGATTTACCAGGACTTGATTATGTAAAAAGTTATTCTACGCCAGGAGAAACCATTACGTATATCAATTTAAAAGACACCGTTCCCAAAAAGGATGTTCGGCCCACGTGGCTGGAAGTTCGCAATATGATTAATGATATGAAACACACTCTGCCTCAAGGGGCGATGGATCCTAATTTTAATGACCGTTTTGATGAGGTCTATGGTGTCGTGTATACCTTGACTGGTGATGGTTATACATATGAAGAAATGCGCGAAAAAGCAGAAAAAATTCGCCGCCTGCTCCTAGATATTCCTAGTGTCAAAAAAGTGGCACTGTTAGGTGTGCAAACCGAAAAAATATATATTGAGATTGAAAACAATAAACTGTCTCAATTGGGCGTTGATCCTAATATCATCATGGCGACACTACAAGCCCAAAATGCGATGACCTCTTCAGGTATGCTAGAGACAAATTCCGACAACATTTATTTGCGGGTTACAGGCATGTTTGAAAACATAGAGGACATTCGAAAGGTACCAATTCAAGCGAATGGCAGTACGGTACGGTTAGGGGATATTGCTAAAGTAAGCCGTGCCTATGCTGAGCCTACTGATCCGAAAATGTTTTATAACGGACAACCGGCCATTGGTATTTCTTTAGCCATGGAACCGGGGGGCAATATTCTGACACTAGGGAAAAATTTGGAGAGTACCATTGAACAGGTAAAAAAAGACTTGCCAGCGGGGCTAGAACTTAGCCAGACCGTCAATCAACCGAAGGTCGTCGAGACGTCCATTGATGAATTTGTAGAATCCTTAGGGGAAGCTGTTCTTATTGTATTGATTGTCAGCTTTCTGAGTTTAGGGATGCGGTCAGGTATCATTGTGGCGTTATGTATTCCGTTAGTTATTGCCGCCGTATTTACAGTTATGAATATTATGGGAATTGATCTTCATAAAATATCCCTCGGCGCTCTTATTATTGCCTTGGGGCTGTTGGTTGATGATGCTATCATTACCATTGAAATGATGTCTGTGAAAATAGAACAAGGTTGGTCGCGTTTTAATGCTGCTTGTTATGCGTATACAGCAACAGCATATCCCCGCTTAACTGGTGCCTTAGTGACTTGTGCAGGGTTTGTTCCCGTCGGTTTTGCTAAGGGGAGTGCTGCAGAGTATTGCGGCAGTATTTTTACGGTAGTGGTCATGGCCTTGCTATTATCTTGGATCGCGGCCGGCACCGTTACCCCCTTATTAGGTTATCTGTTCATCAAAGTAAAACCAGCCAGTACAGAGGGCGAAGAGCATCATATATACGATACGAAAATTTATCGACTTTTTAAAGATCTTTTGCTGTGGTGCTTAACTCATAAAAAACAAGTATTAGCTGGAACCGTGGTCTGCTTTGTGGGCGCAGTGCTCGCAATGGGGCTCGTCAAACAGGAATTTTTTCCGGCCTCTACACGGCCAGAGTTAATTATACAACTGAAGTTGCCAGAAGGTGCTTCGTTATCAGCTACACAAGACATTGCCCAAAAGTTTGCCCAGCGTATAGAAGGTGACCCTGATATTGCGTACTATACCTATCATGTGGGAGAAGGCGCTCCTCGCTTTGTATTAAGCTTTGAACCGACATTTAATAAATCTAATTTTACGGAGTTTATTATTGTGGCGAAGGATGCTAAAGGGCGTGATGCCTTAGCGCTAAGAGTAAATCATCTGCTAACCGAAGAATTTAGTAGTGTACGGGGGCATACGAAAATTATTGCGAATGGTCCGTCGGCGGACTATCCCATTATGTTACGCGTGCGAGGTTTCGATCCTGATAAAGTCAGAGAAATTGCGCAAAAAATGGAAAAGACGATGGCAGCTCACCCTGGTACCAAAAACATCAGCTTGAACTGGGATGAGAAGAGTAAAGTCATGCATTTGGCCATTGATCAAGATAAGGCCAGAATGCTGGGCGTTGATACGAAGTCATTAGCATCTTCCTTGCAAGCTCAATTATCTGGTGCACCCATTGCGGATTTCCGCGTGCAGGATCGCACCATCAGTATGTTGTTTAGAATGGCTCCCACAGATCGCAATGATATTTCCCGTATGAAAGACATCATGGTTCATATTGGTAATGGAAAATATATTCCTATCGATCAAATTGCCACCATCAGTTATGATGCGGAAAATGGATTGTTGTGGCGACGAGGGTTAAAGTCGATGATCATTGTTCAGGGAGAAGTGCAACCTGGATTTATGGGTAATAATGTAACACAAGAAGTGTATGATACTCTGAAGGACTTACGTGCTGATTTACCCTTTGGCTATACCATTGAATTAGATGGAGCGAAGGAAGATAGTATAAAAGCTGCTAAATTAATGACTGAATCCATACCGATTATGATTGGCGCCATTATGATTTTACTGATGATTCAATTGCAAAATATACCTAAAATGATACTCACATTATTAACGGCACCACTGGGTATCATTGGTGTAGTGATTGGTCTCTTAGCGGCGAACAGTCCCATGGGGTTTGTCGTCCAATTGGGAATTTTATCTTTATCGGGAATTATTATGCGTAATTCCGTCATTTTAATCGATCAAATTGAGCAACTTCTTGCCAGTGGCATATCTATGTGGGATGCTATTATTGACGCGACGGTCATTCGTTGTCGTCCGATATTATTGACGGCGGCAGCGGCAATTTTAGCAATGATTCCCTTATTCTCCAGCATCTTTTGGGGCCCCATGGCGGTGGCCATTGCTGCGGGATTATTTGTGGCTACCATATTGACATTGTTAGTATTGCCGACCATGTATGCGACTTGGTATAAAGTACACTCGGAAATGACGGGGAACGAGACATGCAATCGCACAGAGACGATTAGTCCAGAGTAATCTGTATAACAAACCATAACGAAGGAGGAGCTATTATGAAATCTTATTCACGATGTGTTGCAATCATATCGTTAGCGTCAATCATTACATTATCTACTTTAAGCCAGTCAGCTATGGCAGCGAGCATTGAACTTTCTTTAGAGGATAGCATTGGGCTTGCTTTTAAAAATAATCAAACGATACAAATTGCCGAAGAAAGCAAGGAAAAAGCGAATTGGGCTGTAAAAGCAGCCGAGACTGGTAAAGGTGTTACGGTGAGTTTTAACCATACCGCTACGCGTTCAAACGCGCCACCAAGTTGGATCAATGCAGCAGCAATTCCTACTGTAGCAGCCTATGATTATTTTAGTAATCGCCTGAGTGCCAATTTGCCGCTGTATACAGGCGGTAAATTGGAAAGCAGTATTAAACAGGCAAAACTGGGGTTACAAGGAACCGATCTAACTATTACCGCGAGCAAACAGCAAATCAAGCTGAGTACTACCGCGGCCTATTTTAAGGTCTTACAAACCCGTAATTTAGTGGAAATAGCCAAGCAAACGACGGATGACTTCAGCGCTCATCTGGCTAATGTCCAACTGATGTATGATACAGGGAACATCGCATTGCCTGACGTGTTACAGACCAAAGTTAGGTTAGCCAATGCGCAAGATAGTCTAGTTAAAGTACAAAATAGTTATGATTTGGCAGTGTATGATCTTAATAACATCATGGGTTTGCCACTACGCAGTGAAATTACTTTAAAAGAAAATCTTACCTACCACAAATATACAACATCTCTTGATGAGAGTATCAGTTACGCTCTGGCTCATCGCCCGGAAGTGGACCAAAGCCAAATCAATATCAATAGTGCCAAAGAGCAAATCAAAATTGAGAAAAGTAATAAATATCCCACGGTTCTTTTAATCGCCGACAATGCCTGGAATGATACCAAATTTGCTGGTAACAAAAATAGCAACTGGACGGTGAGTCTATCGGCTCAATTTGATGTGTTTGATTCTGGCCGCACCGATGCTGGGATTAAGCAAGCTCAGTCAGGGGTAACCATTGCTGAGAAGCAGGCACGACAAAATAACGACAATATCGCACTAGAAGTCAGCGCAGCGTATTTAAGCCTGAGAGAAGCCGAGAAACGTATAGGTACCAGTAATGTGGCAGTGGAAGAGGCTACATTAAACTTTAGCATTGCCAAGGAGCGTTATGGTGCGGGATTAGGTACCAATTTAGATGTAGTTGATGCAGAAGTAGCGTTGGCCCAAACTAAGACCAACTATATGCAAGCTTTGTATGATTATAATACGAGTAAGGCCCAACTGGATAAAGCGATGGGGGTTAACTGATCGTATGAGGGCGATTATGTTCTGAATGAATTCGAAGGCGTTAATGCTGATAATCTGAAAGAACAATAATGATATCATTTGACAAGAATAGGGTTCATTGATATCTTGTAATAGGGTGATAAAATTGTGGTCGCAAATAGAAATCAGTAGCTTATATCATATATATATCATCAGGGCTGCCAAATGGTTTAGCCTGGTGCTTTTTGTCGTTCTTACTATGTATAGTTGGCCTTGTCAGGCGGCGAGTTTATCTGAAAAGCATATACTGATTTTAAGTGGAAACTCCCCAGATTATCCAGCGGTAGAGGCTTATATCAAGGGACTAAAAAATAAATTCAGTCAGTACTCACCCTATGAGTTTACTTATTCCTATGAATATTTCAATATAGAACGCTTTCCCAATAATGAGGAATATTTAGCAAAAGTAGCTCATAACATTCAGGTAAAATATGCAACACAGCAGCCGGATTTAATTATTACTAATTTTATTATTAACGACGATCGATTATTCAAATTTATCATGAGATATCAAGACGATATCTTCTCTGGCATACCGGTTATTGCACTACAGGGGCGTCAAACACCGACAAAGGCAGTAGTGCCGTCGCAAATCACGCTGATGCCTGCATTTAATGATGCTATGCAGGAAAATATCGAACTGATTTTGCAGACAAAGCCATTGACGAAAAAAATCTATATTATAGCAGGCGATTCGGCGCTGGAGCGCAGTCACGTTAACCAGCTAGCAGCAATAACCCAACGATATACTAACAAAGCAGAATTTGTGTTTCTGAACAAGCTGACTTATGAAGAAATGATGGAAAAAATAGGAAATATTAATGATGATTCAGTTATTTTGTATTTGTCATGGATGAATGATGTGACAGGAAAAAATTTTATACCCGCAAAAGTGATTCAGACCATATGCCATGACGCAAAAATTCCGGTATATGCAACCGAAGCCCAGTTTATTGGCGCTGGAGTTGTTGGCGGGTATGTTCGTCAATGGGATATTATAGGAGAAAAGGTAGCCGATGCTGGACTTGCCATTTTACATGGCGAACAACCACCTGACTTGACTAATCTGCCGAATAAGGAATATATCTTTGATTGGCGCCAGTTGGAACGTTGGGGGATCAAGGAAAATACGCTGCCGTCAGATAGTAAAATTGAATATAAACAATATAGTCTGTGGGAACAGCATAAAGTCCACATAGCGGGTAGCATACTGCTGATATTGTTGGAAGCAGGATTAATTTTGGGGCTTATTGTTAACAGACGAAAATGGAAAAAGGCCTATATACTGATAGAAAAAATATCTCAACGGCTCAGAGAGCAGGATAAGAGGAAGGATGCTTTTTTATCAAGTACGGCCCATGAATTTAAAACACCGCTGCACGGTATTATCAATATTACGCAAGATGTATTGGAAGATGCTGCTGACCGCATTACGCTGCATCAGCAGGAAAGTTTGGCGCTAGTAATATCGGTAGCGCGGCGCCTATCGATGTTGGTACATGATATACTGGATTTTGAAAAAATTAAACATAGCGAAATTAACCTAGCTATCAGAGCGGTAGATGTATCTGTCGTGGCAGATACTGTGCTGGAAACTTTTCGGTATATTGTCAAAGACGGAGGGGTAACGCTGACAAATCGCATACCGCAAAATTTGTTGGCTATGGCGGATGAAACCCGCTTATGGCAAGTACTATATAATTTGATCGGTAATGCCGTTAAATTTACGGTTTGTGGTGAAGTGGCTGTGATTGCCAAAGTCGAGGCCGATAAGCTCTATATTTCTATTGTAGATACGGGAATTGGCATCCCAAAAGAAAAGTATGAAGATATTTTCGTGGCCTTTGAACAGGTGAGTGCCAGTCGCAGTGATGTATACGCTGGAACAGGCATAGGGCTGACGATTAGCAAAGAACTTGTGGAAAAAATGGGGGGGAATATCTGGGTTCAATGGTCTGAACTCAATAAAGGCTCGTCGATCTGCTTTACACTTACCCTTGCTGATACTGTAGATCAAAATGCTATAGGTAAAGTATTGAAAGAAACGGTAAATGTGATAGAACTTCCGAAAAATTTTCATCTAGAAACGAATAAAGTGGGGGAATTTACTGTTTTGGTTGTGGATGATGAACCTACAAATTTACGAATTTTACTGAATTTGTTTGCCAAGGACAACTATAATGCTTTGACTGCTACAAGTGGCTTTGAGGCGTTACGTTTAATTCGTGAACACAGAAATATTGATCTGGTGTTGGTGGATTTAATGATGCCTGGTATGACGGGGTATGATGTGTGCCGGCAAATAAGAAAGGAGTATTCGCTGTTTGATTTGCCAGTGCTGCTAGTTACTGCACGCAGTGAGCCAGAGGATGTGGTGATAGGTTTTGCGGCAGGAGTCAATGATTTTATTGTCAAGCCCTTTGATGGGCGAGAAGTCAGAGCCAGAGTTAGTACCTTATTGGCGCTAAAAAAAGCGTCAGCGGATGCCATTCGCGCTGAAGTGGCTTTCTTGCAATCCCAGATCAAGCCACACTTTTTTTATAATGTGCTAAATACCATCATTTCTTTTTGCTATACTGATAGTATTAAAGCTGGTAAACTGCTGACTGAATTTAGCAATTATTTGCGGCGGAGTTTTGATATTCAAGATAACTCCCTGTATACTAGTCTTGAAGAAGAACTTGAACTAGTCAAATCCTATGTCGCAATTGAAAAGGCACGGTTTGGTGAGCGTTTGGCTGTGGAATATGATGTGGATGTCAACACAATGAAATGGAAAATATCTCCACTTTTAATTCAGCCATTAGTGGAAAATGCTGTAAGACATGGTCTCATGCAGCGGGAAGAAGGCGGACACATTAAGCTGGTCGTTCGTAAAGAAGAGGATTTTATGATCGTTGAAGTAATCGATGATGGAATCGGAATGTCGTATGCTGAATTATCCGAAGTATTGCAGGATACACATGGTCGCGGTGGAGTAGGCTTAAAAAATATTAATCGGCGAGTGTTTAAGTTCTACGGTCAGGCCTTAACAATTAGTAGCAACGTTTATCAGGGTATAACGGTAAGTTTCAAGATTCCAAGAAGTGCTGCAGAAAATGTTCAGGCTACGCTGGTAGAATAGTGCTGAACGTTGTGAAAGGAGGACATGGTATGTTAAGGGTGGTCATTGTTGATGATGAGCAGCCGGCCATTGATATACTTACGATATTGTTGCGTGGTACAGGGCGGGTTGAAGTCATAGGAGCCTATACCAAACCATCAGAAGCTCTGAAAAATATAGGAAGACTGAAGGCGGATGCGGTTTTTCTGGACGTTGAGATGCCTTGCATTAACGGCCTTGAACTGGCAACGTATCTCTTAAACCAAGATACGGGTCTCGAAATAGTATTTTTGACGGCATTTCCTAGATATGCTGTGGAAGCGTTTGCGCTCAATGCGACAGATTATTTATTAAAGCCGGCGTTGCCGGAAAATGTGGATAGAGCTGTTTCTAGATTGCTAAAGCATGCACGCACACGGTTTTTTAGCGTAAAGCAAGGAGGCAAGATTTGTTCCTTTGGTAAGTTTGAACTGCGCCGTTTGCCGGAGAATAGCGTGATCAAGTGGCGTACTGCCAAAACAGAAGAATTATTTGCGTATTTGCTGTATTATCGGGAGACTATTGTGTCGAAGGAGAAAATTATTGATCATCTGTGGCCTGCACTTGAAACAGCGGACACCCATTTACATACCAGTGTATATCGTGTAAAAAAAACATTAAAAGAAAATGGTGTGGATATATCGATTCAATTTGTTGGTGGCGGTTATATTCTACAGATTGGTAAGGATGTTACCTATGATGTCAATGAAATTGATTATTTTATTGGCAATGGTAAAATAATCAATTCGGATACCGTCAAGGAATTTGAAAAAATTGCTGCACTATACCAAGGAGACTATTTAGAAAGCAAAGATTATCCTTGGTGCGTAGCGGAACGGTCTAGATTGCAGAAAAACTATGTAGGTCTTGTAAAGCAAATAGCGATGTATTATATAGTAGAAAGGGAATATGCCAAGGCTGAAGAGGTGATATTGCAAATAATGGCGTATCTTTCATATGATGAAGACGCGTATGAGCTATTGTTGCAAGTGCTTTTTTTGCAAAATGACAGAGTAGGAGTAATAAAATACTATGAGCAACTGAAAAATGTATTATCCAAAGAACTGGGCATTGAACCTGGGCCTTCGTTGAAACGACTGTATGAAAAAGTTATGAATGAATGACACGTTAAGGACGTGTCATTTTTTGCGTTATTGTCCAGAAAATGTTCAGAATAGGGAGATATAATAGAAAGAAGTCTAAATAAGTCGATCCTTACCGTTGGCAGATTTGTAATGGACTACTGCCAAATCATTGAAGAAAGGACTGATATCATGTCACGGAAATTAAAGTACAAGACCAGTAGGCAAAGAGTGTGTCTGCTCTCCACTGCCATACTCCTTAGTTCCATCGCTTCGGGGCTAGCGGCTCCCGCTGTCGACCGGCCAGATGCTGCCCAGGTATTACGCAATACCCAGAAAACCGAACTCATTTTGCCACCAGAAGAACGACCTGAGCTTACGGTAAAAGAACAGTCACCTCGCCCACCTATGAACATGGAAAACGGCAAAAAAATTCGGGTGGAGAACATTCGCGTCACTGGTCAGAATGTGCTTTCCTCTGCAGAACTGGCGGCAATTTATCAGGATAAGCTCCAGCAAGAACTGACCTTAACGGAACTCAATCAAATTGCAATGAAAATTACCAATCATTTTAAAGAACGTGGTTATCTAGTGGCTCAGGCATATCTGCCGCCCCAGGAAATTAATCAAGGCAGCGTAGAAATAGCCGTATTGATCGGCCAATACGGGGAAATCATTCTGAAAAACCACAGCTCGGTCAGCGACCGGGCAATTAAGCAGCAACTTGCTGCCCTGCGCCCAGGGGCAAATATTAACAATAAAGACCTAGAACGAGCCATCTTGCTTGCTGGCGATCTGACAGGCATAACGGCGAAAGTAACCCTGACACCGGGCAAACAAACCGGAGTAGCGGATTGCATTGTGGAAACCACCAACCAAGCCGGCAATATCCATGGTAGCATTAGCGTCAATAACTGGGGCAACCGTTTTATCGGGAGCGTTCAAAGCATGAGTAACTACCATGTGATGAATCCATCTCGTAGCGGGGATGATCTTAGCCTGAACGTAACAAGTGCTGGTAGTGATATCTCTTTAGCCGGAGCGAGTTATCGACTGGCCTTAGGAGAAGGACTGACTTTCAATACTGGTTATTCCCAAGTCCGCTACTGGCTAGGGGAAGATTTCGCGTACCTAAATGCTCACGGCACGGCCTACACCAAACACGCCGATCTAACCTGGGCAATGCAGCGTTCACGCACAAGTAATCTGAATGTACAGCTAGGCTATGACTATAAAACGTTTCATGACCTCACCGATTCGAGTGGTGGCGTGATCGATAAATCCTCCCATGCGACGATGCTGGGCGTAAGTGGCGATAGTCACGATACAGTAGGCGGTGGCGGAGTAAACGCCTACACTCTCCAGTGGTATCACGGTGGTCTCACGGCGCAGTCCAATACAACGTTGCCGCCTATTGGCAGTTGGAATAAGACCGCCTACAGCCTCTTTCGCCAACAGACGTTGAAGAATCGGTTAGTGTTGCAGACCGCGCTGAGCGGTCAATGGGCATCGACCAATCTGGATTCCTCTGAACGCTTCTCATTAGGCGGTGCCAATGGCGTTCGTGCCTATCCAGCCAATGAAGCTTCGGGTGACGAGGCTTGGCTGTTTAGCGGCGAATTGCACTGGATTATTCCCTTGCCAGAAAAAAAACATATGCTACAGCTCATTGGTTTTTATGATACTGGCGTATCCCACATTGCAAAAGATTCCACAGCGTCGGATAATCGCCGGGCTCTGTCAGGAGCCGGTCTTGGCGTAATCTGGGGACTGCCAGGCGATTACAGCGTCAAAGTCAACTACGCCTGGAAGCTAGGTAGTGCGGCAGCCCAGTCCGATACGGATAAAAGTGGCCGCCTGTGGTTGCAGGCAGTAAAAACATTTTAGGAGGTATCATTTTATGCAACGAAAATGGCAACGGCGCTGGCAGCGCCTAGTCAAAAATGTTCTGCCACCGCTGGCAGCTGGCATGGTATTCTTTAGCGTGTATAACTCGGTTGCCTGGGCGAGTCCCACTGATGGCAACGTAACGGTCGGTAGTGGCACCATCACCGCCACTGGTAAGACAACTACCATCAATCAGACCAGTGACAAACTATCGATTAATTGGCAGAGTTTTAGCATCGCCAGCGGTGAAACGGTTAACTTTGTGCAACCCAGCAGCAGTGCAGTAGCACTTAACCGAGTAGTGGGTAGCAGTAGCTCCGCTATCTACGGAGCGCTAAACGCCAACGGTAAAGTATTTCTCATCAATCCCAACGGGATTTTATTTTCCTCCAGCGCCCAGGTCAATGTAGGTAGCCTAGTGGCTTCGACCCTCCAGTTAAGTGATAGCAATTTCCTAAAGGAAAACTACACCTTTACCTCCGGCGGCACAGGATCGGTTATCAATCAGGGAACCATCCAAACCACAGACGGTGGGTATGTGGCGCTTTTAGGTAACCAAGTCAACAATGAAGGCGTCATCCTGGCAAACAAAGGATCAGTTGCCCTTGCAGCTGGCGCGGCGGCGACACTAGACTTTACTGGAGATGGCCTGATCAATTTAAATGTCAGCCAGGCGGCACTTGATGCCCAGGTAAGTAACATTGGCCTTGTACAGGCCAATGGCGGCTTGGTAGCGATGACCGCCAAAGCGGCTGGTGACCTAACAGGCACCGTCGTCAACAACACCGGAATTATCCGGGCCCAAAGCATTAGTGAACGTAATGGAAAGATTGTGCTGGACGGCGGAGATACGGGTGTTGTAAGTGTCAGCGGCACTCTGGATGCCTCCGGTAAAACCAGCGGATTAGCCGGAGGTACAGTCAAAGTGCTAGGAAACGAAGTACAGCTTACCTCATTAACCAGAATCGACGTGTCAGGCGACAAGGGTGGTGGTATCGCCTTGATAGGCGGTGCTTATCAAGGTGGCAGCAGTGAAAAATCGGCTTCGGCTACAACGGTAGAAACGGGCGCAACTATTACGGCCGATGCTATTAATAGTGGCAACGGTGGACAGGTTGTTGTGTGGTCAAATGATACTACCAAGTATGACGGAACTATAACTGCTCGGGGAGGTACAAATAGCGGTGATGGTGGTTATGCCGAGGTGTCCGGCAAACGGATTCTTACTTTCAATGGCACCGTCGATCTCCGAGCAAATAACGGCAAGACGGGCAATTTACTGCTTGACCCTTACAATCTAACCATTTCCAATAGTACAGATAGCAACATAACAGGCACAAGCGCAACAGGTAATGACAGTGAGATGAATGTAACTACTTTAATAGGACTGCTAAGCTCAGCAAATGTTACGGTTTCGACTGGCAGCGGCGGTAGTCAGGATGGTAACATTACTGTTGCCGTGCCGGTAAGCTGGTCATCAGATTCCGTGCTGACACTTTCGGCAGCAGGCAATATTGTGTTTAATGCCGGTTTAACGGCGACTGGCACTAATGCAGGATTGGTTCTTGAGTATGGTGCAGGTAAAAATTATATCCTGAACGGCAATCCTATTACTTTGTCAGGGAGCAATGCGTCCCTTCAAATCGGAGAATCTGGGGCACTGCAAACTTATACTCTAATCCACTCTATGGTTGATTTTGATGCTATTGATACGACCGGACTTAACGGCAACTACGCGTTGGTACAAGACCTTAATGCCGGCGGCACTATTTATACGGCTGCCCTCGTGGGAACTGGTTCTTCCACTGCTTTTTCTGGTACTTTTGCAGGCTTGGGTCATACTGTCAGTAATCTTGTCGTTCACGGGACAGCGAACTATACCGGATTGTTCGGTTATTCAACAGGCACTATCCGAGATATTGGGGTAACTAGCGGCAATATAACCAATACTAGCGAATATACGGGAGGCTTAGCTGGTTACAACACAGGAACGATTACTAATAGTTATTATAGCGGTGATGTGGATGGTAATATAAATGTAGGTGGCCTTGTAGGAAGTAATAATAGTGGCACTATAAGCTACAGTCATAGCAGCGGCACGGTTAAGTCTACCGGAGTTGCTGACAGAAACATAGTCGGTGGTTTAGTTGGTAGTAGCTATACCGGTACTATCAGCGACAGCTATAGCGAAAGTACTGTGACTAGCTTGTTTAGCACAGGCATTTCCGGCTATCAAGGTAACTACGTTGCTGGCGGACTGGTTGGTGCTGCCTGGAATGGTGGTACTATTAGCAATAGCTACGCTACCGGTACAGTGAATGGTAGTAGCACGATTGGCGGCCTGGTAGGAGTAAGCTTTGCTGCTATTGACAACAGCTACAGTGAGAGTGCGGTCAATGCCACCTCGAATGATGCTGGCGGATTGGTGGGAGTAAATTATGGCG
>Ga0316604_10002131_pt1 | contig 15788 bp, 13 predicted proteins | sample OWC_soil_day20_C_FD_207650 | JGI IMG/M metagenome (GOLD analysis project Ga0316604, IMG submission 207650) | Wetland soil microbial communities from Old Woman Creek delta, Ohio, United States - OWC_soil_day20_CT | ecosystem: Environmental > Terrestrial > Soil > Wetlands | place: USA: Ohio... | reverse complement strand
GGAGGCGTGATCCGCTCTTTGCATATTGATGGCTATGAGCTGGATGCAGGACCTAATTCTATTGGTGCTACACCTGATACCTTGTCGTTTCTTGAAGAGATCGGATTGAAAGATGTAGTGATGGAAGCGACGGCTGCCAGTAAGAATCGTTTTCTTGTAAGGAACGGACAGTTACATGGTATCTCGCCCAACCCGGCTAAGATTATCAGTTCGAAATATGTAAGCGGTGGCGCCAAGTGGCGATTATTCACAGAGAGTTTCCGCAAAGCAGATAAAACGACAACCGAAGAATCGGTTACTTCTTTTGTGACCCGTCGTTTTGGTACGGAGATCATGGAGTATGTATTTGAACCGGTTTTGTCTGGTATTTATGCAGGTAATCCTGATAAATTATCTATACAGGAAGTGCTGCCCATTTTGCCAAAGTGGGAAAAAACCTATGGTAGTGTGACCAAAGGTATGATGAAGAGCAAAGGCGAAATGGGGGGGCGTAAGATCATTGCTTTCAAAGGTGGTAACCAGGTATTGCCTGAGCGACTGGTATCACTGTTACAAACAGAAGTAAAACTGGGGTGCAGGGTAACCGGTATTACCAAAGGAGCGACTGATTACATCGTGCAGTATGAGGAAAATGGACAAACACAGATGCTGAATGCGGGGCATGTGATCTTTACCACGCCATCTTATGCCACAGCGGGTGCGATTGCAGGTTTCGATGCAGGCTTGTCTGCTACATTAAAAGATCTCCATTATCCACATATGGGTGTACTGCACCTTGGTTTTGGACAGGAAGCAAAGGACAAAATTCCTGAAGGCTTTGGTTTCCTGGTACCACATGCAGAGCAGAAACATTTCCTGGGAGCTATTTGTAATTCAGCGGTATTCCCATCAAGGGCACCGGAGGGAAAGGTATTGTTTACAGTATTCATAGGTGGTGCACAGCAGGAATCTCTGTTTGAGCAGATGGGAACTGTACAATTGCAGCAAACTGTGGTAAAAGAATTCATGGCATTGCTGGGATTGACCACGCCTCCTGAATTACAAAAATTCAGTGAGTGGCACAAAGCCATTCCGCAATTGAATGTAGGCTTTGCAGCTACCAGACAACAGATCAAATCATTTGAAGAAAAATACCCGGGAATAATAATAGCAGGAAATTATGTGACGGGAGTATCTATCCCCGGAATCATAACAGGGGCGAAAGCTATTGTAGCGCGGATTTTTTAAAGCCGGCGGCAGGCCATCCTTTCGAGGGGGGTATCATAAATAAATGAAACTCCTGAGAAACGCATAAAATGGAATCTGGCTTCATCAGGTATCCGAATTAAAAGAGGGTGTTCTAATTTCGGATACGCCCTCTTTTTTTTATAAAATGCGTTTTTGTTTATGGCAAAAAAGAACCGTACATTCAGTACATAAATTCCACTGAATGATCATAGGGGTTCTAAAAGAACAGCTACCAGAAAAAAGGGTTTCTTTAGTACCGGACATAGTAAAGCAGCTGGGAAAACAGGGCGTAACTGTTTGGGTAGAACCAGATGCGGGCGCAGCCGCTTTTTATGCCGATGATACCTATATACAGGCCGGGGCCGCTGTCAGGCCCAGGAAGGAGATCCTGCAACAATCAGATTTGGTATGCAGCATACAGATGCCGGAAGATTGGCAGTTACTCCGGGCTGGCACTATCTTAGCCGGTGTTTATCAACCATTACATCACCACGAATTAATGCAGCAATGGGCTGCGCATTCTCTCACTACTTACAGTCTGGACAACATACCCCGAACTACGCGTGCACAATCGATGGATATACTGAGCTCACAGGCGAACATTGCCGGTTACAAAGCGGTATTGGTAGCAGCCGTCTCGTATGGCCGTTATTTCCCCATGTTCATGACGGCAGCAGGAACTATCGCACCTGCCAAAGTATTGATACTGGGCGCCGGCGTAGCAGGGTTACAGGCCATTGCCACTGCACGCAGACTGGGAGGCGTGGTCGAAGTATTTGATACCCGACCGGTAGTAAGAGAAGAAGTGATGAGTCTCGGCGCCAAATTCATCTCCGTAGAAGGCGCTGCCGATGCCTCGCATGCCGGTGGTTACGCAGTAGAACAAACAGCAGATTACAAACAACAACAGGAAGCCCTGATCGCTGCCAGTATCGCCAAAGCAGACATTGTGATCACTACCGCACAGATACCCGGAAAACGCGCACCGATATTGGTATCAGAAGATATGATCAACAGCATGCGTGCCGGTAGCGTGATCGTAGACCTTGCCGCAGGTACAGGTGGCAACACCGCCCTGACCAGGGACCAGGCCACCATCCGGCACAATGGTATTACAATAATTGGGGACTCCAACCTCGCAGCCAGCATGCCTGCTGATGCCAGTAAACTGTATGCTAAGAACGTATTCAACTTCCTGCAACTACTGATCAAAGACGGTCAGTTAGTCAATAACCTACAAGACGATATCGTAAAAGGTGCCTGTATCACCCACGAAGGTGCAGTGACCAGTGAAAGACTACAGGCCGTATTAAAATAATAGCACAATGGACCTTTTTTCGTTTTTCGAACAACATATGGAGATGACCTATGTGGTGATACTCTCCGTTTTTCTGGGTATAGAAGTTATTTCCCGTGTACCGTCGGTATTACATACACCCCTGATGAGTGGTGCCAATGCCATTCATGGGGTCGTGATCATTGGGGCTATCATCGTGATGGGAGAGGCGGAGAAAGATAATTACCTCGCACTGATCTTAGGTTTTCTCGCTGTCATCTTAGGCACGCTGAATGTAGTCGGTGGTTTTGTGGTGACGGACCGTATGCTGGAAATGTTCAAGTCAAAGAAAAATAAATAGTTCATGTTATCATTGATATACCTGATTGGCTCTGTTACATTTATTGTTGGCCTGAAAATGTTAAGTCATCCCGCTACTGCCCGCAAAGGCAATCTCATAGCCGCGGGAGGGATGACGATCGCAATATTGGGGACGATATTTTTATATACGCGTAATGGGGAACACCTGCATAATTTCTGGTGGATCGCTGGCGGATTATTGATAGGAGGGGTAATAGGATTGGTGTCTGCAAAGAAGGTGAAGATGACGGCAATGCCAGAGATGGTAAGTATATTCAATGGTATGGGTGGTGCGTGTGCGGCATTGATATCAGTAGTAGAATTTGAGCATGTAAATGCAGCAACAGAAAGCCTGCATTTACTGATCATATTTGCTGGATTAATTATCGGAAGCGTATCATTTGCGGGATCAGTGATTGCATGGGGAAAACTAAATGGAAAGATCAAAGACATTGCCTTCAAAGGCCAGCATATTTTCAACCTATTATTGCTTGTGGTAATTGTAGCCGTAGCTGCATTCGTAATAGGAGTGCAGCCGGTTACAATGTTGTGGTGTATGTTGGTCGTGCTACTATTATCGCTGTTATATGGCGTGTTTTTTGTGTTGCCGATAGGAGGTGCGGATATGCCTGTGGTGATTTCATTGTTGAATTCATTTACTGGTGTGGCAGCGGCTTGTGGCGGTTTTTTGTATGATAATCCGGTGATGTTGACAGGCGGTATATTAGTAGGTTCTGCGGGAACTATTTTGACGATACTGATGTGTAAAGCAATGAACCGTTCCCTGAAGAATGTATTGATCGGCAGTTTTGGTGGAGGTACTACTACAAGCAGTCATAAAGAACAGGGTGCATACAGGGAGATTAGTTTGTCAGATGCCGCTGTGGTATTAGCTTATGCACATAAGGTAATGATCGTACCTGGCTATGGATTGGCGGTAGCACAGGCGCAGCATGCCTGTCATGAATTAGAAGTAATGCTGGAAGAAAAAGGTGTAGAGGTAAGATATGCCATTCATCCTGTAGCAGGACGAATGCCGGGACATATGAATGTGTTGCTGGCAGAGGCAGATGTACCTTATGAGAAATTACTGGAAATGGAACAGGCAAATCCACGGTTCAATACAACAGATGTGGTGCTGGTATTAGGCGCCAATGATGTAGTGAATCCGGCTGCCAAAAGTGATCCTGCCTCGCCAATTTACGGCATGCCGATATTAGAAGTAGAAAGTGCAAAAACAGTGATTGTAAATAAAAGAAGTATGAAGCCCGGTTACGCAGGCATAGAGAATGAATTGTTTTTCAGGCCAAAGACAGCGATGCTGTTTGGAGATGCGAAAGCCGTGATGCAGCAATTGATAGCGGAGATAGCGCAGGTGTAGATAATGGAGATAGTGCAGGTGTAGATAGCGGGGATAGTACAGGTGTAAATAGCGGAGATAGCACAGGCAAAAAAAAATATAACTTACGGCCTGAACTATATTTAATTAGCCCTTGAAAACATTGGTATTACTGTTGGCATTCAGTCTGTTCGCTGCGTGTGCGTTCGATCCGTTTAACTATCTGAGCCGATGATCTCTGTGATTTCAGCATCTCCCCGTTCGATCCGTTTAACTATCTGAGCCGATGATCTTCTGTGATTTCAGCATCTCCCTGTTCGATCCGTTTAACTATCTGAGCCGATGATCTTCTGTGATTTTAGCATCTCCCTGTTCGATCCGTTTAACTATCTGAGCCGATGATCTTCTGTGATTTCAGCATCTCCCCGTTCGATCCGTTTAAATTTATCTGAGCCGATCATACCTTTATTTTCAGTATTTTGCCGCAAAAAGCGGGTTGGATCTTCCAAAAAAATTTACTGATAGTCTGATTTCGCTGCCTGAAATGGATTTGGCAGCTTTTTTGCGTGTACATGCGGCGGAAGAAAAGGTAACTTCGCTGCGTATTAATCCGAACAAGATAAAGGATAGGGACACGACAGAAAAAATACTGGGAGAATTGGCTACCAATGGGTACAGCCGGGTCCCATGGACGACTGACGGGTACTATCTGGCTGAAAGGCCGTCTTTTACATTTGATCCATATTTTCACGCAGGGGCCTACTACGTACAGGAGGCTTCTTCCATGTTCCTGGAACAGGTATTACGGCAGGCATGTGACCTGACTGCTCCTCTCAAAGTGCTGGACCTTTGTGCATCACCGGGAGGTAAGTCTACATTGTTGCAGTCTTTGATCAGTCCGGAGAGCCTGTTGGTATCCAATGAGGTGATCAAAACCCGGGCGGCACTGCTGGGAGACAATCTTTCCAGGTGGGGAGCTGCCAATGTGGTGGTGACAAACAATGACCCCCGTGATTTTGGTCGGTTGCCGGGTTTCTTCGATGTGATGGTGGTCGATGCGCCTTGTTCTGGTTCAGGGTTGTTTCGCAGGGAACCGGAGGCGATCAATGAGTGGTCAGAAGAAAATGTGATGTTGTGTAGTCAGCGACAGCAAAGGATCCTGGCCGATGCCATGCCGGCGCTGAAAGAAGGGGGGATCCTGATCTATGCCACCTGTTCTTACAGCAGGGAAGAAGATGAGGAGATCATGGACTGGTTACAGGCTAATTTTGAGCTGGAAAATATACCGGTGCCTTTACAACCTGACTGGCACATAGTAAAAACCGCAGCAGAAGGATATCGTTTTTATCCTGATAGAGTAAAGGGAGAGGGGTTCTTCATCACCTGCTTCCGCAGAAAATCAGGAGAGGAATATAGCGCTAAGAAACAACGGCATACACTCACAGCAGTCGATAAAAAAGACAGGGATAAGGTAACCCCGTGGTTACAGGACAGTGACGGCATCTTTATGATGGCGCATCAGGGTGAGGTACTATTATTCCCTGAAATGCTGCAACCAGCTGTCGCCGTATTGCAGCAGCACTTATATTTGCGAAAGGCTGGCGTCAAAGCAGGTCAGTTGGCCGCAAAGGAACTGATACCAGATCACCAGCTGTCCATGAGTCCTTTGGTGGCAGGCGATGTGCAAAAAGTAGCATTGACCCGTGAACAGGCATTGAAGTACCTGAGAAAAGAGGATCCTGCCATTGCTGTAGTTATAAAAGGATGGGCATTAATGCAATATGGAGGAATGTCGCTGGGCTGGGCCAAGGTATTGCCAAACCGTATCAATAATTATTATCCTAAGGAACTCCGTATTCTGAAAGAAATTCAGGCTTGAAATCCTGTATAGGTTTCAAACCATAAAATATTTATAATTTAGTTGCCCGAAAGGTATAAACAGCGAAGTATGGTAAAATCGTTCATGACATTAGCGGTACTTGTATTATCAGTAGCAGGCGCATATGCACAGGATATCATCCAGGTGCAGGGAACTACTCCTGACCTGTACGTACTGCACACAGTGAAAAAAGGTGAAACTTTATATAGCCTGGGCAGGACATTCAGTCTGCCTATCAAGGATATAGCTGCGGAGAATAACATTTCTGCCGATAAAGGTCTGCAGCTGGGACAGAATGTCAAGATCCCGCTGAATGGTACAAACTTCTCGCAAAAGGCGGATGCCGCAAGTGGTGGTGCGCCATTGTATCATAAAGTAGAAGCCAGCGAGACATTGTATCGCCTGAGTCTCAATCATAACAAGGTGCCGTTGGATAATATTCGTCGTTGGAACAACATGTCTGGCGATGGGTTGAAGAAGGATACCTATGTGATTATCGGTTACCTGAAAGGTGGCGGTGGTGGAGCGGTTGCACACAACCCTACACCAGCACCAGTTCCGACACCATCTACGCCGGCGCCAACGCCTGCTCCGGTAAATAACACACCGGCACCTACACCAACAGCTCCGGTTAGTAATAATAACCCTGCTCCACCAGTAGAGTCCAATCCGGCACCATCTACGCCAGCACCGGCTCCTGCACCTGCAGAAACAACCAAACCAGTGACTACCGCAGGTTCTACATTTGAATCATTGTATGTACAGCAGACGGGCAATGGTAAAAATGCTACCACAGAAAAAGGGCCTGGTGGATGGTTCAAGAGTAATGCAGCTGCAGGTAAATATTATGCATTGCACAATACAGCGCAGCGCGGTACGATCATTAAAGTAACGAACCCGCTGAATGGTAAGTATATTTATGCAAAAGTGTTGGAGACGATTCCGCAGATCAAGCAGAATGCTGGTTTGATAATTAAATTGAGTGATTCAGCGCTGGAAGCATTGGGTACAAATGATCCGAAGTTCTACTGTGAATTGAGCTACGAGAATTAAAAACCAAGAATTAGAAACCAAGAATTAGTTACTAAGAACTAATTGTTAGTAACTAAGAACAAAGCACAAAGAACCGCAAACTTATACCGAAAGGTTTTGCTTTTGCGACAGCAAAAGCAAAACCTTTCGACTCACAAAAAAAGGCCTTCATCGAAGATGAAGGCCTTTTTTTGCCTATTAATTTGCCTATTAATTCACTTATCAATTCGCTCTGAACCCACGTAAGAACGCCTCTATATCCATCCGCTTTTTCCCCTCCAGTTGTATCTCCACCAGATTCAAATACCCATCACTCGCTGCTATTTTTAAATAGCTCTTCCCATCCGTCACAAACTCACCGGGAGCTACTGAAGGAACCGCCTTCTCTTTCGTCGCTTTAAAAATCTTCACACTCTTCCCCTGCAAAGTCGCCCATGCAGTAGGATAAGGACTCAATCCTCTAACAAGGTTATAAATATGATCAATAGAAGCCTCCCACTTAACCTGACAATCCTCCTTAAATATCTTCGGCGCATGCTTAATATCTTCCGCCTTAATATCGGCCTGCGGCACCTCATGCACATCCCCTTTCGCAATAGCCGTCACCGTTTTCAGCAACAACTCAGCCCCTGTCGCCATCAACGCATCATGCAATTCCCCTGCTGTTTCATCCTCTCTTATTGCCACCGCCTGACTAAACATCACATCTCCCGTATCAATCTCATGCTGCAACTTAAACGTCGTCACGCCCGACTCCTTCTCCCCATTAATAATCGCCCAGTTAATCGGCGCCGCCCCTCTATAATTCGGCAACAAAGACCCATGCACATTGATCGTCCCTAATTTCGGCATATCCCACACCACTACCGGCAGCATCCGAAACGCTACCACCACCTGCAGGTCTGCTTTCAACCCCCTCAACTCTTCCAGAAATTCCGGATTCTTCAACTTCTCCGGCTGCATTACATGCAATCCTTTACTCACCGCATACTTCTTCACCGCACTCTCCTGCAGCTGTAATCCACGGCCCGCCGGCTTATCCGGCGCCGTAATCACTCCCACCACATTAAATCCGTTCTGTACCAGTATATCCAGAGACGCCACTGCAAAATCTGGTGTACCCATAAATACGATCCTAAGAGAATCACTCTGCATATAGTAAATATTTCTTCCTGATAGTTTTAAAATGACTCAAAGCCGGTTCCCAGCTCTGACGAATAGCAGCCTCGCTCAATCCTTGTTTGATTTGCTGCTGCAAGGTAGTATTCCCTGCTAACCTGTTGAAACTACTGATAAAAAATTTATCCTTATTTGGGAACAATTGATAAGCCTGAATGAGCCATTTCAGTTGTACCTGGTTGTTCATCTTCGCTCTACTTTCTGCTGATGTACCCGTCAGGTTGTAACCATAGCAAGTTACATCCTTCAGCGGAGGTTCTTTCGCCCCTTCAGTGCTATGTGGCGTAAATGAGTACAGGTTCTTAGGAAACTCAGGACTACCAAACACCTGGAAAGGCAGGTCCGTACCTCTGCCCAGACTCAGAGCAGTACCTTCAAAGAGGCACATACTTGGATAGAGATAGATAGCTGCCATATTAGGCAGATTGGGAGAGGGTTTCACGGGCAGTTCGTAGTAGGTATGGTGATCATACTTTTTGCAGGTGATCACAGTGAGTTTACATTGCACGCCGTTCTTCAGCCATTTCTCACCATTCAGTAGTTTCGCATATTCACCCACAGTGAGGCCATGTACGATAGGAATGGGTTGCATACCAACAAAAGAACGAAGCGCCGTATCCAGAACAGGGCCATCTACATAATGACCATTTGGATTTGGCCGGTCCAGAACAATGAGTGGTTTATTATTTTCACCAGCAGATTCCATCAGTTCCTGTAAAGAAGAGATGTAAGTATAGAAGCGGGTGCCTACATCCTGAATATCAAAGATGAGGATGTCTACATCTTTCAGATCATTGGCATCAGCTTTTCTATGTTTGCCATAGAGCGATACAATGGTGAGACCGGTGGCGGCGTCTTTGCTGTTGCCTACTTTTTCGCCGGCGTCAGCCTTGCCTCGGAAGCCATGTTCGGGGCTGAAGATCTTTATGATATTCACCTTTAGTTTTAACAATGAATCTACGAGGTGCGTATTGCCAATCGTGGCTGTCTGATTGACCAGGAGAGCGACTCTTTTGCCTTTGAGCAGCGGAAGATACTCTGCTGTCCGGTCTGCCCCGGTAATGACCTGTGCCTTTGCCGGCAGCAGGAAAGAGGCCGAAATAATGAAGGAGAGGAGGAATTTATACATAGGATCAAAAATAGTAAAATTTACAGGCTTAATTTCCTATAATGCAGACAGAATGCACCTAACCACTTGGCACTTTAATCATTTTTCTTACCTTGCAGGTAATAAAATTCCTAAACACATAACAATTTATTTTATGCAAGCAGTTAAAAACGGAGATACGGTGCGTGTGCATTATCATGGCCGTCTGACCGACGGAACTACATTTGATTCCTCCGAAGGCAGAGACCCGCTGGAATTTCAGGTTGGCGCCGGTATGGTTATTAAAGGCTTCGACAGTGGTGTGGTGGATATGATACCAGGTGATAAGAAAACCCTAAATATTCCCGTTGAAGAGGCTTATGGCCCTAAAAACGACGAATTGATCATGGATTTCCCTAAGCAGAATATTCCGGAAGATCTGAATCCTCAGGTAGGTATGGAACTGCAGATGAGCAATCCGCAGGGTCAGGTGTTTCCTGTGAAAGTAACTGCTATCAGCAGCGAATTTATCACTTTGGATGCGAATCATCCGCTGGCTGGTGAGCCATTGGTCTTTGATATTGAACTTGTAGAGATCGTATAATCAAGGATATAAGACAAAAGGGTGTTTGCTTTATGGCAAACACCCTTTTTCTTTTTATACGTTTTCTTCTTCCATTATTTCGATTTGTATAGGTCGCTTCTCGTCGTCGATGGCTACAAAGGTAAAGGAGCCGGATATGGCCTTTTCTCTGTGTGTAGTGTACATCTGTTCCACGTAAATATTCACCTCCACTTTCAGGCTTGTTTTGCCTACATGAACGACTTCACCGACGAGTTCTATAATGGTGCCATGTGGGATGGCTTTTTTAAAATCAATTTTGTCACTGGAAACGGTTACCATGCGCATTCTGCTGAAGCGGGTGGCGGTAATGAAGGCGACTTCGTCCATGAGTTGCATGGCGGTGCCGCCGAATAACGTATCGTAGTGGTTCACTGTGTTTGGAAACACCGCTTTGAAAATGCGGGTGACGGAATTGGCTATTTGCGCTTCGTAGGCCATAATGTTGATTTATCGCTTTAAAAATTGTTCCTTTTTAATTGTTCCTCTTTGTATTTCGTTTTCATCTCTTCCATGCAAGCGGCGCAAAGGCAACCTGAATATTGGGTAGCGATGAAGATTCGTTCTTCTTCATTAAGCGTAACCTCCTGGCATTGGCAGCGAAGAATAGAGCCGACCCGGCATTCGAATGTTTTGTTACAGCGTGGACAGCTGACGGTTTCATGTTCTGCCATAGCTTAAAGGTACGAAAAATATAGTGTTTGTCTGGAATGCTTGCTCCGAAAGCATTCCAGACAAACGCATAACAGCATTACGGAACAGCGAAGCTGTTCCGTAATGCTGCTCAGTGAAGTAACCCGATCAAAGAAGTAACTCAATCAAATCGGCTGTTTAATAGCGACCCTCATCTGTTGCGCAGCACTCACCATATTCCTCAAAGCCTGTTCCGTCTCTTGCCACTTTCTTGTTTTCAATCCGCAATCAGGATTCACCCATATATTTCTTGCAGGTAGCAGCTGCGCCGCTTTTTCAAGTAATGCCGTCATTTCAGCTACAGTGGGTACTCTTGGCGAATGAATATCATATACACCAGGGCCTATTTCATAAGGATACCTGAATGTGGAAAATACTTCTAACAATTCCATTTGTGATCTGGATGTTTCAATCGTAATCACATCTGCATCCATTGCTGCAATACTATCAATGATATCATTAAACTCAGAATAGCACATGTGTGTATGTATCTGCGTCGCATCTTCCACGCCAGAAACCGCTACCCTAAAGGCTTTTACAGCCCACTCCAAATACGCTCCCCAATCTGCACGACGCAGTGGTAATCCTTCCCGGATAGCAGGTTCATCTACCTGTATCACCCGGATACCCGCTTTTTCCAGGTCATTTACCTCATCTCTGATGGCAAGTGCAATTTGTAAAGTGGTCTCTGCACGTGGTTGATCATCTCTCACAAATGACCATTGCAATATCGTCACAGGCCCTGTCAGCATACCTTTCATTGGTTGTTTTGTCAGCGATTGTGCATAACTGCTCCATGCTACTGTCATTGGTACAGGACGGGATACATCACCATAAATGATAGGTGGTTTTACACATCGTGAACCATAACTTTGTACCCAACCATTCTTTGTAAATACAAATCCTTCCAGTTGTTCACCAAAATATTCCACCATGTCATTCCGCTCAAACTCTCCATGCACCAATACATCCAATTGCAAACGTTCCTGTAAATGCACGGATTCACCAATCGCTTTACGAATTGCTATATCATAATCATCCTGTGTGATCGCTCCTTTCTTTACATCTGCACGCAGCTTACGGATATCTTCTGTCTGTGGAAATGAACCAATGGTTGTAGTGGGGAATAACGGCAATTTTAGCACTGCTTCCTGTGCCTGCTGACGAATGGTAAACTCACTTTTACGATTGGCGTCGTTTGCTGTCAATGCTGCCAGACGGGCTTTTACAGCTGGTTTGTGAATGATGTTCGCCGTGGCTCTTTCCTGCATAGCAGCTTTATTGGCTGCGAGAATCGCATGAATGCCATCCAGGGTCGTATGATCACTATTACGAATCGCGTTATCACCATCCAGGGTTGTATGCTTATCATTCCGAATCGCGTTATCACCATCCAGGGTCACATGCTCACCAGTCCGAATCGCTTTATCTCCATCCTTAATCGCATCCTCCCCATCCAGAATTTTCCTGATATCCACCAACTCATACACCTTCTGCTTTGCAAACGCCATCCAGTTTTTCAATTGTGGTGTCAGCTCTTCCAGATCCAGATCATATGGCGAATGCAGCAATGAACAGGAACTACCAATCATTACTCTCTCTTCACCCAATACGGCAATCGCTCTCTTAATTAATGCCAGACTATTCTCATAATTATTCTTCCAGATATTCCTTCCATTCACTACACCCAATGACAGTTGCAGGTGTTTGGGCGCATGCTCCAAAATAACTTCTAATTGTTCCGGTGCACGCACCAGATCAATATGCAATGCATTTACCGGTAGTTTCAAAGTCAACGCAGTATTATCCTGCAGGCTACCAAAATATGTAGTCAACAACAATTTAACGGATGAAAGGACGGCTGCAATCTTACTATAAGCATATGAAAACATTGATTGCTCCTGTGGTGTCAGATCCAGCACCAGCGTAGGTTCATCTATCTGGATCCAGGTAGCTCCTGCATTTTCCAAAGACTGTAACAGGGATATATATACAGGCAATAATTTATCCAGTAAATCAGCTGCCTGCAATTTTTCATCTTTGATCTTACCCAACAGCAAAAAGCTCACAGGCCCAATGAGCACAGGTTTGGTATGTATCCCCAATGCCTTTGCTTCTTCAAATTCTTCCAGCGCTTTATTATAAGTTAAAGCAAATTGTTGTGTACCATCAAACTCAGGTACGAGATAATGATAGTTCGTATCAAACCACTTCGTCATTTCCAACGCCGTCAGGTCAAACCCATTTTTCTGGTACCCACGCGCCATACCAAAATACAACTCAGGACTACTCGCCGACACCTGTGTAGCCTGCAATGCCAGGAACCTGGCAGGAATCGTATTCGTCATCAAACACATATCCAGCACCTGGTCATAATAAGAAAAGTCATTCGAAGGAATCAGATCAATCCCGGCATCACGCAGGGTTTCCCAATTCTGACGGCGAAGCTGTCTGGCAGTCATCTGCAACTTCTCCAAAGAGATCCTGCCTGCCCAATACGCTTCGTTTGCTTTCTTCAATTCTCTGTTGCTACCAATTCGCGGATAGCCGGGAACATTCGTTTGCATACTTACATTATTTAATAAGGTGAAAAAATATCTGCCTGCGACAAGTATCTGGCTTCATGACAGCATACGTCATTTACAGTTGCGCGTCAGCCCGTGATTTGCACACGGTTCCATACCGCAGCACAAATTTCTACACAAACCTATGAAGAAAGATAAAATGAACTATTTAAGTTGTAATATTTGGTGTATTGTTCTATTTAATGAAATAAAACTATTCATGTGTGCTGTTTTTATAATAATTGTCAGTAATAAATAGTAAATTTTACTTTTACTAGTATTTCTTACGTTTGCACTATGTTCACTAATTACAAATACACCGTTACTGAGCGCTTCCTGCGCTATGTCCAGATAGACACACAGTCCGATCCACTGAGCAAAAGTTTTCCTTCCACAGAAAAACAAAAGGACCTTGGTCGCCTGCTCATACAGGAACTGCACGAAATAGGCATCACCGATACTGAGATGGATGAACATGGTTATGTATTCGCCACCATTCCTTCTAACACTACCAAAGAGGTGCCTGTGATCTGCTTCTGCTCTCACATGGACACCAGCAGTGACTGTAGTGGTACAGGTGTAAAACCCATCATCCACATGCATTACGATGGCGACGACATTGAACTGCCTGAAGATAATACCATCATCAAAACCGCCCTTCATCCATACCTCGCTTCCAAAATAGGCGACGACATCATCACCGCCGCCGGCAATACCCTGTTGGGTGCCGACGACAAAGCAGGTGTAGCCGAAATCATGGATGCCGCTCATTACCTGATGGCGCACCCTGAAATCAAACATGGCAGCATCCGCATCCTCTTCACACCAGATGAAGAAGTAGGTCGTGGCGTAGAAAAACTGGATATGTCTAAGCTCGGCGCCACCTTTGGTTACACCCTCGATGGCGGCGAACTGGGTTCACTGGAAGACGAGAGCTTCAGTGCCGATGCGGCCAAAATTGTGATAGAAGGGGTGAGTGTACACCCGGGCACAGCAAAGGATAAATTGGTGAGCGCCATCAAGATAGCTTCGGAAATCGTAGACGCACTGCCCAAAGACAGCCTTTCTCCTGAAACCACCGAAGATCGTCAGGGGTTTATTCACCCAGTGAGAGTGAGTGGTATCGTAGAACATGCAGAAATTGATTTCATTCTTCGTGACTTCGTCACTGCCAAACTAAAAGACCATGCGGCTTTCCTGCAGAATATACTGGATGCCGTGATGCCAAATTATCCGACTGCCAGTGCGAAACTCACTGTTACAGAGCAGTATCGCAATATGAAAGAGGTGCTGAACCTGCATCCGCAGGTCACTGATTATGCGGAAGAAGCGATTCGCAGGGCAGGAGTGGAGCCATTGAAAATGATTATCCGTGGGGGTACAGATGGTTCCCGTCTTTCTTTTATGGGTTTGCCATGTCCTAATATCTTTACAGGTGAGATGGCGCTGCACAGTAAGTATGAATATGTGAGCATACAGGATATGCAAAAGGCGGTGCAGACGATCGTGCATTTGGCGCAGGTTTGGGAGGAGAAGAGCTGATGCAGGTGGGGGAGAAAAGAGGGGTGTCTCAATTCAGCTATAGTATAACACCTGACCACATCAGGTGCACGAAAAAGCACCTGATTCACATCTGGCATAGAAATGGCTGCAAGAGGAAGTGCATCATCCACTTATGATGCATGGGGATAATATTTTAGGGACATATACGTTAAATGTTTACATAATATTGGTATCTTTCCCTGCTTGTTGCATTTGATGTAATACTTTTGCAAGGTTAAATTTTTATTCATGCTCTTAGGATTAGTAACATTACTCCAGGATTCCTTATTATCGCCTAAGCCCGATACAGTGGCTGCCGGCGCAAGTACCGTCGCCGCTGCCGATCAGCATATCAGCTTATTAGACCTGCTGGCAAAGGGTGGTATTCTCATGATCCCTCTCGGGATCCTCTCTGTTATCGCTGTTTTCTCCTTTGTAGAAAGGTATCTCACCATCTCCAAAGCAGGTAAACTGGAAGATAACTTCATGCCAATGATCCGTGATCATATCTCCAATGGCAACATCCAGGCTGCCCGTTCTTTGTCAAAGAACACCAACAGTCCTATTGCCCGTATGATCGACAAAGGCATACAGCGCATAGGTAAGCCTATTGAGAGCATCGAGAAATCCATGGAGAATGTAGGTAAACTGGAAATTTATAAAATGGAAAAGAACCTCGTGATTCTCTCCATCATTTCCGGTATCGCACCTATGTTCGGATTCCTGGGTACCATCGCTGGTATGATTCAGACCTTCTTCAATATCTCTATCACTTCCGATATCACACTGGGCACCATTGCCGGTGGTATCTATGTGAAGATGATCACTTCTGCATCTGGTCTGATTATCGGTCTGGTGGCTTATATCGGCTACAGTTTCCTGAACGCACAGATAGACAAGACTATCAATAAGATGGAAGCTGCTTCTGCTGAGTTTATCGATATTTTACAGGAGCCAACCAGATAATCAAGCTTATGAACTTACGCAA
>Ga0316604_10002130_pt1 | contig 15803 bp, 15 predicted proteins | sample OWC_soil_day20_C_FD_207650 | JGI IMG/M metagenome (GOLD analysis project Ga0316604, IMG submission 207650) | Wetland soil microbial communities from Old Woman Creek delta, Ohio, United States - OWC_soil_day20_CT | ecosystem: Environmental > Terrestrial > Soil > Wetlands | place: USA: Ohio... | reverse complement strand
AGGCTACGGCTCTTATAATGTAGATGCCGTGTATTTCGACGATCATGTGCTGAAGTTAAAATTGACAATTGATGCGGAAAGAGAAATAATCGAAGAATACCTGCTCAACCTGATCCGAATGCCATTTGTTTAAGCTGCTCAATCCCGCTCTTGTTCTTAGGGATAAGTTCCCGTATGCTCATAGCTTTAATTAATTTATATTGCTTTATAATAAAACAGACAAGAGAAATGGATGATTGGGGCCTTAAAAACCTCATTCAGACAATACGCAGTTTTACTGCTGTAGATGACAACGATATGTCAGAGATGCTTTCATATACCTCCATTATACATCTCAAAAAGAATGAGTTTTATTGCGGGAAGGTCAGCATTTTGTCATCTCACTAAAGACAATTATGAATTTTCAGTTCCTGCAAACTCATTCTAACCAATACCGCCCTTTGTGCGTCAGCATTGAATTTCCATTTTCGGGCTACATTTTGACTGTTTCGGGCTATTCACTTTGAAAACAATCCCAGACCTTTGCCATATGTAACAAATACGGTTATACTGCGCAGTTAACTTCATCTTAAAACAGAGGAAATAATCCTCCATTAAAGAACATTATGGTTAAGTTAGCTATTTTATTAACACGCAGAGAAGGCATGACTCATCAGGAGTTTTTAGATTACCGGAGAGATATCCATGCGCCACTGCTGCTCTCAATTCCAGAAACGGAACAATATGTGAGAAAGTTTATCGTATCAGCCCCCGTTCCGGCATCTATGTACCCTGCTGCTGCTTATGATGCCATGGTAGAAGCGTGGTTCGATAGTGTAGAAGACCTGAATACATTCTTTCAGTCAGATAATTTTGTAAACATTGTAGACCCTGACCATATAAATTTCCTGGATATATCTGCGGTGGTGAGATTGGTTACAGAAGAAATTGTGGTAATATAAACCGACATTTTGCGGATATTGGAATTGCCGGACGGCTGTGTCCCAATTGCAATACCCGCATCATTAGTTTGTCAGATTATGAAGAATTCAAAAGAGCTGTATTTTCCACCAGGTTTAAATTTGTATGTTGGCGATCACCATAATTATGAACCGCTGCAAAGCCATACATTCTGCATTTTTGCCAGCATCGTATCCAATAAGATCACCATCAAAAATAATGGTGAATGGGTATCTGTAAATCGTCATGGTCCCAATACACTATTATTCTATTCATCCGGTTCAGCTGTCGAAATCGCATTTCCTGAAAAAGAGCCTATTAAGACGATTACCATCACCTTTACCCGGGATACCGTACGTGCTATTATAGATCAGCCTGACGTGCTGAATGGGCTTGATACCGGTTTGCCATTTCTATATTTAGATGAAACAGTGCCGGAGGCAGAGAGGTACATCCATAAACTAGCTGCTGTTTTCGATCAGGATGGACCTTCCCGGTTCGAAACGTACATTACCCTCCTGCATCTCCTTAAGCTAACGCTGTACCGCACTTTTGTAATCAAAGAACGTTACAACTCATCCGGTCTTTTAAAGGAGGATGTAGAGAAATTATACGCTATCAGGAAGATCCTAATGGAAAATAGTCACCTGACAATAAAGATTGCAGCGCTTTCCAAAGAGGTTGGAATGGGGCAGAGTAAGATGGTTAAATTATTTAAACAGGTCTTTAACCGTACCATTTACCAGTTTGCCCAAAAGGCGAAGGTCATCAAAGCAAAAGACCTGCTGAATTCCGGGAAATACACCGTATCTGAAGTCGGTTATATGGTAGGGTATAGCAACATGACGCATTTTGCAAAAGCCTTCAAAAAATACTACAAAGTAAATCCTGGGGAATATCTTAAGAACGTATTGGCGAATAAGATCTAATTGAAGGAAGACCTGAACGCTAAAGGACTTTGCTTCGTTTTTGTTTTAAATAACTTGCTAAATGATTGGGAATGCTCAAAACCTAACTCATAGGCGATTTCACTCACAGTCAGGTCTGTAGTGGTCAGCTTCTCCTTGGCTTTCTCAATGAGCTTTTCATGAATATGTTGTTGCGTAGTTAGCCCGGTAAGTTGTTTTAGTAAACTCCCCAGATATTTAGTTGAAATATTAAGTGTACGGGCAATGTATTGCACAGTCGGCAATCCCTTTGATAGCAGCTCTTCATTGTTGAAATAAGCTGTCAATACCTCTTCCAGTCGCCCGATTATTTTACTGTTAGTAATCTTTCTCGTCAGGAACTGCCGTTCGTAAAACCTTTGTGCATAGGTAAACAATACCCCTAACTGGGCAATAATAACATCCTGGCTGAACTTGTCAATATTGGAGTTGTATTCCAGTTTGATATTTTCAATGATACCATTGATAATGTTCTCTTCTTTTTCTGAAAGGAATAAAGCCTCATTGGTAGAATAGCCAAAGAATTCAAATTGCCTGATCTGTTTGCCGAGTGGGGTATTCCAAAGAAAATCGGGATGAATAAATAACATCCAGCCTTCCAGTTGTGCGGGTACGCCATCATCTTCTCCGCGCATGATCTGTCCGGGTGCCATAAACGCCATTAACCCCTCGTCAAAATCATATTTCTGCTGCCCATAGAGCAATTTATCACAACCTCTTTTCAACGATACCACATACAGATCAAATACAACGCTATCAATATTGGTATCAATTTTTAAGCCTTTCAGGTCAATCATGCCAATCAACGGATGATGAGGTTGGGGTAACCCGAGTAACCTGTGTATCTCAGTGATAGATTTGATCCTGTATGGTTTATTATTTGCCATAGTTAAAATTTAATCGGATACTTTAACCAGATCAGTACCAAAGGTAAGGTGAGAAAAGGTATTTCTATCAATGCCATTTTTATATTTCCTCCTCTTAAGGATAATGCCATAATTAGTAAAATGAGGATAGCATTTACGAGATTACTAATAAAAAACGTCTGGGGAAAAAACAGCATGACCCCTATAATCAACAATAGCACGCCGAAATACGGAACGATTGAAGCATTAATACCTAAATCCGTCATCATTTTTACCTGCGCAGGTTGTGCTGGCTGAAAAGCATCCCAACCGTGTTTAAAGGTCAGGAATGTGGAAATCAGCATGAGTGCGATAGTGATGAACTTCAAAAAGTTAGTTTTTGCCATACATGGTGGATGCCCCCATGGCAGCTAGTTGAGAAATCATGAATTTAGGAGCAATTCTGCTCAGTATACGAATCATTTTTGATAACCCCGGGAATATTTCATCCTTCCCTTTTTGTATGCCTTTGATAGCTACATCAACCAGTTTTACCGGGTCCATCAATAACTTCGCATTGAAACAATCTTCTTGGATGAAAATATCATTCAGTGGGGTAGCAGCGCCGGGTGCGATCAACTCAATTACTTTGATATTGGTTTTCCTTAGCTGCATTCTTAAGGCCTGTGTATATGCCCGCAGGCCCGATTTGCTGCTACTGTAAATAGGCGATACCGGTAAGGGAGATAATGCTATACCTGATGTAACATTAATGATAGCCGGGTTTTGCTGTTTTATCAAATGAGGAAGAAACTGTTGTACCATACGTATAGGGCCCATTAAGTTGATCTCTATTTCACGGGTAATATCCGTCAGTTCACGTGGTTGTTGCAGGCTCATCTTCCGCATCTCTCCGGCATTGTTAATGATAATATTCAGCCGGGGGAATTGCCTGGTAACTACGTCATATAAATGAGCGATATCCTCAGCTTTGCTCACATCGCTTTCTATAGTATGCACAGCTGGTAGCAGCTGTTTTGTTGCCTGTAACTTTACTGCATTCCTGCCAGTGATGATAACGGTATTACCAAGAGCAAGAAGCCTGGATGCAAATTCATAGCCAAACCCGCTGGTTCCTCCTGTAATGAGAATCGTGTTGTTTTGTAACTGCATGATTGCTGATTTTGATACTGTAAAGGTCTATCGTATTCAAAAAGCAACTGTATGCAAAAGTCATATTGTTGTAGTCAAAAGGGAATATAACGTGTCGGACGGCTTAATTATCCTGATGCTGTTCAGATAACTCAGTGGGTGTTAGCCCATATTGTTTCTTAAACGCAAAGGAAAAGTGAGATAGGTTTTCAAACTCTACCGCTAGATATACATCTGAAGGGCGTTGTTTTTTATTTAAGATCAAATAGTGCGCTTACTCCAAACGCTTTTGTTGTAACCACTTTTCAGGTGTAGTATCAAATATCTTTGTAATCTCTCTTTTTTCAAGTGGTTTTTCTGTGCGATGAGCAGCAGTAATATCTTAAAATAAATGCGGAATATATGGATGCATAACAACAACTACTAATTCATTTAAAGCGAATAAGGATCTTTATATTGACCTTTCCCCAAATTAATTTTAGATTACGCATCAGATATGCGAGTTGATATGTTGATAGCAATCATTTGGTGCCATTAATCCATAACCCATTTATTTAATCAGCCTGATTTTTTAGGGAAGCTAAAATCATGGTATAATGGTTATGCCTGGCATGAAGAAGCTGAACGTGTATACAATCCATTTTCTTTATTGAAATATATGGATGGTCGTGATTTCAGGAATTATTGGTTACATACAGGTACGCCTGCCTGGTTGGTGAACATGATGAAGCAAAACAAGGAATATGATCTGGAAAATGTACATATTGGCGAAAATGCACTGAGTAGTTGTAATGTAGAACATATTGCTGTGATACCTGTACTGTTTCAAACTGGCTACCTTATGCGCCGCATCAATAATAAAATTATCGATCCAACCCCGTGAACAGGATCAGGATAATAAATTTAAGATGCTTAAGTGTATATTCTTTTAAGAATTGCAGGGACTGCGTAATATGGCTATTGATAGTTGCTGTGGAAACCCCCATTATTTTACTGGCCTCCTCGTAACTACGTCCTTCTACCTTACATAATATAAAAGCCCGCTTACGTTGTGGAGACAACTGGTCTATCGCTTTATCCAAAAATCGCCTGAGCTCCCGCTCCTCCATGAGCTGCTCTACATTCAGGTAATGCTGAGAGCTCTGTAAAAGCAGGTTTTGCAAAAGATTGGAATCCGACGCATTTTTCCGGAAGTAATTATATACCAGGTTCTGGGCGACTGTATAAATGAAGGCCTTGAAAGATTTTTCCGAATCTATCTGCTGCCTGTTCTTCCATATGTTAATAAATACCTCCTGTAGTAACTCATCTGCGACATCTTTGTCTTTTACCAAACGCAAAATTCTCAGCCAAATGGGCTTACTATAAGCATGATACAGTGCATTAAAAGCCGTTTCGGCACCATTTCTGAGCTGAATGAGTAACTCTTCCTGATATTTTATATCTATAAATTCCAAAGTATTTATGGAGAATGGACAAACATAAAACATATTATTTTATATTTTACCAAAATCTGTCTTTCACTCCCGCTGCTGTAGCCCAATATTTTTTTTCTAAACCATTCATTGTTTTTTGAATCTGCTGTTTATTAATAAAAAAACATTCAATGGAATCTTCATTACATGAAATTTTCAGAAGATATGTCAATGATGATTGCACAGAAGAAGAGATCAGCATCTTATTGGACCACTTCAACATTCCGGCAGAAGAACTCCTTCTTAAGGACTTGATTATAAAAGAATTACAACAGGAAGATACACCTGCTTACCAACCGCAGGATACAGATATTCGCCTGCAAAAGGTGTATCAGCACCTGGAACTGTTGATAAAAAACGAAAACAGGCCCGGACTCCGGTATTATAAATCGTGGCCGTTAAAAATAGCTGCCGCCGTCCTGGTGATGATAGCCGCAGGTGCGTTTTGGATGACCCGGAAGGAAAGCCTGCCCATGCAACAACCAGGATCAATCACGCAAATAGTACCCGGCACCGACCAGGCTACCCTCACCACGGGGAATGGACAGACGATCGTACTGAACAATATCAAACAGCTGGATGTTCCCCTCCAGGGTGGAGGCCGGATTAAGAAACTGTCAAATGGACAAATAATATATGACCTTCCTGGAAATGCCCATAGCAGCAACAGCAGAGAGCGCAATATGGTCAGGACACCTGCCGGTGGACAATGGCAGGTCGTACTTCCGGATCAGACCCATATATGGTTAAATGCCTCCTCTACTATTACCTACTATCTTCCTTTTGAGGGACAGGACAGGAATATTGAACTTTCAGGTGAAGCATATTTTGAAGTCAGCAGGAACAGTGAGCATCCTTTAAAGATCACCTGCCGCAACCAGGAAGTATTAGTACTGGGTACTGCCTTTAATATCATGGCCTATCCCGATGCGCCGGCTGTAACGACGACGCTCGTGAAGGGCGCTGTGGTGGTAACAAGCGGACAACAGCGGCTGCAAATGGCCCCGGGAGACCAGTCCAGCAACATGGACGATCAGCTGCACATAAAGCATGGAGTAGACATTGAGGAAGCCATATCCTGGAAAGATGGGTACTTTAAATTTAATGGTAGCCTCCCGGAAATAATGAACGATATCGCAAGATGGTATGATGTTAAAATCGTCTATAGGAATACCAGGTCTAATGAAATTTTTGAGGGAGAAATCTTAAGAAGTCGAAGTCTGGAAGATGTATTAAATATTATAGAAAAATCAGGTAAAGTACATTTTATTATTAATGGAAGAACCATAACAGTAGAAGACTAATACTGAAAAGCCGATTGTGGTGGAACACAAATCGGCTAAGAGCCAGTAATAGTTTGAATTAAACGAGTATAATCAACCAAACCAGCCAAACAAATGTATTTAAATTTTGCCAAGAAATCGGGCAGATGGATTCATCATGCCAAAAAATCCCTGCTAATTATGAATTTCAGCGCAATGCTGCTTTTGGTGGCTGTCATGCAGGTCAGCGCCAGTTCGATGGGTCAGACTGTAAGTATCAATGTAAAGAACACCCCGGTCAGTAGTGTCCTGAAGGCAATCAGGCATCAAACAGGCTATGACTTTTTTTACAGCAAAGACTTACTGAAAGATGCCAGGATGATCAGTCTTTCCTGCAACAATGTCGCCATCGAAAAAGTATTGGATAGTTGTCTGTCCGGTTTACCCATTACCTATGAAATTAAGAACAATGTCGTATTGTTCCGGAAGAAAGAGGATATCGCAGCACCTGTCGATTTTTCAATTCCGCCCATTACACTAAAGGGCCGTATTACGGATTCTACCGGTACCCCACTCAAAGGGGCTACTATCCGTCTCAGGAAAACGCCCAACGTGATCGGGACGGATGGTAACGGAGAATTTACGCTATCAGGTTTAAAATCAGGAGATGTCATCATCATCAGCTTTGTGGGGTATCAGACCCGGGAAATTATTGTGACTGGCGAATCGACGAATTATCTAAACATCGTCCTGAAAGCTGAAATTAATAAGCTTACCGAAATTGCTGTTGTTTCCAATGGCTATCAGACACTTCCAAAAGAGAGAAGCGCCGGCGCCTTCGGAAAGCCAGACATGTCACTGGTATATGAACGATCTTTTAGTATGAATATCCTGCAACGGTTAGATGGACTGGTGCCGGGTTTAGTCATTAACAATAGCCCGAGCGCCTCACAAAATCCCATTCTGATAAGAGGTCTTACCACTGTGGGTACGGAGGTGCTACCAGGACTTGGCATATATGGCAATGGCACTAACAGGAACCCGCTATATGTTGTGGATGGTATTCCTATTAATGATATTAATACCATCAACCCACAGGACGTAGCCGACGTGACCGTTTTGAAAGATGCAACCGCTGCCTCTATATGGGGGGCCAGAGCAGCCAACGGCGTAATCGTTATTAATACGAAAAAAGGAAGTACCGGCGGAAGACTAAGAGTACAATATGATGCCTTCCTGAACTACCAGGGAAAGCCTAATACCAACTATTACCCCGGTATGAACAGCCGGGATTTCATTAAGAATGCGGAGGAAATTTTTGATCCGGAAACCTATCCCTGGGAATCCCTGACCAGTTATCCTCTTTCCGGCATGCCGCCGCATGAGGTGATCCTCTACAACCGCTACAGAGGAATCATTAGTAATGATCAGGCGACCAAAAGTCTTGATAGCTTATCGGCCATTGACAACCGGAAACAAATCAAAGATCTCCTTTATGCCAATGCCTTATTATCCAATCAAACGATTTCGGTAACAGGCGGCAACAAGCTCTATTCTTTTTATGGCTCCCTTGCCTATACCCGGAATACCGGCTACCAGCCAGGTAACAATACCAATACGTACAAACTTAATCTCAGGCAGGAGTTTGCCGCCGGTCCTCATGTGCATTTCGACCTGGTCACAGACCTGACCAATACGCTCTCAAGCGCAAAGCGACCTGTTACCGCTGATTCCCGGTTCTATCCTTACCAGCTGTTCAGAGATGCGGGTGGCCACAACCTGTCCATGCCTTATATGGGTACGCTGAGCGACTCTATCAGGCAGGACTACCAGGACAGAAGCGGTATCAACCTGGATTATATACCACTGGATGAATTGAACTATGGATATACGAAATCAAACCAGCTGAATGCCAGGAATATACTGAATGTCAATATCTCATTGACAAAAGGACTCAGCTTCTCTGGTACTTATGGATTTATCAATGGTAGTACCAGGGGGGAAGCTTATGATGATATCAAAAGCTATAATATGCGATATGAGCTGCTTCAGTTTACAGTAGCTCCTACTGCCGGTTCTACCCCTGTTTATTACCTGCCTGCTACCGGCGGTTCCTTTGCCACCAACAATTCTACCAGCCGAACCTGGACCGTTAGAAACCAGTTGAATTACAACAATAGCTGGGATAACGCACTACATCAGCTGAGTATACTTGCCGGGCAGGAATTGCAGGAACAACAAAGTCTGGCGAATACCACCCAGGTGCGTGGTTATAACCGGCAGTTACAGACATTTTCCATGCTGGATTACCAAACACTCAGTACGATTGGGGTGGCCGGCACAATTATTCCTAACTACGGCATCGTCAGCCTGCTGAGTGATAACTACTTTACGCAGACAGAATCAATTTCAAGGTTCAGATCCTACTTTGCTAATGGTGCTTATACCTACAATAGAAAATATTCAATCAATGGAAGTTTCCGTATTGACAAAAGCAACCTGTTTGGCCTGGATCAGTCAGCACAGAATAAACCGGTTTGGAGCGTAGGTGCAAAATGGATTGTATCAGATGAACCTTTCCTTTCCAGGTCTGCCTGGTTAAACAACCTGGCCTTCCGCGCCACCTATGGATTGTCGGGCAATGCACCTAGTCCGGGTACCTCTGCTTCCTTTGATATTTTAACGAGATATCCCAGCGCCTACCTGCCTAACGGCGCAGGGCTGTATATATCTTCTCCGGCAAATAGAAAGCTGAGTTGGGAAAGCACCAAAACAATCAACCTGGGTGTGGATTTCTCCATGCTGAATAACGTGCTGTCAGGTACACTGGATCTTTATAACAAAGCGACCTCTAACCTGCTGGGATATATGCCTGTCAATGCACTGACAGGGTATACCTCCGTTATCGGTAACGTGGGTGACCTCAGTAACAAAGGCGTTGAACTCAGCCTGACCTCCAACAACCTCAAAAGAGGATCTTTCAGATGGAGCACTATGCTGAATATGTCCTATAACAAGAACAAGCTCATAAATGTCACCTCTGCTTATAATACCACGGAAGGTTACCTGAGAATTTATCAGAGCTATGTGAAGGGATATGCTGCATATAGTGTTTTTGCCTATCAATATATGGGGCTGGACAACGAGGGAGATCCGCAGATCAAACTAAAGGATGGTACATTGACGAAATCTCCGTACATATCCTCTACGGCTGATGTTCAATACAAAGGCACTACACAACCTGTTGTGAACGGAGGTCTTACCAATATCTTCAATTACGGTAACTGGATGCTGAGCGCAAACGCCGTTTTCAACCTGGGCCATGTCATGAGAAGAGAAGGCAACCTGTTATATACCGGCGATCCGACACATAGCTCGTTCAGCGGCGATTTCCACAGTGAGTTTGCGAATCGCTGGAAGACTCCGGGAGATGAAAAGCGGACAAATATTCCTTCTTATGTAGCCGATAGCTATACCAGTTATAGTCGCCGTGACGTGAGTTACTATACTTATGGCGATATCAATGTGGTAAGTGCAGCTTATGTAAAACTCAGAGATATTTCTTTAAGTTATACGCTTCCATCATTTATACTCAAAAAACTGCGCGCAGAACAGATCGCACTTCGTGGGCAGGTTTCCAATATCATGCTCTGGAAAGCGAATAAATATGGTATTGACCCGGAATTCCAGGATGCCAATAATGGTGTACTGACAATGCCGGTCGGACAAAAGTCTTTCACTGTAGGAATAAATGCCAAATTCTAAAAGAGATCTCATGAACTATATTATAAATAAAAAGATTATAGCTTTAATTATTTCACTGCTGGTCATTACTTCCTGTTCCAACCGCTTCCTGGAAGTGGAGCCAAAGGGATCATTGATCGCGCAGTCGCTGAGTGACTACGATCTTTTACTGAACAATCTATATGTAATCTACATTAATAGTAATGCGCAGGTACCGATGGGTGATGAAGTAGCTGCCATGGAGCCCTACTTTACACAGGCCAACTATCGCACACAAAGGTTATTCCGGTGGGATGACGTGATCTATGAGCGTAATGACGATGCGCCTGAGTTCACGATTACCATGCAGAATGTTTATGAATTCAATAAGATCATTAATGAGGTAGATAATGCGACAGATGGCACCACTATCCAGAAGGCATCTTTAAAAGCCGAGGCACAGGCCGGCAGGGCATGGACCTACTTTTTAATGATCAACTACTTCGGATTGCCCTATAGTGCTAATTCAGCAACCGATTTAGGTTTTCCAATTATCACCACATCAGATATCACCCAGACAGCATTCAAGAGAGCCACGGTCAAAGAAGTATATGATTTTATCATCAATGACCTGACTGCTGCCATACCGAATCTTCCTGCACAAACTACTTCGAGATTAAGAATGTCTAAGGCTGCAGCTGAAGGTATTCTGGGTAAGGTATACGTCTTTATGGGCAACTACCAGAATGGCCTGACCTGGCTCAATGCCGCGATCAACGACATGAGCAATTCGAAAATTCCGGTAGGACTATATGATCTGCAAACTGCTACAGCGGATGATGGTGTGTATGGCGGTACAGCTGTGCCTCCTATGACAGCGAATATCGAAGATCTGCTGGTTAAGCGGTCTACCAGTTACTGGTCATACATCAATAACGAATTGGTATTAACACCGGCTGCTGCAGCCCTGTTTGACGCCTCGGACTTCCGGCTGAAATTCTATACAGATAAAACCTATGGCGGCTCCTCTTACCCTGTCAGCGGCGTCTTGAGAAAAAACCGTTTCTCCGCGTTTGATTTCGGAGTTGTAGTACCTGATTTATACTTATTACGTGCAGAATGTGCATGCCGGCTCGATGACCTGGTGGGTGCTCAAACAGACGTAGAGACATTACGGCAAAAACGGCTGCCGATCAATGACGCCGGAGTTCCTGATAGCGTATCAGGAAATAAAATAAAACTGTTGAATTTTATCCTGGACGAAAGAACCAGGGAATTTGCGGTAACAGGAACACGTTGGTTTGACATGAGACGACTTTCAACAGATCCTCTTTTTAGCAGCAAATCATATGTACATACCATTTATAACGAAGATGGTTCCTCCACACAAATTTCACTCAGACCCGAACGGCTGGTGCTACGGTTTCCACAAAAGATTGTAGAACAAAGTACCGGTCTTGTCAATAATCCATAATATTTTTCTATCATAACCTGTGCTTCAAGAACCAACCCAATGGAATACTGCTTCCGGTCTCCTGTAAAGAGGCCGGAAGTAAGTTCCTCCTTACATTTTCAATAATCAATCATGAAATATTTTCTATTCATACTCTTTTCTTTTCTTTCCCTGGCGTTGCATGCCCAATCTAATCCAAAAGATAGCCTGTTCATTGCGAAGTGTACGGCACTTTTGACGCTCGAGCCCCCACAAAGGGATATAGCCATCCTCAATGAAGTCCGTACTTATACAAAAAACGGTGATGAGCCAAGTCTTTTAAACGCAGCCACCGTACTTTTTTATATGGGCATGCCTGTTGCGAGCGATTCTATTTATATGGTTGCTGCCAAAAAATACCCAAAGGGTGCTGCAGCCCGAACCGTAGCGTTTAGCAAGATTATAAAAATGGAAGAGAATAGCAGTAAGGTGGAAGCTGCCTACTATAAATGGTTAAAGGAATTTCCCGATAAAGGAGATAATAAGGATTTGTATGAAAACGCCCGGGCGCACATTGCTACTATCTATGCAAAGGAGCGTAACTATACACAAACACAGAAATGGCTGTCCGCTGTGAAGGATACCATGTTGATAGCCAACACAGATGCAACCATCGCCGGGCTTGCGCTGAGTGCAAAAGATACCGTACAGGCCACAAAGTCAATGGAGGCAGGGATGGAAAAGATCAGTTTACTAACCGATAGTATGTTCAACAACTACCGGCTTAACTATAAGATGAAGTATGCAGATTTTTTATATCAGCTGAAACGTTATGATCAGTCACTCAAAGTAATTACGGATGTTTATAACCATACAGATGATAAATCTCCTGAACTGGAGCGGTTATATGCAAATATATTAGTGGAAAATAACAAGAGCAAAGAAGCAATGGTTGTATTATCCGGTTTACTGAAAAAAGGAAAGGGAGATGAAAAGTTGCTGCATGATCTGAAAAATGCCTACCAACAGGTGAATGGAAGTGTAACAGGATACGACGCTTATCTTCAGCCGCTGATTGATACCATGAAAGTGAAGGTGAGAGAGGGGATTGACCTGAAAATGCTGGATGAAAAAGCCCCTTGGTTCTCATTACGTGTATTGGACGGAGATACGATTTCTTTGGAAAAGCTGAAAGGTAAAACGGTTATTCTTGACTTCTGGGCTACCTGGTGTGGCCCATGTAAGGCCTCTTTCCCTGCTATGAAGACTACCCTTAAAAAGTATGCAGCTGATTCGAATGTCGTATTTTTATTTATTGACTGCATGGAACGTGTAAAAGACCCGACAGGTATGATCAGGAGCTTTCTCTCAAAGAATGAGTATCCTTTTACCGTACTGCTGGATAGCGAATCAATTGTGGCCGATCATTATGGTGTGAAAGGTATTCCTAATAAAATCATCATTGATAAAAACGGGGTGATCCGTTTTCGGATGGTAGGATATGAAGAAGGAATTGATGCTGCTGTAGAAAGGTTATCTGCAATGATTGACGAGGTGAGAAAAGTTAAATATTAACTGATTACTTAATCCTGAATTATACGCGGCTTATATTGATTTATTTCAGTATAAGCCGTTTCTTTTTTGCCCCTCATTCTTCCTGTGGTATTACAATTGCCGGAAGGATGGTTGTAAATGCAATAAAAGCACCAAAAGGATACACGAATTATTTGAGCAGTTATTAAGTCAATTCTGTTTGATACCCTTAGAAAGGTTCTTATTGAGGAGTATTATGAAATGAACAGGGAAAACCTGGAACAACAGAAAATATTATCCGACCAATTAGAGGAGGTCGAGAACAAGATCGACAGCTTGGAGGAGAGTAGGTATGTATTAAAAGAAATAAGGCAGGAGACGTTTAATAAGTTTTATTCTCGGTGTAGTAAGTAGCGGAATCTTATTTCCACCAAACTGGGAAAATGCACAGGAAGTATTTCGATTGCGCTGTGCAAAGATCTAAAATCTGCCAACGGATTAGTGAAATTTATCACTGATTTACAATTGTTAATAAAAGAAATATTACATTCTGTGAACCACATAATGTTTACTTATTTAAAGGAATTTTATAAATTGTTAGCATACTACAGTGGCGGGTATCTTTATTAGCTAAAAATAACACAGAATGATACTTAGGCAAATAACTCCAAAACCTGAACTTACGAAATTTATTGACAACTTTTGGGTATTTGAGAATGATGTTGGTTTACCCACAGAAGATAGCAGGGTAATTGCCCCAAATGGGAAAGCTAAGTTCATATACACCTATTTAAATGGATTATCTACCATAGATTGTGGTATTCAAACTGACCACAAAGAACAGGATATTTTTTTTATTGGTATTTGGAACAAACCTGTTACGCTTGTTTCGAAAAACAGCATAACTGGTACTGTCGGTATTGAACTTACAGCAAACGGGTTGCATCGTTTTACGCAATTATCAGCAGCTGAAATCGTGAATAAAATTTACAGTTTTACAGATATCTACGGCGCGGCAGGCAGGGAGCTGTTAGAAAGACTGGCTAATACCGGCAAACTTGACGATAAAATTGAAGTACTTCAAAATTTTCTTATACGGATAATAAGAATGATAGACAGGAATAATCTGTTGATCGATCATTCCGTTCAGTTAATCAAAAACACTTCAGGATTATTGACCATAAATCAACTTGTTAAAAGAATGGGATACTCAAGGCGATATCTCGATATGCTTTTTAAAGATCACCTGGGTATTTCGCCAAAAACCTATGCTGGCCTTATTCGGTTTCAGGAATTTTATACACGCTGGGCCAATACCGATGACAAAAAATTTTATCAGGAAGATATTTACGAGATGTATTACGATCAGGCTCAATTTATAAAGGAATTTAAAAAATATACCGGTTATTCCCCCCGTAACTATGCACAAATGAAAAATGATTTCGGAAAAATCTTCTATAAAAAATAGCTATTTCCCATTTTTACAATTATTACCCGACATGTCGTTTTATTTTTGTTGCATAATCAAAATATTATTTTATTTAAATGCATCTAAAAAAAACTGAATGGAAACACAACAGGTAGCAGATCGTTTTAATGAGCTGGCACAGGCCGGTCTTTTCGAGGAAATTCTCCTGGAATTGTTTAGTAGTGATGCGAAAAGTATTGAGCCTGCTCATGCACCTTTTCAAAGTGTACAGGGGCTCGATAATATTATTGCAAAAGGCAAACAGTTTCATGATTTGATTGAAGAAATGCACGGATCTTATACAAATACCCCTATTGTCGCTGGCAACTTCTTTGCTTGTACAATGGGAATGGATGTTTCCTTAAAAGGAGTAGGCAGGCAGAAATTTGATGAAGTGGCTGTGTACGAGGTCAAAGATGGAAAAATAATTTCGGAACAATTTTTCTTTTAAAATTTGTTCTGAAAAAACTCAATACGACTATTTATTTAATAAAAAATAGAATTACTCATTTAGTACTCGTAATGTTAAAAATGAAGGTGTAACAGCAATCATCCTGGATAAAATTTTATGCATTAAACTGTCTTAATGATTTTTTCTGTTAAATCGGAAATGAAATTCATTTAAGTTTGAAGGAGTTTGGCGTCAATGCTTCTTTTGTGATAGATAAAAAATAATGGGCTAATTAAGCAATAATTGACTTAATTAGACCCATTTCGGATTCTTGCGGGCTGTAGGTTACAACTTTCGAGCCGGTTTGGAGAGGATCTCAATGAGGTTGTATTTTTTTATAATAAGTATCTGACAAAGAGTCAAACATTATCGTGAAAAAGACATATGCATCGGTGATGGGGATCGAGTTCGAACAAAAAGGCAATTCCAAATAAAGATTTATTAAAAAACATTCTTGTCCGGGTAAACCGAGTATAAAATAGCCTGTATTGCTTTGTAGGCAAAGTTAAGAGGCTGTAAATTTATTATCTCAGAATCAGGGGGAGCTCCCCCTGATTTGATCACGGAGAAAATCCC
>Ga0316604_10002129_pt1 | contig 15810 bp, 19 predicted proteins | sample OWC_soil_day20_C_FD_207650 | JGI IMG/M metagenome (GOLD analysis project Ga0316604, IMG submission 207650) | Wetland soil microbial communities from Old Woman Creek delta, Ohio, United States - OWC_soil_day20_CT | ecosystem: Environmental > Terrestrial > Soil > Wetlands | place: USA: Ohio... | reverse complement strand
TTTTCTAAGGTTTTCATGTCCAATAGAATGAGCGGTTTTCTTAGAATATCCTGCTCGCTTAGCACTTAATGTTGCATTATTCGTTTCCAAATAGTGCATTACAAATTGAGCTTGTTTATTAGTTAGGTTATCCATTAAATATCATCACCTTTAAAAATCACTTAAAATACCAAAAGCGCCATAAGCGCTTTTGAAAAAATGCGAATAGCATTTTTTATTTACTTAGTCCAAGGAGTAAGTAAATATAGGCATGACTATACCTTAGTAAATGCATTATAATTCTATATTCAAGCATTACCTTTAGTATCAGCCATATTATTGCCCATATTCGTCATTTTTTGCCCACAAGAACACCAACAATAAGCTTTCCTAAATATTACATAAATGCTACGTTGGCACTTGCTACAAAAATATTGATTAAACGTTAACTGAACCTCCTTTCATTAGATTTATTTACTTAAACGCCATAAAAGATATATATACCTACAAGATATCTATGTAACGTTTTATATAATAAATTTTACTCAATCATCTAAGTCACTAAGACTCCATTCCTCACGAATTTCTATGGGCGGTATTTCTCCATTTTTAATCCTTCTTTCTAATTCTTCCCATTCATGTTTTCGCCGCATTGCTTGACCAAATTCAATCATTTTCTTAAAAAATGTTCCTAGATCCATTACTTGCTTTTGCTTGATCGTCTTTATATATTGATAACTTAATGGCACCTTTTGTTTATTATTACGCATATGGTTTCTAAGTCTAAAATAATTAACCGTTAACTTGTCTCCATCGTATAATGGTTTATTTGAGCATTTTAAAATATATGCTTTAACTATATAATCAATCATTTTTTCTTCTGAAATATCATTATCACTAGTATTTATTAAAATTCCACCTTTTCATGATGAGCTTTGCGAATCATGACATATTTTTGTATAGTTTATTTACATATAATATATTACTTATAATATTTACGTATAATTTATGGGCTATTTTGCCCTTTGCAATAGGTCATTTTGAACCATTCTTATTACCAAAACGACCCCATCAATTTGCCATTTTGACCTGTTTAGAAAACCAGCTAATCAAAGTCAGGTTCAACAACATAGCTACTACTACTCTCTTCCAGTTCATCCTTGCTATGTTTGGCAAATTCTTTTGGTTCAGGAAGTCGCCATTCACTATCCTTATTTAGATAATAATAATTTTTTAAGCGCCCATTCCAAAGACTTTTTACCTTTCGAATCACTCCGTACTTTACCAACTCAGTAATAGCCTTACGATTAGCTTTGCGCGACTTACTCATACAAACCTCTAACTGGTCTTCCGTTGGAAATACAACGCCTAACCCATAGCAAATATGCGAGCGTAATACCATATACATTAATTTTGCATTTGCTGACAACCCGCTTTTCACTATAGAATTTGGAGTCATAAAACCTTTTCCCGTTTTAGGGTCATATGGGTCTATCTCTGGCGCATCAGTAGGTACTGTTAGTGGTCTAGGCATTCCCCCATTATTTACTGTAATCATTTTTTTATTACCCAGATGTTTTACAGAGTAAATTTGGCTATTTTCACGAGCATTTTCCAAACTACACTTTCCCTCCCGAAAACTTTAATTTATTATTTTTAAAACTTTCCTTTTTAGCACACCATATCTTAATAACTGAAGTCTCAATTGCTATTTTATTCCATGCCAACAACTATCATCACTTTGCCACAAGGACAGATACATATAGCCATCTTGAATATTACTTCAATTGTTTGCTAACAGTTTTTACAAAAATTGTTTTTTGAAAAGCCCCTCTTTTTGATTTATTTTCTGTTTATATTTCATTTTTCCGACCAAATTCCTTATATACAAACTTTACCACATTTCGTAGTAACCTTCAAGTACATTTGTAAGGTTATTTTTATTATTTATAGGTTACTACACTAAAAAGTTTTTTCCATACCTAATTAACAAAAATAAAAACAAGCTGCAATAATTTCAGCTTGTTTTGCTATCTATAGTTTAGCTATTTTTTTAATTCTTTAAGAGCTTTCGTTCTCTCCTTTCGTTTTAAAGCTATTTCTTCTTTATGCGCTTCTCGATAATCCATTTGCTTTCCTCTATTTCGACATTTATCTGAGCAATACACCGATCCGTCATCACTCGGAATAAAATAATTATAACAATACTTGTGCTTACACTTTATAAATGACTTACCTCTTGTCCATTCTAAAAGGATCATTTTATAGAGTAATCCCAAAAGTGACGGAGAACTCCAACTTACATTTACTTTTCCAGCTACAGTAGTATATTGCTCACGAACGTCCTGAGTCATGTATTCTAAACTAAGATCAATATATAGCTTAGCAAATCCAAGGACGCCCCCATGTGATTTTATCCATTCCTCATATTCATCATAATTCTCCATTTCCTCTGGACTCATCGGAGGCGTCTTATCCCATAGTTCTGATATTGTATTCAAACCATACTGATTAGATGCCTGCGTTGTTTCAGTATACAATTGCCTTTCCATAATAGCGTAATTCGTCTGAAACGACTCTGAATATACTGCAATACGCATAGATCGCTCATTCAGGCCAGGATCTTGCACATAATTATAAAGCATAATAAGTTTACGATAATCAAGCACACTCTTCCTAAATTCATCTACCGAAATTTCATCGATTAACTGCCCAAATTGTGTTTTCCCTTTTACAAGAAACTGGTTATGAATTTTACCGTCAGAATCTTGATATTTTGAATACGGTATCCCAAACTCTTTCACCCATTTAAGCATTTCTTCTGAACTATCTACGTTAATATTTGCAAAACATTCATGGATATTTAATTCTCTCTTGTCCTTTTTATAATTATATTTAGGTTCCTTGGGTTGCTTTCTTATATTATCAAAAAAATCAAATGGATTATATTTAATTATCTCTGAGCCTACAGGAATTATCATATTATCTTCTAGCCTATAGTCCGAATATCTGTACCAATCAACCTCATATTTAAACATCGATTTATTTCCTCCAATATTATGTAGTAACCTCATAATATTGTGTAAAGGTCGTTACGTCAAGTTAAATATTATGTTATATTAGAAAAAGAGACAGAATACGGCTATGCTAGCTAGCCTATTTTTTACAGTTTCATTATTTTATTACGAAAGGACTTATCTTTAATTTTTAATGATTCAATTTAACAACTGGGATAACCTCCCTCTCACACTGAACGTAAAAGAAACCGCTCAAGTTACTGGTTACGGACAAGCCAAAATTCGCGAACTGTGCCGTAGCCACCGAATTCCTTGCCTTCATTTAGGCCATGCTTTCCGTATACCTAAAGATGCCCTTCGCAATTGGATTAATACTGAATGTTATCAGAATGGCACTATTGCATGATGACACTTTATAAAATGCAATCTACAATTAATATAACTGCCCCTTTTTTTCCTTCGGATGGTGGTTTTGCGAAATGGGGTATGTAATATATGGCAAGAAAAGTGACTAAAAGAGGTAACGGTGAAGGTACAATCTCTCAGCGTAATGATGGACGCTGGGAAGGTAAATTAACGATTGATTACAACCATCAAACTGGCAAATCAATCCGTAAAACGTTCTATGGCAAAACGCGTAAAGAAGTTCAAGAAAAAATGGAAAAGGTTAAAGCTCAAATTATCACTGGCACTTACGTTTCCGACCGAAAAATTACTGTTGGCGAGTGGCTAGACACTTGGCTAATAACCTATTCAAAACCCAATGTTCGAATAGCTACATGGGAAAGCTATGAAACTATGATACGGGTTCATATTAAACCTTCTATTGGGAATATCCCTCTACAAGATTTACGTCCCGAACACTTGCAGACGCTTTATAACGATAAGCTGAAGAACGGACGAATCAAGGGCGGTGGCCTATCCCCCAAAACAGTTGGGTACATCCATACAGTTTTACATATGGCCTTAAAGCAAGCCACAAGGGAACAGCTTGTCATTCGTAATGTAGCCGAGTTAGTCAACAAGCCAAGACAAAAGAAGCACGAGATTACTCCTTTGACTCTTGATGAAATCAAGGTCTTCTTAACCGCAGTTGTTGAACACCGCTTCTTTGTTCCCTTCCTGCTCGAATGTCACACAGGGTTACGGCGTGGCGAACTTCTAGGGCTTCGTTGGCAAGACATTGACTTCAAACAAAACTCGCTTACAGTAAAACAAGCTCTCATTCGAACACGGCAAGGGTTACTTATGTCCGAGCCTAAAACACCAAAATCAAGGCGTACTATTCCGCTTTCGAATGAAGTAATGGCTACTTTGAAATCCCACAAAGCTAAACAAAGCCAGGATAAACTATTGGCTGGAACTGCATATGAAAACGCCGACTTAGTTTTTTGTAATGCTCTAGGCAAGCCTATTGATCCCAGAAACTTCACTAAACAGTTTGCTCGTATTTTAACAAGTGCTGGACTGCCAGTAGTACGTTTTCACGATATGAGACATAGCCATGCCACTATGCTCCTCATGCTGAATGAACATCCCAAAGTCGTTCAAGAACGACTAGGACACAGTACCATTGCCATGACCTTGGACACGTATAGCCATATACTTCCTGGCATGCAGCAACAAGCAACTGATAAAGTTAGCCAAGCCTTAAGTAACTACTAGCTTTGCTCCGAAACTATCATTATTAAAGCCGTCAGCAATCGTAATGCTGGCGGCTTTTAGTTATTGTCGTAAAATTGTCGTCAAAATGAAAAAGCTTACAGAGTAAAAACCCCGTAAGCCTTGATTTCAATGGTGGAGACGAGGGGGATCGAACCCCTGACCTCTTGAATGCGAGTGTAATGAACCACCATTGTTAACGTTTTTTTATGTTTGCGATTCTTTTATTTTACTGGGTTTATTGTTTTCTTCATTGGTGACACCTTGCAAAAGTTAGTGACACTTTTCAACATACTGTCACCAAGAGTGTCACTAACTTTTCACCTTGTACATTCGTCAGTTATAATGTTTAACTAAGTTTTATAATTTTATTACAATATTCACACCTTTAATTAAGGGCGCTCTATCTTGACAACTAGAGCACCACTCTAGCAAAGAGCATTATATATATGGTCTTTTAAATCATTAAATAGCATTTCAGCATTTAGCTGAGTGTCATATTTATAAATTTGTGCCCATTCATTTATATATTCCGGTTCAGTTGCAATTGTTATTGCTTCAGCTTTTTTTATTAAACTATAAAACGTCGTTGGATTATGAGGCTTAATTGCTTGTCGCGTATGGAAATAGTCTAAATCAATGTCAAGTATATATGGATCTGTCAGTATATTGTTTTTAACTAGTCCGTGCTTCATATCGCCAATTATTGAAAGCTGTTCATTTAATAAAATTGACTCAATAGCTTGATTAAAGTGTTTCATTAAACAATTTTCGTCATGTGGTGCTTTTATACACCCAACTGAGCACAAATTTTTTACTATACAAATATTTACCTCAGGGTAGTGATATGGTTTCGAGTCGCAAAGATTATTTGCTTCTTCAAATGATTGCAAATAATCACAATGATTTTCATAACAAATTACGAATGCTTTTGAAATGATATTTGTTTTAACAGCTGTTTCTATATGTTCATCATCTTATAATTTCATAATAGTACTATTAATACAAGCATTAGAATTATAGTCTACTTTTTCTATTAATTTGTCAGCCAAATCCATGTCGCCATCTGCATACACACAAAAAGGTCCCATAGTATCCATGTGATGATCTAAAGTTATTAATATTGGAGCCTGCTCTAAATTTCTTCTAACAATCGCCCATGGCATAAGTACCCTTTGATGGTTTTCTACAATATAGCCTTCTTTACCATGAATATTTATGACATCCGTATTAATCATCCTTATCCATTGTCAGTTTGAACTTTCTTTTTTCCGTCAAACGAGGCCCGGCTAATGACACTAACGGTCGCACTTCCTCCCTAGAACTCTAATCATTTCATTATTTATCAATAGGAGGTTTGACATTTTTCAATGCTCTTTCTAAATCAGCTCTAGTAAGAATTAAATTACATATTTTTCTTGGCTTTTCATTTTGGTCAAGTGTCATTACATCTACTTCGATATATTCACCCGCACTGAAATAACCTCCAGAGTTTTCAGGAAACTGAAGCCACCTGCTAGATACCTCACATGGTACATATCCTGGCCCCATCGTATTTCTCACCCTTTGAGAATAGGACACAGGAAACTTTACAATCTTACTCACTTTTCCACCGCCTATCTTCTACATTCCCCCAACAATTATCTAGCGTCGCTAGCTTATTTAAAAGACGCTCTAAAACTATAACTAATAAATTTAATAGATTTATTAGTTATACTTCAAATATTGCTTCGTGAAAATTGGTGGCAACTTTTTATATATTTTCACCAATAATGTCCAACAAGTTTCATGAAATTTATCTATGGTCAAAATTCTTAGATATAGTTTAAAAAATATTTTTTACTCTAAAATGAAGTGTTTTTTATATTGAGGATCAAATTTTGTGTAGTCACACTTTTTATAAAGATCACTTCCAACTGTTGACCAATCAATTTTTTGGGCGGATTGACTATCCAAAATAACGTTTGCAACGACTTTTCCATTTTCACTATCGGTTATACTAATAGTACTAATCGATAATCCACTTGTATATAAATCATGGAAAATGTCATAACAGGTTCCGTAAAAAAAATTAGTTTCAGCATAGTCTGTGAGGGGTAATCTGATGCAATACCCTTCGCCTTTATCATCTTTAGTAATAGAAATGTCTGAGTCTTCTATATCGCATTTAGCGTTGATGATAGTTTTTATTTTGTCTATGTCATTCGTATTGAGAGTACCTACTTTCTCTGATGATACCGGCGCACTCTCCTGCTGGGGTTGCTGTGAAGTTTCTTGTTGAGTTTGTTCAGCCATTTTTTCTTGAACTGGTTGTTGGGTATTGCTATTTCCAGTAATGCCGACAGCAAAAAAGAAAATGATGACAAGAATAGAATAAATGGCAAAAGCTTTTTTTCTGGTTCGTTTTTCTGGATTACCCCAGCGAACTACTAATGATGGCTTAATTAATCCAATTATCCAACATAGAATTGAAAGTAGTAATAAAATAGTGAAGATGTTATTCAAAAAAGAGACCTCCTAAAAAAATATATAATACATCATTTTATTAATATACTACAACAATTTTACAGAAAACTCCTTCTTTTAACAGTATAGTTATTCCCAGGCATTTAAATAGCTGAAGATACATAAGCAAAAACCGCCCATCAAATAGGCGGTTTAACCTTTTATTTCATTTTTAATTTGTAATTCTCGTTTCTTGGTTAAAGTCCCGGCTCGCTTACTGTATGTCGGGAATGGCATTTCTCCAACTTGTTCCGTGCACGTTCAGCATGATTTTCTTTTACACTACCTTTAATATTGCCGTGTATATCATAGCGAGGAGCCCCTACCTCAGTTAGAGCCGACCAATATCTTACTCCCCTACACCATAAAGAAAGAGCTATTTTAATATCTCTTGATTGAACACCTAACTCGTGCCGAATTGCCAGAAGAACGAAAGTTGTTCCTACAGCGAGAGGAACTTTAGGATATGGGTTTTTTGTAAAGGTTTTAGGATATTTCTCCTGCAAAAGATCAATTAACGCCAAAGCTTTAGCTTTCTTCGCTGGACTAATCTGTCTCTTCGCCATAAATACACCATTCCTTTATTGTTTTCTTGTAGTATTTTAACTGTAAAAAATTACTAAATAATTATATTTTATACCAAAATATTCTTTTGTCGATTACTAAAATAAACAAATTTATCCCATATCTACATTTCCAACGCCTTAACCGCTGTTTCTTGCATATCCGGCATTAAATGTGAGTAAGTATCCAACGTCATAGTTACTGTGCTGTGTCCTAACCGTTCGCTAATTACTTTGTTATTAACGCCTTACTTTAATAACAAAGTAGGATGTGTATGCCTTAAATCATGGAACTTGAAACTCCGATCTAGTCCGGCCTGTTCCAACATACGTTTAAAAAACCTGGTAGTAAAATTGCTAGTATCTGATGGCTTGCCGGTCACACTGGCAAATACTAATCTTTCTTCATTTATAAACTTGTCCCCGATAATATTAGCGTATAAAGTCTGTTCAGCACGAAATCTTTCCAGCGCCTTTTTTAATTTCTCTGTGACGGATATGCGACGCTTAGACCCTTTTGTCTTCGGGTCCTCAAATATCATTCCTTTCGTTGAGCTCGATACCAAAGACCGCTGTACATTAATGGCATTTTTATTAAAATCAATATCCGACCACTTCAAGCCAAACACTTCTCCCAATCTCATCCCTGTATTAAGAGCCACTAGGACAGCAGTATAGGCCATTGCCTTATGATATTCACTTACTGGCAAAGGCTTCCGCCTCTGCTTGCATCCTAAATAAAAGTATTCCCCTTCCTTGGCGGTCTTAATAGGCAGTCGGCCTGTTCTTCCGTCAAAGGATGGATTTCTGACTTAACCAACCGGGGCGGGTCTGTTGCCATCACCGGATTTTTTAAGAGAACCCCCACCTGCACAGCCTTATTAAATGCCATACTTAAATATCTACGAGTGGCCCTTACCGTAGAAGTTGACACGCCCTTTCCATCAACTCCACCAGTAACCAGCATTTCATTAAATACTCGCTGAATATCTGGTGCCTTTAACTTAGTTACAATGTTCTCCCCTAAAGTCGGCATTATGTATGACCTTAAGCAGCTTTCATATTTTTCATAAGATTTTATTCTCACAGTAGGCTTTATATAATCCGTCAGCCAACGATCACAGCCCCACACAGTCAATTTATTTGAATCGGGCAACAACCCATCTTCTAGACTCTTTAAAAGCCTTTCCTTTTTGAACGACTTCTTTCTGCCCTTTGCCCGTTATAAGTTCGCGCTTACTTTTCCCAGCATCTGGGTCCGCGTAGCTAAATTGCCCTTCCCAGCGATCACGCTTAATATTTTGATATATAGTGCCCTCACCGGCAGCCCTCGTCCTCGTCCTCGTTTTCATTTTCTCATCTCCCACTAAAATTAATTATTAAATACCCAACAACTTAACCAACTCATACCCGCTCTGACTTTTTACGATCGCAACATTCTTCGTTTCCATCGCTTTATTGATCTTATTATTGATATCGGTAACAGAATTAGCACCAACAATATGAATCAAGCATTTGTCACCATCAACATGGTAGATTAATCCGAATGATTTCATTTAAACTCGCTCCCTTGAAATTTGAAATCTAAATTATTATTTTTTATAGAAGATAGCACAGCGCTTATTTACTCATCAGTAATACCACGCAGCGAAATCGTAACGTCGTACAATGGCTGGGCTTTTGCCTGGGTTTCTTTCATGTATTTATTCCTCCTCATCCATTAAACCGCCAGAACAGCGGGACGATTTAATGGGTCACACCGTCCCATTTTCTCGCGTCCTGGACAAAGTATCACAAAGTCAAGGCAATAAGCGGCTTTCCTGTCTATTTTAATAGCCAAAAAATGCGATACTTTAGCTCATTTCTACTGTAAAAAGGTCTTGAAACGCGCTAAAACCTAGTTATTTTACTAAAATACACACAAAAATCATTATAAAAATTGGTTACATCTTTAACTCTTGAATCCCCACCGGTCCAGCAATGACGCCGTTTCTCCCATTTCAAAGAGTCAAGAAGTCAAGTGTTTTTTTTGATCTGTTTCTGAATAAATTTTGGGGTTCGCTAGGCCCTCAAGCAATGTACCCTCCCAGAAGTACCTTTTTGTTCCTAATTGGTCGACAGGTCCCCCTCCTTTATATGAAACGGTTCATCTAACACTGCCACCCACGTCGCTGTCATTCAATTATTTACTTACCGCCACTGCGTGGTCTATGCCGCCACACGCCGCCATCACCTCCAACAAAGAGTCAAACAAATCGTTCGCCTGCTGCTCCTCCTTCAAATTTAAACCACTGTATCCAAACACAGCCATCAGTGAGAGCTTGTCCTCCCCAGGGCAGAAGTCCGTGAACTCAGCTTCGCATATACGGCCAGCGGGATTGATCTCTTTTTGAACCAACTGCTCAAAACCCTTAATCGTAAGCTTACATATATTCATGAATTTTTCGTCACAGGGTGCGCCAGAGCTTTTAAAATCTTTACCATCATATCTAACAATCGTTACCATCTTCTTCCCCCTATTAGGGCGGCAAACAATATGTGCAAACGCCGCCCCTATTACTATAGAAATCACACCTCGCACAGCTCGCGCGTCTCGCCGAGCACCACCATTACTGGGTTCATGACGCGAGGTGAGCGGTTAAATCGGTAATTCTTCTCGACTCGCAGCCACCTCGCACTCATTTTGCGAGTCGCAACCCATTATTTCATTACGGCTCGCCTCGCATGTCGGCTCGCGCTCGAACTCCCCGGCGTTGATGGCTTCGCGAGCTTGTGAGTCGTGCGAGCCGTAATTTGCCATTCGCTTTATCGTGAAGATTACGCGATGGTTATGTGGATCATGTTTGTCGCTCACATCCACTCCCGATTCACGCAAATCCGTAATCAGTGGCCGCAATGCCTTAGTAAGTGCGGACGAACTTTGCGGAAACACTCGCCCCAATCGTTGCCGACAAGCGATTTCATTCAGGCGTCGGTGCAGTTCTGAGCTTGTGCCCTCGAATTGATAATCTGATTCCACCAACGTCAGAATACAAGTGGCCACAGGTGACGCTTTCATCGCCGCATCGATCGTTTTTGACCCATTAGCAGCCAAGGCTTGTAAGAACGTTTCCCCGTCAAAGCCAAGACCCCGGGCCAACTTAAACCCCATCTCCGTGAAATCAGCCATTCTCTCAAGCTCGGGTAATTCAACGTCCGGCGCTTTCAAGCAATAGGCCACGGCATCCAACAGAACGCCGACTATTTTAGCGCGTACACCCTCGAATTTCTGCCAAAACTTTCGTTCGCTCTGGCGAGTCGTAATGCGCTCCAACTCAATCAAGACACAACGGTCGAGTAAGTCTGATCGTTCAGCGACCGAGTTAATGCCTGATAAGGTAACAGGTCTACAAAACTTAAGTATTATTTCGTCGTTATCGCTGTACAGCCGCCGCTTACTGAAAGCCCCTCCTGTGCTGACGGTGCATAGGAAGTCGGACTGTGCTGCACTAATTTTACTGATATTGTCAAAACTTAATAAAAAGTTTCGATCACACTGTAGAGCAAATTCTCCTTCGCTACTGGGCAAACCGGTTAACTCCGCTGCCGCTGGGTCGATTAAACGTCGTAAAACCCTTTGAAAGGTGGATTTTCCTGCACCCTTGCTACCGTGTAAGCATATGACCGGCTTCGGCAACTCCGGTGCGGCAATACAGTATGCAAGCCAAACTGTCGTCAGTACAAAATCTGTTTCGTTTTTCACGTTTAAAAATGGCCTTAATATTTCGATACTACCACCGGGTTTCGGAATTACTTGCGGCCCGGTATTAGCGGCCCTGATCATACTTGCAGGTGCATTTTCTACACTCCACCCGCTACTATGAATTATCACGGCCTGCCATTGATCATTTGCTAGGTCATAAATTATCGCGTCGTTTATGGCTGCGCATCGTAAAAAAGTTTCACGCTTCTTCCCCTCAAATAAGGGCTTAGATTCTGCCACTCCGACGACCTGAGTTAACGCCTCCGACGCTACTCCACGTCCGGTCTCACGATAGTACAACCCTCGTAAGAAATTCTTGAATATAGATCCTCTCACCGGATGCGTTTGCCAAATACCCTCAACACAAAACCGGGCAAAAACATCTCCAGTGTCATTAACAAAAGTTTCTTCCACATTTTCATCCATCAGGTCCAGCAGGATATCAGCCGTGCTTGTTTGACTGTCGCCATTTTCACCATTAGCGGATCGCAACTCCTTTTTGATGGCTGACTGGGCAACCCCCAGGGCCTTAGCTACTCGTTTCACTACAGCCGCCTGGTCAACAGGTAGAGCTTCTACAAGTAGCAAATATAAAGTTTCCTTGTAATACTTAAGTCGATCCGCTTCAGGCAGTTCCTCAATTTGCGCCAGTGCAGAATCAAGGGTGATTATCGGCTCAACCGGCAGGTTGCATGATTCGCGCAAGGCGTTTACTATTTCTGGACTAGGCTGGTATTCGTTTTTACTCAATTTTTCGAATCGACCCATATAGTACCGGCTCCATTTCTTGATTGCCCCGTTCGCGGGACTCTATCCAAGATAAAACTGTTTCGAGACGGTAGAAGATCCGGCTTCCTACTGTAAAATGCGGACAGCCTTCCTTTAATCGCATCCCACGAACTGTCCATGCGGATAAGCCTAGTTCGATGGCCAGCTCCTTTTCGTTTAGAACCTTACTCATCATCGAACCTCCTTTTGGGGAAGCAAGCATTTTCATGTATAGCTTGGAGTACCTCACTTGAATTAAAAAATCTCCTGCGCCCAACACTTATGTAGGGAAATATCCCCTTCCGTGCGTAGTACAGAACTTGCCATGGACTAATTTTCCCACCAAAAAGTTCTTGTGAAATTTCTTTCGAGTTTTTCAACATAAATATTACTCCTTTAATCTTGATTTAATGATGTTGATGCACGTATAATGAAATTGAGGTTATTTTAATATTAACATTATTAATTAACGGTTACAATATTAGATTCCCATTAGGAGGCATTTTTTTATGGTTGACATTATTCAAGGGGCTAAAGATGATATATATTTATTTTCAACAATCGTAAGTACTTCAGGATATTATTGGGAGGATGAGATTGATAAAGAGTTTTTTCATTCTCCTGAAGATGTTGACGGCATCACTGGACCTATTATTCTCGCAAAACCTGAAACGAGAGAATATCGGGCTATTTATCCACTACAAGATTACCCTACTTTGTTTACCGAATTTGCAAGAGTCGAACCTAATCTGAACGGTATTATCGATTTTACAAACAAATATGGATTAATAGTTGGAGAATATCTTACCTATTATCACTCTCCTATCGGCGAATCATCGGAAAGCTTTAATTTGTGGGAAAAAAATATATTAGTAATGAAAGAGGCTGTTGAATTATGGGAAGCGATAAAAAATGAAGATATTACGACACTTTCTAAGTTTGTTAAATGGATTTCATATTCTAATATGGATAATTGGCCTACTTGCTTTTCGCCTTCTACAGGGCAGCCATTTTATAGATCATTAATTATCGCACCCCATCACAGTGCCTTTCGGAGAATTGTTACTGGCGATCTGCTATTACCCGCGAGAATATTTTTAAAAGAAATAATCAATATTAATATGCAAAAGCATCCTACCAAAGTCCAGCTACATCTAACCGCAGATAATAAAATCATCCAAAATTTCATACCTAAAAACCTTTTAAGTGCAATGTGGTTTCAATTTTCACAAGCACTTACAGGAGAAAAAAAGTTTAAAAGGTGTATACATTGTGGGAAATGGGAAGATGTAACAGATAAAAAAGCTACATGGAAAGGACATCCTGAATGTGGTAATCGCGCCAGAGTAAAAAAAGCATCATTAAAAAAGGCAGGTGAATAACATGGCATCCAATGGTAGTGTTCAAAAATCAGGTAAAAACTCATGGAAGCTTACAGTCTCTGGCGGTTTTGATGGGTCAGGCAAACGTATACGTCATACAAAAACCGTTCATGTTGCTGACGGATCTTTAGATGTGCAAGAGAAACAGGCAAGAAAGCAACTTGCTTTATTTATTGCAGAAATAGAAAAAGGCCAAGTTGCCACAAGCGGCAAAATGACCTTAACGCAATTCTATGAATTTTGGAAGAAAAATTACGCTATAAAAAAACATGAAGCAACCACATTATCATACAACGACTTCATTTTCCGTCGAATAAAAGAAGCATTCGGACAAAAACGACTAGATAAAATTGAACCAAAACATCTATTGTCATTTTATTCCAATCTAGCAGAGCCTGGAATTAAAACTATCCAACAAAAAAAAGACGCTACCGAACCCCCGCCTGCTGAATCTCTATCAACAAGTACCATTCGAAAACATCATGACCTTTTATCCTCACTATTTTCCTGTGCTGTTAAATGGAATATGCTCCCTTATAACCCTGCCGACAGAGTTGAACCTCCTAAAGTTAAACGAAAACCCAAAGAAATATACAATCAAGATGAGTTAGGCTGCTTTCTTGAAGCGATGGAAGACGAACAGATTAAATACCGCTTAATGGTGCTTTTAGCACTTACCGGTAGCTTACGCCGAGAAGAAATATTCGGCCTTCAATGGGAACATATTGACTTTGAAAACAATGCTATTCACATTGATCAAGCAAGCGTATATATTCCTGGAGATATTGTAACTAAAGACACCAAAAGTAAGAGCAGTAACCGTTTCATTAGCATACCGGCTTCAGTAATGACCTTATTAAAGCAGCATAAAGCGGAACAATCCGCTAGGAGACTTAAACTTGGCGGTACCGCAAAAGAAGGTGGCAAGTGGCAAGGCGATGATAAGCCCGAACATGATAGGGTATTCACCCAATGGAACGGAAAACCATCACATCCACACAGTTTTAATACATGGGTAAAAAGATTTATTGCAAAAAATGGATTACCGCATATAAGTCCACACATATTCCGACACATGAGCGCCTCTTACTTAATAATCTGCGGTACCGACGTTCGAACAGTATCCGGCAAACTTGGCCATGCTCAGCCAAGCACCACAATGAACATATACTCTCACCTATTAAAAAGTGCAGAACAAGAAACGGCCCACACTATGGAAAGCTTCTTGCAACAGACAACGGAAAAAGCCAAACAAAACAAACAGGCCAAATAAAAGGTCTGCTTTTCGAAATTATGTTTCAAATGAATCCAAATCTAATGTTTCTATTCTATCTGGGGGAATCTCTTGAAACTGAGTTTTTCTTCTAAGCGTATAAATTTCTGAACCTATGCTCGTATACTCAATATAATATTCCACTTCTCCAGACGAAGCATGCCCTTTAGAAGGAGTCATTGTAGAAATAAAGGGGTATTTGAAATTACCCGTCGATCCCGGAGAAATACTCCCCCCCATACTTACAAAAGTCGGATTGGGATGAGTAGCTCCATCTATTGAAACTGTAATTTCCTTAACAGTATAATTAAGCGGAACTTTCCCGACATTCTCTAACACTATCTTAATCTGTTGATCTAACTTATCTTGAAGATTAACTTTTTTCAAAAGATCAAGTTGTTTGTAGGCAAGATAAGGTCTACGGTCTAACAAATATGCTTGCTGAGTGATCTTCGCCAACTTATAAGTAAGAACAGTATACCAAACAAGAGCTCCAAAAGATAAAATTCCTACTATTAATAAGCCTAATGTAAGGTAGTCATTAGCGCTAGCCAACCAAGGCTTTACCATAACAACTTCTTCAGCACCCGTATTAGAAATTTCTTCGGCCGCTAAAACAGTATTTATATAAAGAGTCATGCTTGAAATGAAAAATGCTGTTAACTTAAAAATATTATTTCCTCCTCTAATTTGTTTTATATTTGTTTGCTATTTGCATGAGTTTTCGTCCTATTGTCACCAATAGTGTCACCATATTAACATAATAAAAGGATCTGCATCTCTGCAAACCCGTGAATTCAATGGTGGAGACGAGGGGGATCGAACCCCTGACCTCTTGAATGCGAGCCAAGCGCTCTCCCATCTGAGCTACGCCCCCATTGATCGGTATGAGCACTTGTATAGTGCTTTTTGTAAGGTT
>Ga0316604_10002128_pt1 | contig 15821 bp, 11 predicted proteins | sample OWC_soil_day20_C_FD_207650 | JGI IMG/M metagenome (GOLD analysis project Ga0316604, IMG submission 207650) | Wetland soil microbial communities from Old Woman Creek delta, Ohio, United States - OWC_soil_day20_CT | ecosystem: Environmental > Terrestrial > Soil > Wetlands | place: USA: Ohio... | reverse complement strand
CCACCCTTTTTACAGATAAAAATATCTGCATCTCATCAGGTCAAACAACCCTAGCAGAGTAACGACTGCACTCCTTGCGGAGCTGAGACCGGCAAAGCTTACTTTGTAGTTCAGCTTTGCTGTTCAGGAGTGATGTTTGTATTCCCATCGTACTGATTCGCACCACCCATCAGTTCTCTGAAACGATATAGAAAGCAAGTTCTCCTTCATCACATTTATCATATTAAATAAATTGTATTTTCAAGTTATATATACTATACCTTTATAGTTTTCTCCTGTCAACATAAATTTTTTTAGTTTTCCCTTATATTCATTTCATCTTGTCCATCACCAGAAAACAAGTAGCCATATCATGCGTACCAGCCACCGGCCCAAGTTAAGTGGTTTATAGCATTCTACTTAGCTAAATCTTCCACCTTTTTACCTGCATCTGGTACGAAAAGCGGCTGACCATATTTACTTACACCGAAGTCCTTGATGATGGCTTGGCCTTCATCAGACACCATGAAATCGGCGAACGCCTTGGCTCCGTCTTTATTAACTTTAGAGAACTTCGCAACGTTTACTTCCATTACATGATAAATGTTAAGCAGTGCTGGCTCTTTTTCTAAAACAATATCCAAATCCAAATTCTTTTTCTGAGCAAGATAAGAAGCGCGATCTGTTAATGTGTATCCCTTTTTCTCAGAGGCAATCTTCAGCGTCTGTCCCATGCCAGCACCGGTTTCCTGATACCATTCTCCTTTAGGGCTTATGGCTGCGTTTTTCCAGAAGCTTTTTTCCATTTTATGAGTTCCCGAATCGTCGCCACGCGAAACAAAGACAGCTGCATTTCCTGCAATTTTTTTGAAGGCATCTACTGTGTTTTTTAGGCTTTTAACGCCCGCAGGATCATCCTGGGGTCCGACGAGTATGAAGTCATTATGCATAACCAAACGCCTGTTAATTGCGGCTCCACTATCAACCACTTTCTTTTCGGCGTCAGGAGCATGAACAAGCAACACATCAGCTTCTCCCTTTTCTCCCATAGCCAGGGCTTGACCAGTACCTACTGAAATAGTTTTAACTTTATAGCCGGTCTTTTTCTCAAAAGCGGGGATGATTTCGTCAAGCAATCCGCTATCTTGCGTGCTTGTGGTTGTAGCAAGGATAATGTCTTTATTAGCTGGAGCAACCTCAGCTTTGTTCTGTTTCGTTTCATTTGAGGAGCAGGCCGCTAATGTAAGTGAAAAGGCAACTAGCAACACAAGCATTATATAAAGCAGATTCTTATTTCTCATTGTTAACCTCCAAAAAATTTAATATTATCTTAAGAAATTACTTCAGACCTTTTCCAGTCGGCAAATTCGGAAAAAAGAGCAGTTTACCATACTTATTCATTACTACATGTTATCCATCGTTTCCAGAATTCCATAAAACTCCTCCCTCAAAAAATAGAAATCAGCTGCTCACCCCTTTCTCCCTAGGACACATGTTAGTTTCCCTGCAAACGCTACAACCCTGGAAATCATAGTTCTTACTATTAGATAACCAGGGTCGGAACAATTATAAGAGAGACATAACATGATTCCCGTCTATATTTCTATATAGAAATATATTATCCTTTTATCCCGAAGATATTTCTATATTCACTTCCCTTTCACCTTGGCCAACAATATGTTCTTTCCATTTTCATAACTGTAGCGAATACTTTCACATGTGCCCTTTATAAGCATTAATCCGATATCATCGTCTCGCACGCCTTCCTCAAGTGGGTTTTCAGAAATTCCCACGCTTTCAAACACAAATTCTAATTGGCCACTTTTTTCTGAATAGGCAAAAGTAAGCATAATATCGGAAAACTCTGTTTGCAAACCTAAAACTTCCTCAACAAGCAGCAGAACATTAGAAAAAACTTTTCTTGGTAACAGATGTTTTGCACAAAAGGCTTCAATTTCTGCATTCATAGCATACAGATCATAATTTTTGCTACCAATATGGTAATTAAAGCTACGTATTCTGTTAATAAATGTTTTGGTTTTCTCCTTTTGCGGATTTTCAAATATCTGTTGTGGTGTACCCTCCTCGTAAATTATCCCCTCGTCCATATAAAATACACGACTTGAGATATTGCGGGCAAATTCCATTTCATGGGTAACAATCATCATCGTCATACCAGCTTTGGCAAGACCGCGGATAACCGCTAAAACCTCACTCACCATTGTCGGGTCCAGAGCTGATGTCGGTTCATCAAATAGCAAAACCTCCGGATCCATGGCAAGGCAGCGGGCAATGGCCACCCTTTGCTTTTGCCCCCCAGATAGTTCATCAGGAAAGCTGTCCGCTTTCTCGGCAAGCCCAACTAGCTTCAGCAGTTCTAACGCTTTGCTCTCTGCAATGGCTTTGCTTTTGCCCAGTAATTTGATTGGTCCGATAGTGAGATTTCCTAACACAGATAGATGCGAATACAAATTAAATGATTGAAACACCATACCGACTTTTTGGCGTATTTGGGGAATATTTGTGGTTTTTGCCAACAAAGCAGTATTATCAATAAAGATACTGCCGCTGCTGGGAATTTCCAGGAGATTAACACAACGTAAAAATGTGCTTTTTCCTGTGCCGGAGGGCCCGATTATCGAAACAACCTCACCTTTTTGTATATGGGCGCTTACATCTTTTAGCACCATAAGCCCGCCATAGCTTTTAGAAAGATGTTCGGTTTTAATCATTTGTCACCCTCCCTGCTTTACGATTTCTTTTCGGATTACTTCTTGCTTCCATATAGTCCAGAACAAGAGCAAGTGACCATGAAACAAGGAAGTAAAGCACAGCAACCATGATAAGTGGGAAGAACGCATCGAAGGTGCGACTTCTGATAATATCGCTGGCCTTTGTCAAGTCCTGTACCGCAATGTAACCAACTATTGAAGTCATCTTTACTAAGGAAATAAACTCCCCCTTATAGACAGGAAGCGCCCGTCGTATTGCCTGTGGCATTATAATATAAAGGAAAGTCTGGGTTTTGGTAAAGCCGCCTGCAATCCCCGCCTCGGTTTGACCGTTATCTATGCTTTCAATTGACATCCGAAACATTTCAGAAACATAAGCTGCGAAATTCATACCAAATGCTAAAACAGCCACAAGGCTAGGGTTAATATCTATCGAGGCAAACACCACATAATAGATAATCATAAGCAGTACAAGTACTGGGATTCCCCGCATGATGGAAATATAGAACTTGGCAATAGTAATTGCAAGCCGATTTCTGCTCATTCGCATAAAACAGACCAAAGCGCCAAGCAGAGTACCAAAAATTGCAGCCACCAGAGCGATTACCGCAGTTGTTTTTAAGCCGTCAAGTATAAGTAAATAGCGATTTTCACGTATAATATTATTATGAAACCTATCGGATAGATTTTTTATAAATGGTATGGCAGTTACCGTATCTGGCTGTTCATCATATTGGGCGATATTCTTTTTAAGGGCAAACACGCTGACCCCCAATTCATAATAGGGGTCAGAAAAATCAATTTGCTGCTTTCTTTCTTCTGTTATCATCACGCTACTGGCAAACATGTCAATCTTGTTGGTGGAAACAGCGGCAATTAAACTGCCAAACTCTGTATCGACCAGTTTAAGTTCTTTCCCCAGATAGGCCGCAAATCGTTCGGAAAGTTCGACATCAAAACCTACCAACTTATTATCTTTAACAATCGCGAAAGGCAGTCCTTTATCACTTACCATACCTACGATAAGGACACCGTTGGTTTTTGGATTATCAATCACCGGCATATCGGTAATACCGTTATTGATCCAACGATTAACCATATCGTCATACACGCCATTTTCTTTGCTTTGTTTTAGAAAAGCATTAAACTGCTCTCGCAAACCGCTATTTTGCTTATTAAAGCCAATACCAATAGGAATTAAATACACTCTTTCTTCCAAAAAAGCCAATTCATTATCGTTCCGAAAGATTTCAATCAGTGTTTCCCGGTTATAAAAAGCGGCCTCAACTTTTCCTGACTTTACGCCGAGAATTAGGTCTGGCAGGCTTTTATAGTGCAATAGCTGGGCCTGGGGATATGTTTTGGTTGCATATGCATCGTGAACAGAACCGAGTAAAATCCCAATGCGTTTATCTTTTAGATCCGCAGCTGTTTTTAGCTTAGTGCTTTCATTTATTACGGTAGTTTTTGTATCTTTCTGCCCAGACGTTGACGACTCTGTGAGTTTTCCGTTTCCGCCATTACACCCGACGAGCGACAAAAGTATAATAAAAAGCAATACTACCATCAACGCTTTGTTTTTCATAACTTCGCTCCTTTACTTATAAACAATTTGCAGCATTAAACAGATAAACTTCTTTACCAATCCGGCAAGTATGCCGCATACAATTCGCCTCCTTTACCTATAGGGCATCTGCTTCCATATAACATTTATAATGAGAAAATAGCGATAACTTACTGAAAAAGCAAGTTATCGCTATTTTCTCTACATTTAATCGTATTTCCTGCTATATTTTTACATGAGCAATAGAATTTTGCCGCTTAATAACGGGGATTCAAACCTGGAAAGGGCCTGTAATACGCAACTTTATGCTAATTGAGATAATCAAAAGTTACCCCTCCATCTACATTATCAAAAAATACTACACGGTTTCTGCCGACACGCTTTCCTTGGTACATACCTGTATCTGCGTTCTTAATGATACCATCCGCAGTATCACCGCTCTTAATCACAGCAACGCCGATTGTCAATGTTACTGATAAGGTATTATTCTCATAAACATACCGGTGCTTCCCCACAGTCTTGCTGATACGCTCAGCCAACTCCATAGCAATTTTCGAATTTGTCCCCGGCAGCAACAGGATAAATTCATCGCCACCCCAACGCGCAACAGTATCGGACTGCCTTACCGATTTACGGATATCTTCAGATACAGACTTTAGCAGGAAATCGCCACATGCATGCCCATACCTGTCATTAATCACTTTGAACAAGTCGACGTCAATACTAATCAACGCAAACTCTACACCAGTTTGTTGATACCGCTCATGCTCTTCCTGAATTCTCGCTTCCATATGCCGCCGGTTATAAAGGCTTGTCAGACTATCTGTTCTTGATTTCAACTCTAATTGTTGATTACATTTAGTCTGGTCTATGGATACCGCGATCAGGTAATAAGAAAATCCCATCATTAATGTGAATAATACTAAAGGAATACATGTGAACAACGAATATGTCGTTTGCCCGGCATAAAAAGCCGCTAATGCAAAAGACAGCATGGGAAAAAAATAAAAAACGCGATGTTGCTGATCAAGGACATCAAGGATATTTTTAATATGAGGCCTAATATATTTTCGTATTAATGGTATACAAGCCAGTTCCAGCAAAAGTCCGGTTAATAGCAACCAGCCTACCATATTCTCCAACACCAAAATTTCCAAACTACAGAAAATAGAAAAAATAGCCTGTGAAAAGGAAGAAACCATAAAAAAAACAAATAGTTTTGCATGGAGTGTTTCCTTAAAAACCAGCGAAAGAGGAATCAATAACAATAAACTTAATATATAACCAGCCCAATAATGGTTCGGTGCTATTGGCATAATAAAATCGCGCAGGCAGTTTATCGTCGCCCATGTACCAGCAAAGGCTATTATCTGAAACCAAATAGGCCGCTCTTTCACTGTTAAAAAAGAATAAAATAGCCATATATTTGCTATAACAAAGGCGACTCTACTTAAATTGATAATAATCAACGTAATTTCCGACAAATTTGCAAAATCGACTACAATCTGTGTACTATCTGACATATTTCCTCCATGAATTAGCAAATTTCAATCTACTACTAGTATGAGTATGGACGACGAAGTTCCCTGGAATTTGCCGTGATGCTGTACCGCTTTGATCTTTTCTTTCGGGCTGTTCGTGGCATACTTGCGCCCACCTACTTAACCATTTTAATTATATTATACCATTTTTTTGAAGAAAACAAAGGAAACATTAGGGTAATTTCATTGTATTACATATGTATACAATGTTATCTATTTTAATCGTAACCAATTCCTATATGCTGAACAAAAAGCTCCCCATATTTTAATGGAAGCTTTGTTTATACGCAATCGGCACTAGTGCCGCCATCCATCCGGGCGCGTCGCCGGCGGAAGCCGCCTGTGCCCTTTAGGGGTATAGTCGTTCAATTCAGGGAAAGTTATCCTTTCCATCTGGATAAATAGAAGACAGCGGCAGTACCGTTTTCGGCACTGACCGCTGTTTTATCGACCTTAGAAAACGTGACACTGTCTATAAATCACATCAGAAATAGTATGGCATATTAGAGAGAGCGCGCCACTTCATAAGCGTCCCAGATTGCGGCCCGAATATTTCTTATTTTTTTGCTGTCACCGAGGTTATAGATCCGGCCATAATCAAACTTCAGCTCTTCAAAAAGGGTTTTCTTTGGCTTGAATCCGACGGCAATAATGATGTTGTCGGCGAAAATTTCTTTTTCCGCCCCACCTGACGTTAGGACGGCGCCGGTTGGCGTAACTTTTGCTAAGCAGGCTGCTGTTATTAACTCAACTTTATTGAAAGCGAGAAGATCTCTGAGCATCCACTCGTTCATCGGCGCCATGGGGGCGCCGGATTTCAGAATATCGTTCAGCGCCTCTACGATGGTAACTTCGTGGCTGTTGTATCTTAGGTGCAGCGCCAGTTCGCATCCGACAAGCCCACCGCCGATGATAACGCATTTTGCGCCGACCTTTTTCTTGCCCGCAAGCACGTCACCGGCATATACAACCTTTTCACTTTCGATACCCGGCAGTTTAAGTTCTATCGGTGTCGATCCTTCGGCTATATAAACGATATCAGGTACAAGTTCATTGATATTCGCCTTTGTCGCTTTGGTTTTTAGCTTGATATCGACCTTGAGCTCCTTGAGCTCATGCTCATACCATTTGATCAGAGCTATATCGTCCTCTTTGAAATTAGGAACGCCGCCGATTAGCAATTCTCCACCGATTCGGCCCGTTGCTTCAAACAACGTGACCTGATGTCCCCGTAATGCGCTTACCCGGGCAGCTTCCATACCTGCGGGGCCTCCACCGACTACAATAACTTTTTTGCTTTTTGTGGCTGGGACAATGCCGACAATCAATTCGCGACCGCACTCGGGGTTGACCGCGCAGGAGCCGCGCCCCCCTTGTATTACCCGTGCAAAGCATCCGTCATGACACCCCAGACAGGGGCGAATGCTCCCAATCTTATCGTTTTTAAGCTTAATCGGATATTCGGGATCGGTAAGAACGGCCCTGCCAAGTCCCACTGCATCCAGTTTTCCTTCTTCGAGCGCTTTAACTGCCATATCGGGATCATCCATTCGTCCGGCCACCATGACGGGAACATTAACAACTCTCTTGAGTTGCTCGGTTAAATGTAAGTACATGCCTTTTTTGAAGTACATCGGCGGGTGAGCCCAATACCATGAATCATAGGTGCCAGCATCTGCATCAAAAGCGTCGTAGCCAGCTTGCTCGAGGATTTTTGCAGCTTCTAGCGCTTCCTGGACATCACGTCCCAACTCTTCAAATTCCTCTCCCGGCAATCCGCCTTGCCGAATGGCTTTGACATAACTTTTGATACTGAAACGCAATATCACGGGAAAATCTTCGCCGCAGGCTTTCTTAATGGCCTGGACAATTTCAATGGCAAAGGTAAGTCTGCCTTTTAGGTCGCCGCCATATTTATCTGTGCGTTGATTAAAGAGGGTCATCGTAAAGCAATCGAGCAGATATCCTTCGTGCACGGCATGAACCTCGACGCCATCGAAACCAGAATTCTGGGCGATTTTAGCGGATTGCGCGAATTTGGTAACAATCTGCTCTACTTCTGCGGTAGTCAATTCCCGGCAAGACACACTCGGATCCCATCGGTTGGAAATCGGGGACGGAGCGACACATTCACCTTTGAGAGCATGCGGCTGAATCGCCGAACGGCCCAATCCGGCGGTCAACTGCAAAAAAATCTTCGTGTCAAAAGCATGTACCCGCTCGGTAATTTCAACAGCCATTTTTTGATAAGGGCGAGGTGCCTTGGTGGGAGATGGGAAAAATGCATCGGCATGCTTCTCAATTTCGCTCTCAACCCAGTTGGCACCGGTAATAATTAGGCCAATGCCTCCCTTGGCTCTCACAACGTAATATTCCATCGAATCATACGTATAAACACCATTGGCATCACAAGTTGTGGGCGTCGCCATCGGGGCCATGAAGAATTTGTTTTGGATCTCCAGCTTATTGATTTTAAACGGCTCAAATAGAGGACGATACTTATGGTTCATGATATACCACCTCAGTTTATAATCACGTCTTTCAGTTAAATGAACATGTTCATTTAGCCCTAAGTATAGCACTGCCGTTTTTCCAATTCAAGGGATAACTTGCAATAATTCAAAAAAAACGTATAATGAAGACACACCAAATTCAATGTGTTGGGGGAACATCTCACAGTGCTAAAAACAGAGCCAGACAATTATGCACATCGTCACCGTCAAGCCACTCAGACGAGGAACGAAATTTTCACGGCGGCAACCACGCTTTTTAATGAAAAGGGCTTTGATAAGGTAACGATACGTGAAATTTGCTCAAAGGCGGAAGTGGCGATTGGCACCTTTTATTTGCATTTTAAGTCTAAGCACGAAATTTTATATGAATTTTACCCAAAGGCGGATAAAATCTTTGCCAACAAACAAGTCAGTGAGAGAAATGATCTGACGACATTTGAAAAGATTTTGGAACTTATTAGAATTCAGTTATCGACAGCATCGATTTTTCATCTTCAGTCCGATGCTATTAGGCAGCTTTATGTCTATCAACTAGATTCTGATAACCAATATTTCTTATCAGAAGACCGCATATTTTACAAACAGCTTTATGAAATAGTTGGAAATGGACAGGCCCAAAATGAAATCCGGCGTGATATTTCAAACCACGATATCTGTTGGCGCATTCTCCGTTTCTCACGCGGGATTATATTCGATTGGTGTCTTAACAACTGCGAGTATGATATCATCGAATTTGCCATTCAGGAAGTTAGCTTCTATCTAAGCTCTTTTCGGCCAGGGGGATATAAAATCGAGTAGAAGTGCACCTTGAGGTGCGCTTCTACTCGATTTTATATTCGCCGCTGTTCAAGATAGGAGAAACAATCTAATCAATAGAATTTTGTCGCTAGGTGTGTTATGGAATTCGCTCTTTTTGTCTCTTTAATATAAGTTATTTTCCAACTGGACAATTGCATTCACACTGCCGACAATATTTTATCACTTTCATTACGCGCTCATAGTTGGCAACCACTTCTGGCTGCCCCAGCGCCTCATCAATACCCATTTGGATATTGCAGGCGATACGGCTATAGTTTCCTTTACGGCCAGGCAATTCATTTCTGCCATATTCCGCGGGGGTATACAAAAATTTCGAAAAGGCCTGCTGGGGACAACTGCGATTGCAACGTTTGTCTCAATTTTCACAGGGATCAAACGGTAAAGGTCCTGTTGATGGCAACACCAAATCAATTGTGAATGCCCTCAATCTAACCCGGGAACCATATTCAGGCGTTAGCAGCAAATTGTTTTTGCCAATACAACCTAAACCAGCCAGCACAGCTGCATCTTTCAAAAAAATCCAAAGACACTACCATAGTTGTGTCTTTGGATTTTTTTGAAAGATGCTTATTGCGGCGGCTTTTTCCCGAACCACTTTACATAGATTTTTTCGTATTCACCATTTTTCTTCAGTTCATCTAATGCTTTATTTACTTTATCGCCAAGTTCAGGGTTTTTCTTAGAGGTTGCAATTCCGAGAGGTTCTGAATTCAGCGACTCACCGACAATTTTGGCATTATTACCGCCTGCATGGAGAATATAGTATTCATTTACCGGCAGATCGTTAATTACAGCATCCACACCGCCAGCATTCAGTTCTAAGAAAGCTTCTGCAATTGTGTTAAACTCGGTGATTTTAGCGTTATTAATCTTTTTAGCTTCATCTGCACCAGTAGAGCCAATAGACACGGCAATGCGCTTACCTTCCAGGTCTTTAACAGACTTCACTGTAGTATTATCTGTTTTAACAACGATGGACAAGCCAGCTATATAATATGGTTTGGAAAAATTAACCTTCTTAGCTCGTTCATCATTAATTGTCATATCTGAAATGGCTACATCGATGCTTCCGCCATCTAACGCCGGAATCAAACCATCGAAATTCATGCTCTGAATTTGCACGTCATAACCAGCCTGTTTGCCAATTGCTTTGATTATATCAATATCAAAGCCGATATACTCTTTGGTTTTTTCATCTTGAAAACCAAAAGGAGCATAAGTAGTATCAGACCCTACCTTCAATATTTGAGTTTTAGCTGCAGGTTGTGCCCCGCATCCGACTAGCACCAGCATTAGTACAACCACGCCTATGGCGACAGCAGTAATTTTTTTTTTTGACATTATATAGCCTCCTAAAAATGTTTTTCCCCTTTTTTCATTACTAAAACTAAATTCATATACCACCCCATTAAAGTCCTAGATATAGTAAAGGCCAAAGCTTTGCCTTAAAAGGCGAAGCTTTGGTCTTCAGTATATCTGATCAACCAAATCAATATTAATTTTACTAATTATAGCAATTAACTTATGTACTTGTCAATAATCATCTATTTGTTAGAAGCCTTTGAAGCAAACGAATGACAAGTCTTTTATTCTCCAGATAGAAAGTATAACTTTCCCAGGATTGAACGACTAAGCCTTCTGCCGGCGTCCTAAGGGATTTGGCACAAGCCAAGTTTTTTCTTATGAAAGTTGGGTTCAATAAAGGTATAATATAATTGTAATTATTTAGAGATAAACAGCTGCCAAAGATATATTTGTCGATCGTTTACTGGTGATACCGGAGTGCCAACCTATTCCTTTATAGTAGTTTTCTCATATCGAAATTCCATAAAGCTCTGTTTATCCAAATTTTTTTATACTTAAGAAAAAGCTGCTCCATCTCAAAGGATAGAGCAGCTAAGTTAGTGCTACTGATTCACATAATCAACCCTATGGCATCAGATTAAACGCAAATATTAAAGAACACAACATAATGACTCCAACCGAGATAAAGCCTATTACAAAATCCAAAACCATATATCAACCCTCCCCCAAAAACAAAGAACATTTGCAGTATATGAGGAAGATTCGGGTTTGATTCCTGGAAATTTATTCTTCGACGTATCTGTGGAAACACACTTAAAACAGCCATCCGGACGAACTCGGCAAGCGTAAATTTAAAAATCCCATCGAGATGGATGGAGCGATAATGATTCGGTCCTTGGCAATAAAAGAAGAAGGCCCGGACAAAGTCCGAGCCTTGTTGTAAAATGTTGTGCGTTCGGTTGTCGTAAACTCTGATTACTCTGTAGTAATACAATTAAAGATAATTTGCTTAGAATTGGTGCCGAGGACCGGAATCGAACCGGTACGGAAATTTCTTTCCGACGGATTTTAAGTCCGTTGCGTCTGCCAGTTCCGCCACCCCGGCATTATTTTGGAGGCGACACCCAGATTTGAACTGGGGAATAGAGGTTTTGCAGACCTCTGCCTTACCACTTGGCTATGTCGCCATAGTTATGGAGCGGAAAACGAGATTCGAACTCGCGACCCTCGCCTTGGCAAGGCGATGCTCTACCGCTGAGCTACTTCCGCTTTAATGGTGCCTCAGGACAGAATCGAACTGTCGACACGAGGATTTTCAGTCCTCTGCTCTACCGACTGAGCTACCGAGGCATATACAGCTGTCTATAAACACCCATCTGCGTTGTTGCTCCTGCGATCCGTTGCTCAACGTACTCCCGTGTACGCCTCCGCTACGGTGCTCGTCGCGCCTAGCATATGGACATTTCTAACCACCCGCAGGGCTAAGGTAATTGGCGACCCTGAACGGATTTGAACCGTCGATCTCCGCCGTGACAGGGCGGCATGTTAGACCGCTACACCACAGGGCCGCGTGCAATCGCATTATTTAGTATATAGTAGGCTTACAATAAAGTCAATACTTCAAATATTGTCTTTATTTAAAAGCGATGCGACGGAACTTATTATATCTTACTATCAAAAAAACGTCAAGTACTTTTGTAAGAATAAGATCAATCAGCTAGTACTTTATTAACGGTTTCTTGTACCTGCTCAGGATCAAATGGTTTAATGACAAAACCGGATGCCCCTGCTTTGAGCGCCTCAGAAATAATACTACGCTGCCCAATAGCGGTTACCATGACGATGCGAGCTATTGGATCTTCTTCGTGAATATGCTTCACTGCCTGAATTCCATCCATAATTGGCATAGTAATATCCATGGTTACCAAATCCGGTTTAAACTGACGGTAAAGTTGCACTCCTTGTTTGCCATCACCACCTTCGGCAACAATCTCATGTCCCATATCTGTTAGCAGTTTCTTTATCATCATCCGCATGAACGTAGAATCATCACATACTAGAACTCTTGCCATAAAACTTCCTCCTCTATTGAACTTCACCTATTAAGATAACTTTAACCTTATATTTTCAAGTGTCTGAATTAAATTATCATTTAACCGTATTTCAAGATCAGACAATGTCTTTGCATCAAAAGTAGTTATCATGATTGGTACCCGTTTCAGCCGAATTTCACTAAAAAAATCATCCCGAAAGATATTATAGTTTATCGTCAGATTACTCTCTGCCGCAAAGTCACTGTAGTCTATTATAACATAAGATCCATTCAATGCTTTAATTGGTTTTTCTGGAGTGATAAAAAGAGTAAATCCTGCTACCTGCTCAGGCAGTTTTGTCGCGTAGGGCCATTCAAGAACCTTCTTGCCGGTGATTTGTGTACATACCGAAGCAGGATCAAAAACGGCTAATTGCTGTAAAACTTTTTCCATACGCTCTGTCAGCACTTTTTCAAAAGTCGCCAAGTCTGGTGTAAAAAAACTTATATCACAGTATTCCGTTAAGCCAATGACTACACGAACCAAAAAATCCTTTGTCGCTTCATCATACAAACCAGTAAAGCTCCGCCGGGCTTGTTGATTATTGTAGGTAAAAATACGATATTGCGAACCGCAAGTCATGAGTTCATTAATCAAGGTAAACCCAGAAATTTCTTGTGGCATTTTTTTCAAAAACTCCCATGCTGTCACTTGTTCAATAATTTTTTCCATGATATATATATGACCTCCGATTCTTCTATGACTATATTCTTGATTTCATCTTCAAAAACCTGCAGGCGAAGTAACCAAATAGTAAGTTCAGAATACTATGAAGTAACTTCGATGCAAGATGAAACCTTACAGCAATGGGGAGGGAAAATCATGGTAAGACGTTGGGGAGGATTAGTGATAATCCTGCTTGTCATCGCGTTGCTCATTACCGCCTGCAGCCAGGCACCTGCCACGCAAGTAACTCCACTTACGGGACCGGCTTGGGCGCCTGGACTCATGGCATTGCCACAGGAAACGGTAATAAAAGTTGGTATGAAACAAGTTGTATCTGATGCTGGAATTCTCATTGGCATGGCAAAAGGGTATTACCAGGATGTCGGTATTAAAATTGAAGCAGTCCAGTTTAACAGTGGCCAGGAAATGATTAATCAACTAGCCGCAGGTCAGTTAGATGTGGGCGCTACTGTGACGGCCTCTGGGCTGTTAAATGCAATATCTCGTGACATACCTGTTAAAATTGTTGCCGATAAAGGTATTAATATGCCCGGCCAAGGTTACTACCGCTTGGTTATACGGAAAGATCTTGCCAATAGCATTATAGACTTTACTGACTTGCGTGGCAAAAAAATTGCAGTGGTTGGCACTGCCTCACTTGACGAAATATGTCTGGCCAGGGTATTGGCTAAGGGTGGTTTGACAACTAAGGATATTGATATGCAAGTCATCCGTGCATTCCCTGATATGCTTGTATCGCTTGGCAACAAAAGCATTGATGCCGCTATGGTCATCGAACCTTTTGTAACGCAAGGCATCGTCAAAGGCATTGCTGACCCTTGGAAAGACCCGTCTGAATATGACCCTGATGCGCAAATTGCGCTGTTAGTCTACGGCACAAGCATGACTACCCGGCCTGATGTCGCCAACCGCTTTATGACTGCCTATGTAAAAGCCCTGCGCGACTACAATGACGCCTTCTTCAAAAATAAGAACAAAGCCGAAGTCATCGAGATACTGTGTAAGCAGTCGGTAATCAAGGACCCTGCTTTATATGAAAAAATGTTTCCCACAGGCTTAAATCCTGATGGCTATCTGCGGATGAACGGCATAGCTGCTGACTTAGCCTGGTACAAGGAAAATAACTTACTCAAATCGGAAATCACACTAGAAGATGCTGTTGATAACCGCTATGTAGACTTTGCTGTAAAAACTTTGGGAAACTATCAATAGCCCTATGTCAACCATCAGGAGTTGGTAAATAATGAAGACAGCCATTTCTATTCTTTCGCCACTGACGCTGCTATTGCTTTGGGAAGCAGCCGCCTATATAGGTTTTGTTGACACCCGCTTGCTCTCTAGCCCTTCGCTCATTTTACAGTCGTTTTTCCCCTTGCTCTTATCTGGAGACCTGATCTATAACACATGGGTAAGTGTTTTGCGAGTTATCGCAGGCTTTGTCGCCGGTTCTATTCCGGCTATCCTGCTTGGTATGAGTATGGGCCTTTCGCCTTTTGTCCGCTCTGCTATTGAACCCATGATCGCAGCTACCTATCCGATTCCCAAGCTAGCCCTTATGCCGCTCATTCTCCTCATTTTTGGCCTCGGGGAAACCTCCAAAATATTTACCATTGCCATCGGTGTTTTTTATCTTGTGGTGATTAATACGATGGCCGGGGTTTTAAACATTGACAAAATCTATCTGGAAGTGGCCCAAAACTTTGGTGCCAGCCGTAAAGATTTCTATCTCACTGTCGCCTTACCTGGAGCATTGCCGATGATTTTTGCCGGTCTAAAGCTTGGCATGGGTATGGCACTTATCCTGATTGTCGCCGCCGAGATGTCAGCGGCTAAGGCTGGTGTAGGCTGGATGATCTGGAGAGCCTACGACATGTTTGATATTGAGCAAATGTTTGCCGCATTAATTACGCTTTCTGTTCTTGGATATATCTTCGCCCTGGCACTTGACTTTCTGGAGCGGCTGGTGCTTCCATGGAAACAAACCAACTAAGGGAGGTGCGGTTATGCCTTACGACAGTACCAGCATTGTTTTGCGCCATATTGGCAAAGTATTTGTTAACGCCCGTGGTCAGGTTACCGCTCTGACTGACATCAATTTTTCTATTGGTGATGGCGAGTTTTTTTCTATTGTCGGTCCCAGCGGTTGTGGCAAGACTACTCTGCTGCGTATTCTCGCTGGTCTGGATACAGCCACAAACGGTACTGTAACGATTAAAGTTACAACCGACGATCGTCCGATAAACTCTATGGTATTTCAGGAACAGTCAATCTTCCCCTGGCTAACTGTTATGGATAATGTTGCTTATGGTCTAAAATTACGGAGTGTTTCTAAAAAAGAACGTTATCAAATTGCCGAAAAATATATTCGCATGATAGGCCTGACAAAGTTTGCCACGGCCTATCCGCATCAGCTTTCTGGCGGTATGAAACAGCGGGTAAGTGTCGCCCGGGCCTTTGCAAATGATCCGGAAATTTTACTGATGGATGAGCCCTTTGGTGCCCTTGACGAACAAAACAGAATTCTGTTGCAGCAGGAATTGCTGCGGATTTGGGACGTAAGCAAGAAAACCACCGTTTTCATCACCCAC
>Ga0316604_10002127_pt1 | contig 15823 bp, 13 predicted proteins | sample OWC_soil_day20_C_FD_207650 | JGI IMG/M metagenome (GOLD analysis project Ga0316604, IMG submission 207650) | Wetland soil microbial communities from Old Woman Creek delta, Ohio, United States - OWC_soil_day20_CT | ecosystem: Environmental > Terrestrial > Soil > Wetlands | place: USA: Ohio... | reverse complement strand
TGGTTGCCGGCCTGATCGCCGCTGAAGAACAGGCGCTTTCGCTCGCTGAAAGCGCGCGACTGGCCACCGCTTTCGCTGCAGGCAAGCTCACGCGCCTCGGCCCCCATCTGCCAGCGCCCGCTGAAGTACAGGCCCTGGCCCGACAAGTCGAACTCAGTTCCTTGAGTTGAACGACGCAATCACTGCAGCACATCCGCAAAAGGAGACTGGCATGGCAAACATCGTCGCGATCACCTCGTGTCCAACGGGGATCGCCCATACCTTCATGGCCGCTGAAGGCCTCGAACAAGGCGCCGGCAAGCTTGGCTACAGCATCAAGGTCGAGACGCAAGGCTCGGTCGGCGCGCAGAACACGCTGACCGATGCAGAGATCGCCGCGGCCGATCTGGTGGTGATCGCCGCCGACACCTCGGTCGATCTCGCCCGCTTCGATGGCAAGCGTGTCTATGAGACCAGCACCAAGGACGCCATCAACGATGGCGCGGCAGTGATTGCCACGGCCCTGGAGCAGGCCCGGACCCGTGGCGCTGCACCGGCGCCGGTTCCGGTGGCAGCGGCGGCTCCGGATGCCAAGCCGGTTGATCAGCTACTCGAAGCCAAGGCAGCGCAGAGCGCCTCCCGCACCGGGGCTTACAAGCATTTGATGACGGGCGTCTCGTACATGATTCCGTTTGTGGTGGCCGGCGGCCTGCTCATCGCCTTGGGTTTCGCCCTGGGCGGCATTTATGTGTATGACGATGCGCACAAGGGCACGCTTGCCGCCAACCTGTTCTGGATCGGCAAGGCCAGCTTCCAGCTGATGGTGCCGATCCTTGCCGGCTACCTCGCGTTCTCCATCGCGGATCGCCCTGGCATCGCACCGGGCATGATTGCCGGCGTCATCGCCGACAGCGTCGGGGCGGGCTTCCTGGGCGGCATCGTCGGGGGTTTTCTCGCTGGCTACATCGTGCGCTGGCTCAATCGGACAATCCAGTTGCCACGGACTTTCGATGGTCTCAAACCGGTTCTGATCCTGCCGCTGCTCGGTGCTGCGATCACTGGCCTGCTGATGTATTCCGTGGTGGCAAGCCCGGTTGCGGCGGCGCTGGTCAGCATCTCCAGCTTCCTTAAAGGCATGCAGGGCAGCAGTGCGCTGCTGCTGGGCATCCTGCTGGGTGCCATGATGGCCTTCGATATGGGTGGGCCGGTCAACAAGGCCGCCTATACGTTTGGCACCGGCCTGCTGGCGAGCCAGATCTATGCGCCGATGGCGGCCGTCATGGCAGGCGGGATGACGCCGCCGCTGGGCATCGCGCTGGCGACCATGCTTTTCCGCAACCGTTTTTCCGTCGATGAACGCGAAGCCGGCAAAGCTGCAGCCGCGCTGGGCATCTCGTTCATTACCGAGGGCGCCATCCCGTTTGCCGCCAAGGATCCGTTCCGCGTGATCCCCGCGCTCATGCTGGGTTCGGCGGTTGCCGGCGGAATTTCGATGTACGTGGGCGCCCAGCTGCAAGTGCCTCACGGCGGCATCTTCGTGTTGTTCATGCCGAATGTCGTTACCAACCTCCTGGGCTATGCGCTGGCGATTGTGATCGGCACGCTGGTGACGGCAGGCGGGCTCTTCGTGCTCAAGAAACCGCTGGAAACCGCGAAATGAGTGTCTGCCCCGGTTGTTGACGACCGGGCAGGCTTGAAATGCTTCGGCCCACGTGCCGGGTTTTTACCCGGCACGTGGGCCGAATCGTTTTGCATAACGGTGCTCAGCGGCGGATGGTGATCGACGCGAACCGCTGGTGATGCATGAACTCACGCAGGATCAGCAAACGGGCGGCGAAGGTCTTGCTGGCCGGCAGCGTTTCTCCGGATGCCGGACGCCCGAGCGCGAGGGCCGTCAGCCGCTCGAAGGTCTGCTCCACCGCATTCCGGCTCAAAACCAGCTCGTCCTGATCCGGCAGACCGGCGAGTACGGCAATGGCATGAATGCCGGCATCCCAGGTGACCAAACGGGCGTTTGCTGGTGCGATGTTCCGGGCGCGGGCAATCTCGTCTTCCACGATCTGGATGGCGTTTTCGAGTTCCACCGGCGTGGGCAGGTCTTGCCTGAAATATTCTGCCGAGGTTTTCCCGGCGCCGATGGCGAGCGAGAGCGTCGTGTCGGGAACCGTGCCAGTACCACTGAGGATCCGGGTCTCCTCATGCCCGATCTCCAGCAGTGAGATAGAGCTGCCCGGTACAAGGCCGGCTCTGGCTGCGGCATAGCGGGTCTCAAGCAAGTTTGTGGGGGCGTTCAGTCTGTTGGCCCAGGCGAGGAAATCTGCCTGCATGGCCGGACTCAGTTCATGGTCTGCCGGGTAGCGGTTCACGACATGCGTCACACCGAGTGCGTCCAGTTGTTCGGAGGCGCGTTGGGCCCAGAATACCGGCAGTTTGCTGTCGTATTCGCCGTGTGAGATGAAGGCACGCAAATTGGCCAGGCGTTCCCGGCTGGCCAGATGAGCGTCCAGTTCGGGCAGGATGCGGCCGGACAGGATGGCGAAGGCGCCGACCTGTTCAGGTTCGCTGAGTGCCACACTGGCGCTGAGGATGCCGCCCTGGCTGAAGCCGGTGACCAGCGTGTGGCGTGGTTTCAGCTTGTAGGCTGTCTGCAACTGCGTGATGAAACGGAGCAGGGCCTGGCGGCTGTCTTCTGCCTCGCCAGCCTCGATGACCGGACCGCGCGCAGTGAATGCAACGCGGAACCAGCCATATTGTCCTGGTGCGAATTGCAGCGGGCCACGGGCCAGCACGACCAGAACATCGGGGCCGAACGAAGCCGCCAATCCAGCGAGGTTGGTTTCGTTGCCGCCCACCCCGTGCAGCAGAACAACGAGAGCCTTGGGCTGGGCAGGCGCTGCTTCGCGCAGGCGGAAGGACAGGGTGAAGGCCGGATCCTGTTGCAGGGGGCCGATGGAATCTGGTTGTGTGTGCATGATCAAGCCTTGTGCAGCCAGGTCGGCGCAATGTCGGTGCCTTGCCCTGCGCCGTAAGCAAAGTAGATGTTCAGGCCACCCAATGGTTCCAGGTAACGGGCATTTCTCAGGCCGCCCGCATCAATGCTGGCAAAGCCGATGCTTTCTGCCAGCGCCTGGACACGCTGTTTGGCCTCGGCATGGTCGCTGGCAACCAGTACGGGAACGGTCTGTCCCTGGCCGAAATCGGCGCCTGCGGCAAGCACTTGTGCAAACACTGTATTGAAGGCCTTGACCACGATGACTTCAGGATGCGCCTTGGCGATTTCCTCTGCGGCCGACGTGCTGTGGCCGATGGTCAAGCCCATGTAGTCGGCCGTCAAGGGGTTGGTGATGTCGATGACAATCTTGCCGTCGAGCTTGCCCAGAGAATCCAGGGCACCGATGGCGTCGCCGAAACCGGTCGCGAGCACGATGATGTCTGCATGGGCGGCGGCGCTACTGGCCGGGCGTGCCGTGGCGCCAGGATTGGCGTCGGCCAGCGCCTGTGCCTTGGCCTGGTCGCGGGCAGTGACCACGACCTGATGGCCTGCGCGGGTGAGTTGCTTGACGAAACCTGAGCCCATGTTGCCGGCGCCGATGATGGTGATGTTCATGATCTGTTCTCTCCGATGAATGAGGTGTCTGCTTGTCTGTGCTGCGGATGTGCAGCGCATGGAAGCGACTCTACTCGCGGGTAAAACAGAGATAAACGTCGATTTCTAGCATCAACTATTGCAACAATCGGGATTGTTCGCGGGCTGTATGTCCATTGCTGCCATGCAGAAAGGGCGACGGGCGCGCGGGGGTACGCCTGGGAGATGGCTACAGGCGTGCTTGCACAAACCTGTAGCGCTTAGACGGCGCTGATCAAGTGGCTTGCCGGCAGGCGCATTTCGATGCGCAAGCCGCCATGCTCGCGGTTGGCTGCGCGTACGGAACCGCCATGGGTTTCAATGGTCTGGCGGGTAATGGCCAGACCCAGACCGTAGCCGTCGTTGCCATTGTTTTCGCGGAAGCGTACGAAGGGCTCGAAGATCGCATCCAGTGCCGCTTCGGGCAGACCAGGGCCGTCGTCTTCGACATCAATGCGCAGATAGCCATTGTCAGCATGAAGGCCTATGTGCACGGTAGTGCCTTCGAAAGTGTGCCGTAGGGCGTTGCGTACCACGTTCTCGATGGCACGATGAAGCAATTCGGCACGACCACGTACCAAGGCTTCGCAATCTGCGCTGAATTCGACCTGACAATGGTTGGCGGTGGATTCGAAGCGGGCATCTTCGACGATCTGCTCGACCAAATCGAGCATGTCGACTTCTTCATCAAACTCCCCGTAGGCGCGGGCCTCCAGCCGTGCCAAAGTCAGCAACTCTTCAACCAGGCGATCAATTCGGCCGGATTCACGCTCGATGCGCTGCATGCTGGCCTCGGTCCTCTCGGGTTGTTGCCGGGCCAGGTCGATGGCCAGTTGCATGCGTGCCAGCGGAGAGCGGACTTCATGTGATACGTCGTGCAGCAAACGTCGCTGGTTGTCCATCAAGGCTTTGAGCTGGCGTGCCGTATGTTCGAAGTCCTGACCCAATTCGGCCAGCTCATCGCGGCGCTGACCGATTTCATGACTGGGATGGACATCGAAATTCCCCTTGGCGACATCGCTGAATGCACGCCTCAGTGCCATGATCGGGCGTGACAGGTAACGGGCCAGGAATGCTGCAAAGATCAGGCTGCCGATGCTACCGACCAGTGTGGGAATCCATGGAAAACCGATGGGGCGCGCAGGCGGGAGCCGTCCTTCGAACTCCGGACGGGGGGGGCGCATTTCTGGCCGTCGGTCCGGGTTGCCCGGTCCGAAGGGCGGGCTCGCATCATCCGGCGCACGAGGGCGTGGCCCGCTGGCTTCAACGTTCGGGACGCGGAACTCGCGGTTCGGGTGGCTGATCCACAACAGGATGCCGACTACGTGGGTGGTGACCAGCTGGGCAACCAGGATGACGGCAAATATTTTCCAGAACAGGCGACCCATGTTGCGTGTGTCTCAAGCCTTGATGAACTGGTAGCCCTGACGAAAGATCGTCTGGATGCTGGAACGACCGTCAGCCAGCAACCCAAGTTTTTCACGGATTTTGGAGAGATGCACCTCAATGCTGCGGTCGAATTTTTGCAGTGGCCGGCCGAGTCCCTGTTCCGACAGTTCGTCCTTGCTGACTGTGCGCCCTGCATTGCGGGCCAGGACTTCGAGCAGATTGAATTCTGTGCTGGTGAGTTCCAGCGGCACCCCCTGCCACTCGGCGCGGCGCTGTTCCGGCCACATCAAAAGGGCGCCCGCGCTGATGAGGGGGCTGCTAACGTCCTCCAGCCCGCTCGAGCGGCGCAGGATGGCACGGATCCGGGCCGAGATTTCGCGGGCGGTACAGGGCTTCGGTACATAGTCGTCCGCACCTTGTTCGAGGCCGACGATGCGGTCGATATCGTCGCCACGGGCGGTGAGCATCAATACCGGCATGCGGCTGCGCTTGCGGATCTGGTTGAGTACTTCAATCCCGCTCATCTGCGGCATCATCACATCCAGCACGGCAATCGCGAACTCACCACTCAGTGCGCGGATCAGTCCTTGTTCCCCATCGCAAGCGGTTTCCACCTCGAAACCTTCGCGGTTCAGATAGTCGGCCATCATTTCAACCAGCTCGCTATCGTCATCTACCAGTAATACTTTTGGGCTCATGTCTGAATTTCCGCGTTGTGAGGAGGATTCATCCGTGAATCCCCTGCAATAGCTCATAAACAAGCGTGCATGCATGATAGTCAAGCCTGCGGAACAATATGATAGCTTGCTGAACAGATTTAACGATTTTTACCCACGTAACAAGCTCGTTTGACCGGCTTTTACGCCTGCTTGAAGGCACTTTACAGCGGTTGACCCAAGAATGGCATCAGTCCTTGCTGATCATGAAGCGAGGTCCAGAACCCCGCTCTTTTTGGAGATTTCATCATGTCCTCAACCTCATCTTTCCGCGCCATTTTGCTCGCTCTGGCACTACTGCCGGTTTTTCCTCTTTCTGCTGCAGCGCAGATGCCTGGCGGATCCGAGGGGGCTTCATCGATGCCTGTGCCTGGCAAGGAAATGCGACAGATTGGTCGTGACGGGATGCCCCCGCCTCCGTGCGCAGGTATGCCCGGCGCCATGCCCGAGGGCCCAGGGGCAGCACCATTTTCGCCCGGATTGCGGGGTATTGAATTGACCGAAGCGCAAGAGGACCGGATTTTCCAGGTCCGGCATGCCCAGGCGCCTGCCTTGCGTGAAGCCATGAAGAAAGCCCGCCATGCCGAGGAAGAACTCCGAGCACTGACACTTGCCCCTGTTTTCGATGCGGCCCGTGCCAAAACACTGGCTGAGACTGCCGGCAAAGCACATGGCGAGATCGCCTTGCTGCATGCAACCGAAGCCAGCCAGATCCTGGCCGTACTGACACCTGCTCAACGCAACCAGCATGATGAATCAGCGCATCGCCCGGATAAAGATCGGCCTGAGCATTCTCCTGCACGACAACAGCCGCCCCGTTAATCCTCTCGATGGGGAATCTGGTTGATTGTTTTGTCCCGCCGCGTTGCAAGACCCGGCGGGTTTTTCTGCCGGCAAGGATTGCCGTTTGATTTGGCTATTGATGCGAATCTGGCGCGCTACCTGAGATGACAGTGGGCGGCAAATTTTTGCCTGTTCCGGAAGGCCGGAAATATTTGCCGCCGGTTGCGGGAAAACGCCGTAAAAGTTTTAAAAAACTCCTCAAGCCCATGATTTCTTGATGATTTTTTAAACGGTTTAACGTTGGCGTGCTCTAAATCGTGCCTGCTTGGGCCGATATCTTGCGTAGGGATTGCCGCTCAATTCCGTCACTTGTCATGAGTGCAGGACGAGGTGGAGCAGTAGTCGCCATGTAAGCATTGCGGCTGGCGACAGGATATTTACCCACGCAAGAACAGGAGCCGATCATGAGCAGTATCAGCAGTCTTACCAGCAGCTTGGCTACGAGCTTGGCCAGCAGCCTGTTTTCGAAACTGGATACCAAGAATCAGGGCTATATCGACAAAACCGACCTGCAAAGTGCTTTGAGCAGCTTGTCGTCGAGCAGCAGCACAACCAGCGTTGATGATGTATTCGCCAGTCTGGACAGCAATCAGGATGGCAAAGTCACTGAAAGCGAACTGGCCACCAGTTTGCAAACGTTGGCGGACCAGATCGAGAGCCAGCTCAACAGCATGCGCATGGACAGTGCCATGAGTGCCGCAGGCAGCATGCCGCCGCCGCCGCCGCCATCTGATAGTGACAGCCAGAACGACTCCGGCTTTACCAAAGCAGAACTCACCAGCCAGCTCTCCGAAATCGGCTCTTCCGACAGCAAACGGTCCAGCCTGATCAGCAACATCGTGGCGAATTTTGATGAAGCGGATACCGATGGTGATGGCAAGGTCACCATGAAAGAAGCGATGGCCTATGATCAGGCCAGCAGCAGTTCATCGACGACATCCTCGACAGCCGTGACGGCGAGCAGTACTTCCAGTGATTCAAGCAGTACCAGCAGCTCGACCAGTGAAGATGACCTGGCCTTGATGCTCAGGCTGGTGCAATTGGCCCAGTCTTACGGTGCTTTCAATACGGACAGCAACAGCACCAAGATCAGCCTGCTTTCGGTTGTGGCATCCTGACCTGGCGGCGCTCCGGTGCGCTCCTCCGGCAGTCTTGCCAGGGATTTCCGGCAAGACTGTACGGGCCAGCGTTCTCCGCAAGCAAGCCCTTAGGGTTTTAGCAGGCATACCCGGAAACGCCTGACAAGCTGACAGGTGTGTCATTACGCCGAGCGCACGGCCGTCACGATATTCAGCCGTGCTGCCCGCCAGGCGGGTAGTACGCCACCGAGGAAACCCATGGTCAGTGCGAAGAGCAAACTCGCGAGGGCAATCTGCGGGCTTAGTTTGAAGGCGAAGGCCAGTTCGGCGAAGGTCTGCCAGTTCATGGTTGAAATCGACACAGCCTGCATGCCCGAGGCCGCGGCCAGTCCTGCAATACCGCCAAGCAGCGAGAGCAACAGCGATTCGGCCAGAAAGGCGATCAGGATGTTCGTGCGGCGAAAGCCGATGGCGCGCAGCGTGCCGATCTCGGCGGTGCGGCTGGCGACGGCTGCATACATGGTGATCATCGCGCCGATGATCGCGCCGATGGAAAAGATGACAGACAGGGTGAGCCCCAGAACGCTGATGAAGCCGGCGAGAAATTTCGACTGGTCGGCGTAGAACTGGGTTTCTGGTTTCAGCTCCACGGTCAGGCGGCGATCATCCGCCACCCTGTTTTTCAGCGTATCGAAATTGCCCGGGGCATCGAGCTGGAAAATCAGCGAGGAATACACCGGGCGGCGGAAAGCCTGCTTGAGCTGTTCTGCATCGCCCCATACCTCGCTGCTGAAAGCCGTCTTGCCCGCATCGAAGATACCCACCACAAGCCAGTCACGGCGCGCAAAGGCGAGTGTCTGGCCGATTTCCACACCTTTGAATTCCTTGGCGAGATTTGTGCCGACAATGATTTCGCTGCTGCCGGGCTTGAACAGTCTGCCTGTCTGCAACTGCACCTGCGGACGCAGTGCCAGGCCCATATCACCAGTGCCACGAATCGTCACGTTGGTCGCCACCCCGGTATCCTTCTTGACCAGCGAATACAGCACCAGGCATTCGCGAGAGAACATCGGTTTGCCCGTGTCATCCAGTGCGATGTGAGGCAGGGTTTCCAGAACGCTCATCTGGGCGTTGTCGATGGAGCTCTGGACCTCGGTCTCGGAGGCTGCACGGATCACCATCACATTGTCGGGCCGGCCCGTTGCCACCATCGTTGCCTTCAGGCCTGCATCCAGCATCAGCACGGCCGTGAACACGAATACCACCAGCGCCATGCCGCCGGCCGTCAGCGCCGTGGTCAGCTTGCGTGTGAGCAGATTGCGCCAGATGTAGTTGAAGGGGATCTTGTTCATCAGCCGGCCTGCCTCAAACCTTCGATGATCTTCACGCGCATCGCCTGGCGCGCCGGGATCAGTGCTGCGACCAGACCGATCAGCAATGCGGCGGCCCATTGCAGCTGGATCGTTTCCGGTGCCACGCCGAAGACCGGGAAGATGTTGTCCAGTTTGCCGCCCACAACCCGGGCTGCCGGGCCGGTCAGCAGGATGCCGATGCCGCCGGCGCTCAATGCCACGGCTATCGATTCTGCATAGACCAACGCGCCAACCACCCAGGGTCGGAAGCCCAGCGCCTTCAAGGTGGCGTATTCACTGGAGCGTTCCCGTGCCGCCATCGCCATGGTGTTGGCCATCACGGCCATGATGATGAAGATGATCACGCAGGAGACGATCTGGATCGCCTTGACGATGGTACCGGTCATGGCCACAAAGCTGAGCTGGAAGGCTTTCTCGGTTTCGGTCAGGGTCTCGGCCAGGGAATTGCGGAAATTCGCATCCACGCGCTGCGATACTGTGGCCGCTTCACGTCCGTCGGCAATCCCGATCAGGAAAATTCCGACCTGATTCTCGCTGCCGGGGAAGAGCTGTTTGATTTTCTCGTTGAGGTAATCCCAGCGCAGGAAGAACTGGTTTTCATCAGTGCTGGCGCGTGCCCCGTCATAGATGCCGCGCAGCACGAATTCGTAGTCCCCCGCGAAGATCGTGCCCTTGAGCGGAATCACGTCACCAATCTGCCAGCCGAAGCGTCTGGCCAGTTTGCGCCCGACAATCGCCCCGCGCCGGTCACGCATGAACGCCTGCAGCTCGTCGGGCTTCACGCGGAATTCGGGAACCAGCCGGAAGAAGCTCTCTGGCTCCACGGCAAATTGCGGGAAGAAATTACTGGGTTCTTTGTAGATGCCGCCAAACCAGTTTTCCCAGGACAGATCGGTTACCCCCTCGATGGCACGGATCCGGTCTGCATAGGCCAGCGGCATGGAGAAGGTCAGCGAGATCGAATTGCGCGTGACCAGACGTTTGTCGGATGCAGCATTCACCCCAGCGTACCAGGCGGACACGATGGTGCCGAGCAAACCAAAGGCCAGGATTGCCACCACGATGCCCGTGAGTGTGAGCACGCTGCGCAGCTTGTGACGCAGCGGGTTGCGGACGGCGAATCGGAGGATGAGTTCGAACATCAGGTCTCGAGTATGGCGCGTCGGGTGAAAGCGGAGAGCATCGGTGCTTTGCCTGAGCAGGCAGGATCTGCACAGAACGAGCTTCCATGGGCTTTACAGGGTGGTGTGCCAGAAATTAAGGATATTTTGATTTGTTTGCGGATTTTTGATTAATGTAAGAAAAATAACTACTTGAAAGTTCTAGGTGTTGAATGTATGTGCCCTTTTGTGCATTATCCAGTCCCGTCGCATTGCATTCCTTGTGCGACGAAACGGGAATCAAGCCCGGACCTTGCTGCTTTGACGGCTGGGCACAACAAAATCTAGGAGACAATACAATGAGTTTCACACTGAAGGCAGTGGCTGCGTGCGTCGCACTGGCTACCGGCAGCATCGCTTTTGCTGCCAACACGGGTGGTTTCGCTACGGCTACAGGGGGAGACGCCACAGGCGCGAAGTCCTTCACGGCAGCCACCTATACGGAAATCAATACCATCATTGCCAATGCACGTTACGACGCTGCCGGCAAGAAGGTGTCTACCGGCGCCTATCCCCTGATCATCACCTACACGGGTAACGAAGACGCGCTCATCGCCAAGATTGTCAAGGATTCCACGATCGACGCCAACCACAATTGTCCGGCGCCGCACTGGAGTGATGCCTACCGTTACGTCGAGATCAAGAACTATACCGCCGGCATCACGCTGCAGGGCGCCAATGGTTCTTCGGCCAACTTCGGTATCGTGATCAACGGTGGTTCGAGCAATGTTGTCGTCAAGAACATGAAGATCGGCGCCCTTGGCGGTGCCAGCAATGATGCCGACATGTTCCGCATCGACAGTGCTTCAAATGTGCTGATCGACCACAACGAGATGTTCGCGGTGAACAATGAGTGCAACGGTTCGCCCGATGGTGATCTGACCTTCGAGTCCGCGATTGATATCAAGAAGGCTTCACACAACATCACCGTCTCGTACAACTACATCCACGACAGCAAGAAGGTCGGCCTGGATGGTTCTTCGAGCTCCGACATCGACGGGGGCCGCGAGATCACCTATCACCACAACTACTACAAGAACGTGAACGCCCGTCTGCCGTTGCAACGCGGTGGCTGGATTCACGTGTACAACAATCTGTATGACGGCATCACCAGCTCGGGCATCAATGTGCGCCAGGGGGGCTATGCGCTGATCGAGAAGAACTACTTCCAGAACGCGGTCAATCCGGTGGTCTGCTTCTATGACAGTGGCAGCAACTGTGGCTTCTGGGATCTACGCAACAACAACATCACCAGCACAGCCAATTTTGCGACCTACAACGTCACCTGGACGACGCCAGCCAGTGGTGACAAGAGTGCCTCGGCCTGGACCACTACGGGCGTCTTCCCGAAGACCCTGACCTACACCTATGAGCCGGTTTCCGCCCAGTGCGTGAAGGACAAACTTGCCAGCTACGCTGGTGTGGGCAAGAACGGTGCTGTGCTGACGGCTTCGGCTTGCGGTTCGAGCTCTTCGTCCAGCAGCTCCAGCTCGTCTTCCAGCAGCTCATCGAGCTCTTCGTCGAGTTCGAGCAGCTCTTCGTCCAGCTCAAGCAGCTCCAGTTCCTCTTCGTCGAGCAGCTCTTCGGGTGGTGCTGCACCGGTGCTGAGTGGTACGGGTGACTATCCGGCTGGTTGGAGCAAGTGCGCTGCCTTGGGTGAGACCTGTCTGGCCAAGGCGACCGGCTGGGTGGCTTTCGGCCGCAAGGGTAGCTGGGTCACCAAGTATGTCGGTTCGGGCAAGACCATCGCTTGTACCGTTGCCGCTTTTGGTAGCGATCCGAAGGGCAATCCGAACAAGTGCTCCACCAAGTAAGCATGCCTGAGAGGCTCGCCATGTAAATGACGGGTCTTGCTGAACAAAACCCCCGGATTTCGGGGGTTTTTCTTTTTCAGGCAGGCTTACTGCCGGTTTTCCACCAGCGCGGAGAGTTCGCCCTTTTCCAGATGCCGCACTGCCCGTGCAGCATTTGCGGCGTGTGCGTCGTGGGTGACCATGATGATGGTCTTGCCCAGATCCTGATTGAGGCGATGGAGCAGGCTAAGGACTTCTTCACCGGATTTGCGGTCGAGGTCGCCTGTGGGTTCGTCGGCCACGATCAGGGTCGGGTCGGAAACAATTGCCCGGGCAATTGCCACGCGCTGCAGTTGGCCACCGGAGAGCTCGGACGGGTAGTGCTTGACGCGATCTGACAGGCCGACCAGCGCCAGGGCCGTGAGGGCGCGTTCGCGGCGCTCGCGGCGGGAGAGCCGGGTCAGTTGCAGTGGCAGCTCAACGTTTTCCAGTGCGGTGAGCACGGGCATCAGGTTGTAGAACTGGAAGATGAAGCCGATGTTGCGTGCGCGCCAGTCGGCGAGGCCTGCGTCATCGAGCAGGGTGATATCCACACCGTCCACGATGATGCTGCCGGCATCGGGCAGGTCGAGCCCCGCAATCAGGTTGAGCAGGGTCGATTTGCCTGAGCCCGACGGGCCCATCAATGCCAGGAATTCACCGCGAGCGATATCAAAGTTGATGTCGGCGAGTACCGGTACTTCTTCCTGGCCTCGCACGTAATGCTTGCTGACGTGTTCGATGCAGATGACGGGGGCGGGCGTCCCGCTGGCGTCACGACTGCTCACGGTTTCTTCTCCACCACTTTGGCCCCATCCTGCAGGTTGGCGGGGGGCTTGAGAATGACGATGTCACCGGTCTGCAAACCGCTTTTCACTTCGATCAGGTCGCCAAGTTTGTTGCCGGTGGCGACCGTCTGAGCGTGGGCGATGCCGTCGCGGAAGACAAAGACCTGGCCATTGACCAGGGCGGCTGGATTCACGGCCAGACGCGGGCTGAGTTCCTCCGCCTTGAGGGCGCGTTCCAGGAAGGCGACTTTGGCGCTCATGTCGGGCAGCACACGCGGATCTTTCTCGTCGAAGCGCACCTTGAATTTCACGGTGGCGCGCGAACGATCCACGGTCGGTACGATGCGCGACACGCTACCGGCCAGGCGCAGGCCGGGCAGGGCGTCGAGCTGGATTTCGACCGGCTGATCGACGTGGGCCTTGGCCAGACTGGTTTCCGAAACGTCCGCTTCGATTTCCAGCGTGCTCAGGTCAGCCAGGGTGACGACGGCCGCCTTGGAATTCGCACTGGCCGAGAGCGGGCTGACCACGTCACCGACGTCAGCTTGCTTGGTCAGCACTACGCCGGCAAAGGGCGCGCGGATCACGGTGTTGTCCAGTGCCACCCTGACTTCCCTGACCGCCGCCTGGCTGGCGCGGACTGCCGCCTGTTGTGCGGCGATGGTGGCGCGGGCCTGCTGGGCACGATTGCGTGCGGCATCCACGGCGGATTGGGCGACGAAGCCTTGCGCCTTGAGGTCTTGCTGGCGCTGGAAGTTGAAGTCGGCATCGACCTGCTCGGCTTCGGCCTGTCTGACGCGTGCGCGGGCGGATTCCACGTCGGCCTCACGTTGGGCAAGCTGGGCACGGATGTCGGCATTGTCCATGCGCGCGATGATCTCGCCCGCCTTGACGGCACTGCCTTCGCGTACGCCCAGCCATTCCAGCCGTCCCGTGGTCTTGGAGCCGACCGCAGCTTTGGTGTCTGCCACCACATAACCCGTGGCATTGAGGGCGGTGATGCCTTGTGCGGGCCAGGCCTGTGTGACCCGGGCTGTTTCCACTTCGAGCGGCTGACGGCTTTTGAGTAGTAGGCCGATAGCGATGAAGGTGACGACAAGGACGCCGATGATCCAGAGTCTGCGGGGGCGGCCGCGCTTGCGCGCAGGCGCGCTGCGGTCGATCTTGAGGGATTCGAGGGCGTCCGGATTCATGATGGGGTATGCCTCTGTGATGATGAGGGAATTGTACGGGATGAATGCCCGGGTGGTTGGGCAGGCTGGCCGCCGGTACTGGTACCAGGACTTCTGCCTGGGAACGAAGGCTGTTCCGGCGGCGTGCTCGGGGCCGTCTGCTCTGGATTTCCCGCTCCCCGCTTCTGCCACGTAGAATTCAGCCTCGCTTTCCGGAATCGCCTTCATGTCGCTTGACCCCCGTGCTGCAGCCTTGCTCGACATGCTTCACCGTATCGATGCACCTCGTCTGCACGAGTTGCCGGTGGACGTCGCGCGGCGCAGTTACTACAAGCTGATGTACGCCTACCGCGATGAACCGGAGGCGGTGGCATCGGTGACGGAGATCGAGATTCCGCGTCGTGAACATGCCGGCGGACCGCTTGCCGCGCGTCTCTATCGGCCGGCGGGGGCCTTGCCCGGGGTGCGCCTGCCCGTCATGCTGTGGCTGCATGGTGGCGGCTGGATGCTGGGGGATCTGGCAGGCTACGATCCCTGGTGCCGCGCACTGGCGAATGTTTGTGGTGTTGCCGTGCTGGCGCTGGATTATCGCCTGGCGCCGGAATACCAGTTCCCGGCGGGCGTTGATGATGCCTGGTTTGCGCTGCGCTGGCTGGCACACGAGGCGTCGACGTTGCATCTGGAAGCAGCGCAGATCAGTGTTGGCGGTGATTCGGCTGGCGGTACGCTGGCGGCGGTGCTGTGCCTGATGGCACGTGATGCGGGCGGGCCGGCGCTGGTGCATCAATTGCTGATCTACCCGGCGACCGATCTGACGACTGAATTCGAGAGTGCGCGGCGCTATGGTGCCGGGCATTTCCTCGAGCGCGAAACCATGCTGTGGTTTCAGCATCACTACTTTGCGCAAGCGCTGGAAAAGCATGACTGGCGTGCTTCGCCGATGCTTGCCGCAAACCATGCGGGCTTACCGCCAGCATTGGTGATCACAGCCGAATGCGATCCGCTGGCGGACGAGGGCGCAGCGTATGCAGCAAAGCTCCGGGCTGCCGGTGTGCCGGCGCGTCATCGACAGTTCGAGGGGATGGTGCATGGTTTCATCACCCTGTTCAAATTGTTCGCCGAAACGCGTACAGCACTCAATGAAATAGCGGCCAGCTTGCGTGCCGCAATGGAAACGGAATTGCCATGAACGAAAAACTTTCTCCCGAGAATTCCCCGCTGGGCCGGGCTACCGATTACTGCAGCGAGTACGCGCCGCAACTGCTGTTTCCGATTCCGCGCCAGCAAAAACGCGACGAGCTGGGCCTGCATGCGGATGCCTTGCCCTTTGTGGGAGAGGATCTATGGAATGCCTATGAATTGTCCTGGCTGAATCCGCGTGGCAAACCGATGGTCGCCATCGGGGAATTCCGTGTGCCGGCATATTCGCCACGCCTGATCGAATCGAAGTCGCTGAAGCTCTACCTGAATTCCTTCAACCAGACGCGGATGGAGAGTGCCGAAGCGGTTTCGGCAACGATAGCCCGCGACCTGTCGGCGGCTGCCGGGGCCGGCGTGCAGGTTTCGGTCACGCCGCTGGAGCGTCAGCCGAGGCGCAACCTCGGCTATGTGCAGGGAGAATGCCTGGATGCGCTGGATATCGAGGTGACGCAGTATTCACCGCAACCGGGGCTTCTGCGGGCAGATCCACAGCGCCAGGTGGATGATGAAGTGCTGTACTCACACCTGCTCAAATCCAACTGTCTGGTCACCGGGCAGCCGGACTGGGGAACGGTGGTGATCCGCTACAGCGGGCCGGTGCTCGATCGCGAAGCGCTGCTGCGCTACATCATCTCGTTCCGCCAGCACAACGAATTCCACGAGCAAT
>Ga0316604_10002125_pt1 | contig 15824 bp, 11 predicted proteins | sample OWC_soil_day20_C_FD_207650 | JGI IMG/M metagenome (GOLD analysis project Ga0316604, IMG submission 207650) | Wetland soil microbial communities from Old Woman Creek delta, Ohio, United States - OWC_soil_day20_CT | ecosystem: Environmental > Terrestrial > Soil > Wetlands | place: USA: Ohio... | reverse complement strand
CTTGGCGCCGAGCACGGCCTTGACACCGGAAACGCCATCTTCCAGAGCGGCGCGGGCGGTGTTCAGGTTGAGGGCGGCGATGCGCTCGGCGGAAGCCAGGGCGGTGTTGGCGACGGACAGCAGCGAATCAACGGTGGCTTTGTTGGCTGCGGCGAATTGTTCGGTATTGATGGACATGGACATCTCCTGAATTAGTTTGTCGGTTTGTTCGAGGTGCAGTATAGCCTAACCATTTCAGAAATGGTGCACTGCAGCAATTTTATTTTCATAACTGTAATTACAGCCAATTACTTTGCCGTCAGGGTCAGCAGAATATCGGCGTACCAGGCGCAGTTCAGGCCGAGGGCTTCATCGAGTTTGAGGTCGCGCGAGCCGACGTCGAGGCGGGCCGAATGGACGCCGAGCAGCATCCACGGCAGATCGCCCAGTTCCGCCGCCGGCCCCGGCACCCGCATGACGACCGGGGCGCCGCTGGTGCCGCGGTGGGTCCGGGCATCGGTCAGGAAATAGCCCTGGCCCTGAAAGCGCAGGCCGAAGGAGGAGGCGATGATCGCCTGGCGGACGACCGGCATGTGGTGCAGGGTGTCGTGAAAGCCGAGCGGGAAGCCAACGACCAGCAGCGAACTGCCGACCTCGACCTGATCGAAGCGGCCAAGCAGATGCTGCGGCGTGAAGGCCCGATAGAGGGCCGTTTTCGGGAAGGCGGCGCGGTCGATTTCGAGGACGGCAACGTCAATCTCGCCGGCCGTATCCGACCCCTGCCGCCACAGGCTCTTGCCGTCGCGGTAGAGCGGCATCGAGAAGCCAGTGGATTTGGCGATGTCGTCGGCGTTGATGTGGAGTTCGATCTCGATGCGGTTGGGAAAATGCTTGCTCGGTTTGTCGAACAGCACATGCCGGCTGGTAACCAGAAAGAGCCGGCTATCGCGCTCGAAGAAAAAGCCGCTGGCGTTGGTCAGGTTTTGCTGCCGGTTGAAGGTAAAGATGCGGGCAGCGGAGAGCAGGATTGTTTCGATCATCGGCGGTTCGCCTTTTGGTGAGGCCGGCAAACCGCCGGCACATGAACAAGTGCGGGTCGCCCGGTAGCATTCTGCGGCCAGCATAGCACCGATGCCAGAACGGGCTTGCATCGGGCCGGGCAATCCCGTTATATGCCAGCCATCAGCCCTCCTCGCCACCGCCCCGTGTTTCTGCCGCAACTCCGCCCCCGCCTGTTCGCCCTGCTCCTCGCCCTGCCGCTACCGGCGCTGGCCTTGCCGGGCTATGGCGAAGTGCGCGCCGCCTATGTGCCGTCCGAAGCGACACTGCTCGCCCGCGACGGCAAAGCGCTGCACAGCCTGCGCCTCGACATGCAGGTCCGCCGTTTGCCGTGGACGCCGCTGGCCGAGATTTCGCCGGCCCTGGTCCGGGCGGTGATCGTTTCCGAAGACCGGCGCTTCATGGAACACGACGGGGTGGACTGGCCAGCGGCCGGCAAGGCAGCCTGGAGCAATTTCTGGGGCGGCCGGACGCGCGGCGCCAGTACGCTGAGCATGCAACTGGCCGGCTTGCTCGACGACGATGGCCAGCGTCGCGGCCGCCGTTCCATTTTTGCCAAAATTTCGCAGTCGACCGCAGCACTCCGCCTGGAGAGCTTCTGGAGCAAGCGCCAGATCATCGAGGCCTACCTCAACCTGGTCAGCTTCCGCGGCGAGTTGGTCGGCGTCGGCGCGATGAGCCGGCAACTGTTCGGCAAATGGCCGCACGGCCTCGACGAACGCGAAGCAGCGCTGGCCGCCGCCCTGCTCCGCGCGCCGAACGCCAGCGCGGCCCTGGTCGCCACGCGGGCCTGCAAGCTGCTCAAGGAAATGCAGCGCGACGCCGAATGTGACGGCCTGGAAGGCTTCGCTGCCCGTACCCTGAACGGTACGCGGGCGGAAACGGCGACCGCCCCCGGCGAACAACTGGCGCCGCACCTGGCCCGCAAGCTGCTCGTCGAGCCGGGTCAGCAACTGCGCTCCAGCCTCGACGCCGATCTCCAGCGCTTTGCCAGCCAGGCCTTGCGCCGCCAGTTGTCGGCGCTGCGCCAGCAGAATGTCGAGGATGGCGCGCTGCTCGTCATCGACAACGCCAGCGGCGAGATCCTGGCCTGGGTTGGTTCGAGCGGCGATCTCTCCGGCGCCGCCGAGGTCGATGGTGCGACGGCGCTGCGCCAGGCCGGCTCGACGCTGAAACCCTTTCTCTATGCGCTGGCCTTCGAACGCAGCCAACTAACGCCGGCCGCACTGATCGAGGATGCGCCGCTGACGCTCGATACCGGCAACGGTCTGTATGCGCCGCAAAACTACGAGCCGCACTACCGCGGCTGGGTCTCGGCCCGCATGGCGCTGGCCGGCTCGCTCAACGTGCCGGCCGTCAAGACGCTGGTCCGCCTCGGCCCCGACGCTTTCCACCAACGCCTGCGGCAAACCGGTTTTGCCAGCCTGCAGCAAAGCGGCGACTGGTACGGCTACAGTCTGGCTCTCGGCTCGGCCGACATTTCACTGTTGATGCTGGCCAACGCCTACCGCACCCTGGCCAATGCCGGCCAGTGGTCGCCACTGCGCGTCGTGCCGGGCAAGGGCGCCAGCCCCGTCCCCTGCCAGCGCGACGGCTGCGCCGGCGTCTTCGCCGGCCCGAGTCGGGCGGTCAACACGCCGGCCAGTGCCTTTTTGGTCGGCGACATCCTGGCCGACCGCAATGCCCGCGCCGCCACCTTCGGCCTCGAATCCTGGCTGGCCACGCCGTACTGGAGCGCCGCCAAGACCGGAACCAGCAAGGACATGCGCGACAACTGGTGCGCCGGCTGGTCGCGCCGCTATACCGTCGCCGTCTGGGTGGGCAATGCTGGCGGCAGCCCGATGCACGACGTTTCCGGCATTAGCGGCGCGGCCCCGGTCTGGCGCGAGGTGATGGACTGGCTGCACCGGGGCGACGCCGAGCACGGCCGGCCCCGGCTCGACAGCAGGCCGCCGCCGGCACCGGCCGGCGTCGTCAGGACGCGCATCCGCTTCGAGCCGGCCCGTGAGCCGACCCGCGACGAATGGTTCCTCGCCGGCAGCGAAACGCCGCTGGTCCGCGCCGCCTCGGCCAGCGCGCTGGCGCGCATCGCCTACCCGGCCGAGGGCAGCATCATCGCCCTCGATCCCGATATTCCGCCGCAGCGGCAGCGCGTCCCGCTGCGCCTGTCGGCGGCGGCCGAGGCCGGCTGGCGCTGGCGTGTCGACCAGCAAGTGCTCGGCCCGGCCGACAGCCGGCTGCTCTGGCTGCCGCAGCCGGGCAGACACCGGCTGAGCCTGGAAAACAGCCGGGGCGAAACAATGGATACGGTCAATTTCGAGGTCCGCGCCCTCAAGGGGCGGCGCGCCCCGGCCAGTCGCTAAGGGCGCTGTTCAGTCGCTTTCGGCAAAGAGATAGCGCCGCTTGCCGGCCTCCTTGGCCCGGTACATCGCCAGATCGGCGAGGCGAATGATGCCGTCCGGCGTGCTCGCCGGGCCGACATTCGGGAACAGGCAGATGCCGATGCTGGCGCTCAGCGAGTAACCCGGCGGCAAACCGGGAATCGGCGATTCGATCAGCGCAATCAGCTTGCCGGCGAGATGGGCGGCGCTGTCGCAGGAGCCGATATCCTGAGCGAGCACGAAAAATTCGTCGCCGCCAAGGCGCGACACGGTATCGGTTTCGCGCATCGCCGCACTCAGCCGGCGGGCAATTTCGCACAGCGCGATGTCGCCGGCGGCATGGCCGAGCCGGTCGTTGACCGCCTTGAAACCATCGAGATCGACAAAATAGCCGGCATGCCGCTCGGCATCGCGACGGGCCAGGGCCAGCGCCTGGTTGATCCGGTCGATCAGCAGATCGCGGTTCGGCAAGCCGGTCAGGCGATCGTGCAGGGAACGTTCGAGATGCTGGCAACGTTCGTGGTCGAGCTGCATTTCGCGCAGGAAGAGCTGGCGGCGCTGATATTCGACCAGATAGCCGGCGGCGCCGCCGATCAGGTTGGCCGAGATCAGGAAGAAGTTGTGGCTGAGCAGCAGCGGCGCCGGGTATTGCCGCAGATGGCCGAACAGCAGGTTGTAGAGCAGCAGGAGCAGGACGCTGACCGCCAGCGCCTGGATGAAGCGGGCACCGAGCAGGTTGTAGGTATAGAAGGTGGCCAGCATCAGGCCGGGATAGTAGTAGGCGCTGCCCTCGACCGGCAGGTGCCAGAGCATGGCGATCAGGCCGAGGCCGGCAGCGAGGCCGACTAGGGCGAGCGGCAACTGGTTGGTTTTTTCGAACCACGGCGAAAAACTGAGGCCGAGCACGGCTACCGCCACGCACAGTGTCAGCAGGCGAATGCTCCACACCGTTTGCCACAGTTCTGGCGGCACAAAAAGATGATCCAGTGCGCCATAGAGAAAGTAGACGACGGTGCCGACCGCAATCGCCGCCCGCCCCTGCAGGCGCAAGCGCGGCAACAGATGGCGAACGAAAGCCTGCTCGGTTGCCGGGTCGCGGAAACTGAGGGTCAGGGGATGCAGGCGATTTATCGAAGACATGCGGGGCGGAGCACCTTGGCGGAAAAATCCTCGGCGAGCGAAAACGAATGGCAAACGGACGACAGCGACAGTAAAGGATATCTTGCGCGACACGGCAAGAGGTTTTCCCCAGTGCCCGGCCAGCGCCGCCTGTGGCAAGATGCCGGCATGCATGCCCTGCCCCACCTCTCCGCCATCGACTGGCTTGCGCTGGTCGCCTTCTTTGCCTGCTGGGCCGGTTACGCCTGGTTTTCCGAACACAGCCACTGGGGCGCCGGCGGCCTGATCCGGACCAGCCAGGCCTACCGGCTGGACTGGGCCTACCGCATGCTCGAACGCGAGGTACGGGTCACCGATTCGACGCTGATCGGCAACCTGATGACCAGCGTTTCCTTCTACGCCAACACCACCATCTACATCATCGCCGGCCTGGTCGCCGCGCTCGGCGCAGCCGACAAGCTGATCAGCGTCACCGCCGAACTGCCCTTCGGCGGCGGCGGCAACCGCGAACTGCTGGAGATCAAGCTGATGCTGGTGCTGGCCAGCTTCGTCTTCGCCTATTTCAAATTCACCTGGTCGCTGCGCCAGTTCAACCTGCTCTCCATCCTGGTCGGTGCCGCACCACTGGGCAGGACCGGCGAACCGGGCATCGACGATTACGCACAACGGGTGGCGGCAGCCAACAGCCTGGCCGGCGACGATTTCAACCGCGGCATCCGCGCCTATTACTTCGGCCTCGCCGCCTCCGGCTGGCTGCTCAGCCCGCTGGTCCTCGGCGCCCTCGCCGTCAGCGTGCTGGTCGTCCTCTACCGGCGCGACTACCGCTCGGCAGCCCTTGCCGTCGTCAGCAAAAAGACCTGAGACCGATGAATCGCCAATCCCAACTGGCCGGCATCGGCTTCGGCCTGCTCGCCTATGGCATCTGGGGCTTCTTTCCCCTGTTCTTCCACCAGCTCAATCACGTCTCGCCGATGGACGTCCTGTCCAACCGCGCCGTCTGGGCCTGTCTTTTCGTCGGCCTCCTGCTCAGCATTGGCCAGCGCTGGGGCAAGGTCCTGGCCATTTTCAAAAAGCCGCGGCAGTTCGCCATGCTCGCCCTGGCCGCGCTGCTGGTCGGCAGCAACTGGCTGATGTTCCTGTGGGCGGTCGGCCATCAGCAGGTGGTCGCCTCCAGCCTCGGCTACTTCCTGACGCCGCTGGTCAATGTCCTGCTCGGCCTGCTCGTCCTCAAGGAACGCCTGAACCGGCTGGAATGGATTTCGGTCGGCCTCGCCGTCGCCGCCATCGCCAATGAAGTGATTACCCTCGGCAGCCTGCCCTGGGTCTCGCTGTTTCTCGCCGCCACCTTCGGCACCTACGGCCTGGTCCGCAAGCAGGTGCCGGTTGATGCGCTGTCCGGGCTGTGGCTGGAAACCCTGGCCATGCTGCCGCTGTGCGGCCTCTACGCGCTGTGGCAGGCGCAAGCCGGGCACCTGGTTTTTGCCGCCCAGGACGGGTTGACCGCCGGACTGCTGGTCGGCGCCGGCGTGCTCACCGCGCTGCCGCTGATCGCCTTCGCCGCCGCCACCCAGCGCCTCGACCTGGCCACCGTCGGCATGCTGATGTACATCAACCCGACCATGCAGTTCGTCACCGCCATCTGGATATTCGGCGAGCCGATGCAGCCCGCCCGCCTGCTCAGCTTCGGCCTGATCTGGCTCGGCCTGTTCGTCTTCAGCTGGAGCATGTGGCAGAAGCTGCGCCGCCCGTAAGCCTCAGGCGCGGGCAGCCTGGTCGCGCAGCCAGCTTTCGAACTGCGCCGCCGGCAGCGGCCGGCTGAAGAGAAATCCCTGTCCCTGGTCGCAGCCGATGCGGCGCAGGAAATCGAGCTGCTCGACGGTTTCGATGCCCTCGGCAGTGATCTTGAAACCGAGCGAATGGCCGAGGGCGATGATGGCCTGGGTGATCGCCACATCATTGCTGTCGTGCGGCAGATCGGAGACGAAGGCGCGGTCGACCTTCAGATTGTTGATCGGCAGCACCTTCAGATAGGCCAGCGACGAATAGCCGGTACCGAAGTCGTCCACCGCCGTCGTCACGCCCATTTCCTGGATGGCGTACAACACGTCGCGCGCCTGCTCCGGGTTTTCCATCAGCAGGCTTTCGGTGACTTCGATTTCGATGGCTTCGGCCGGCAAGTCGTGCCGGCGCAGCGCCTGGCGCAGGGCTTCGACATAGTCGCTGCGCTCGATCTGCGGGGCGGCGACGTTGATCGCCACCCGCCCGCCAAGCAAGCCGCTCGCCCGCCAGTCGCGCTGCTGGCGACAGACCATGTCGAGCACCTGCTCGCCGATCGGGATGATCAGCCCGGTCCGCTCGGCGACCGGAATGAAATCGGCCGGCGAAATCAGCCCGCGCTCCGGATCGCGCCAGCGCAACAGGGCCTCGGCGCCATCGACCCGACCGCTGGCCAGATCGAGTTTCGGCTGGTACCAGACCTCGAATTCCTGTTGCTCCACGGCTCGGCGCAGGGCGCGTTCGAGCAGCAGACGCTCCTGCGAACGGCGGGTCATCTCGGCCTGATAGAAGCGGTAGTCGTTGCGCCCGCCTTCCTTGGCGCCGTACATCGCGGTGTCGGCGTGGCGCAGCAGTTCGGCCGGCGTTTCGCCATCCTGCGGCGCGACGGCGACGCCGATGCTGCCGGTGACCAACGCCGTGGTGCCGTTCAGATCGAAGGGTTCCTGCAGCGACTGCAGCAGTTTCTTGACGACGGCGATGGCATCGGTGCCCTGCGCCAGGTTGTTCAGGATGAAGGCGAACTCGTCGCCGCCCAGCCGGGACACCGTATCCTCGACCCGCACGCATTTCCGGAAGCGCTCGGCTGCCTCCATCAGCAACTGGTCACCGACCGGGTGACCGAGGCTGTCGTTGACCGTCTTGAAACCGTCGAGGTCGAGCAGCAGCACGGCAATCGGCTGGCCGTAACGCTGCGAGCGGTCGAGCGCGTGCTGCAGCCGGTCCTGGAACAGCGCCCGGTTCGGCAGGCCGGTCAAGGCATCGAAGTGGGCCATTTTTTCCAGCGCCGCCTGCGAGTGCTTGATCGCCGAAATATCGGAAAAGACGGCGACGTAATTCAGTGCCTCGCCTGCCGGATTGCGCACGGCGTTGATCGTCAGCCACTCGGGATAGAGGGCGCCACTCTTGCGCCGGTTCCAGATCTCGCCGCGCCAGACGCCGGTACTTTGCAGCGTCGCCCACATCTCGCGGTAGAACTCGGCCTTCTGGCGCTGCGACTGCAGGATGCTCGGCCGCTGACCAATGGCGTCGGTCGCACTGAATTCGGTAATTTCGGTAAATGCCTTGTTGACCGAAACGATGACCCCGGCCGCATCGGTAATCATCACGCCTTCGGCGGTATTTTCCATGACCACGCCGGCCAGCCGCAGTTGCTCGGAATAGGCCTTCAGTTCAGTGACATCGGTGGACATGCCGAGCACGCCGCGCAACTCGCCATGCGGACCGAGCAGCGGGCATTTCGTCGTCAGATAGGTATGCGATGCATCGACCTTGCCGATCCGCCCCTCGAAAGTGATCGCACAGCCCTGGGCAATGACCTGGGCATCCTCGGCTTGCCGATCCACGGCATCCGCCGCCGCCATGAACTCGCTACGCGACAAACCAACGAGCGAGGCCCGGGAAGAGGAAAAAACCTGCTCGAAGGCACGGTTGCAGAACTGCAGCCGGCCCTCGGTATCGAACATGTAGATCAGCGACGGCACGTTGTCGAGAATGGCCTGGTTCAGCGCCTGCTGCTGGGCCAGCGCCTCCTGCGCCCGCTTGCGCACCGAGATGTCGCGGATCACGGCATAGAGCAGTTGTTCGCCGTTCAGGCTCATCGGGCACAGCGTCACCTCGGCCGGGAATAGTTCGCCATTCTTGCGCCGGTGCAGCCATTCGAAGCGGTGCAGGCCCTTCTCCAGCGCAATCTGCAGCATCGCCGAGACCTTGTCGGCCGATGCCTGACCATCCGGCTGCAGCACGGGCGAGATGTCGGCCGGCGTCAGTTTCCGGAACTCGGCAATATCATCGAAGCCAAACACCGTCATCGCCGCGTGGTTGACGTCTGCGCACTCGCCATTCATGCGGACGATCCAGCAGGCGTCCGGCGAACGCTCGAACAGCGTCCGGAACCGTGCTTCGCTCTGCAGCAGGGAAGCCTCCAGTTGCTGGCGCTCCTCGATTTCGCGGAACAGCATGCCATTGCGTTGGCGACTCAACCAATGATTGCGCTGCAATCGGGCGACGAAAAAGCTCAGCAGCAGCGTCGCCGCCAGCGCGAACAGGAACAGCGGCCGGCTCAGCGGTGCAGGCTGCGGCCAGCCGCCCGGCGGCAACGCCGCCAGTTGCCATTGGCCGCCCGGCACATCGATCAGCATCGTCACCGGCTGCTGCGCGAAGATGCCGGGCTCGCCCCAGATCATCTCGCCGTCGGCGCCGCGCCCATCCCGGCCGCGCACCGCCAGTTGCAAAGAGGACGCCGACTTGACGCCGCCCAGCGTCAGCAAATGCTCAAGATCGGCGACGACCGAGGTGACCCCCCAATAACGCTCGCCCCCAAGGCCGGCATCGACAAAGACCGGGCGCCGGTAGATCAGGCCGCTTCCTCCCTGCACCAGTTGCACCGGGCCGGCCAGCAGCGGCTGCCGCAACTCGCGCGCCCGGACGATGACCGGATACTGCTCGGGCAGCGTCCGGTAGTCGACGCCGAGGGCCTTTTCGTTGCCGGAACGCGGGTAGATATCCCGGATCACCTCATCCGGCGCCACGGCAATGATCCGGATCGCCGGCACGGCCTCGATCGCCAGGTTGGCCATGCCGGCAAAACGCTCGGCGGCAACGTTGCCGTCGAGGATCAGCAGTTGGGCAATGCCTTCGGTCACCGCGAAGGTCGAGCGCAACTGTCCCTCCAGCCGGGCTCCGATGCGGCTCAATTCGCTCGCCGTCGCGCTTTTTGCCTCGCTCGTCTTGCGCTGGTTATCGAGTCGCCCCAGGGCCACGGTGAGCGTCAGGCCAATGATGAAAATGGCCCCGGGCAGCAGGTAGCCGCGCAAGCGCTTGCCCAGCCCGCCAACAGCTGGCTGCTCCTTCACTGCTGCTTCGATTGTTCCTGTCATCGATCTTCTATCCGAACCACATTAAGGCAAGCTGTCGCTGGCCGGCCATCCCGTCAAAAAGCCCTACGCCGACCAAGCCTATTCTACCGGAGGGCCTGAGGCAAGACGCCGAAGCGCCGACTGCACCGGGCTTTGGGCGATAATCGCCGGATGTCTCCCGCCCTGCTCTACACCATCGTTTTCATTGAAGGCTTCTGCTCGCTCGGCGCCGAAGTCATCGCCCTGCGCCGACTGGTCCCGCACATCGGCAGCTCCATCGTCGTCACCGCACCGACCATCGGCTTCTTCCTGCTCGCCCTGGCGCTCGGTTACGCCTCGGGTGCCCGGGTCGCCGCCGACTACCGCCGGATCGTCGCCCGCAACTTCCTGATTTCCGCCGCGCTGGCCGGCATCGGTCTGGCCGGTCTCAGCGTCGACTGGCTGTTCGCCCACCTGCAGCCGGCACTCGTCGCCTACCTGTTCTTCGTCGGCGGCGTACTCTGCCCGCTGGCCTGGCTGCTCGGCCAAACGGTGCCGATCCTCAGCAACCTGTTCCAGCACCAGCGCACCGGCGAAGCGAGCGGCACCGCGCTGTACTGGTCCACGCTCGGCTCCTTCCTCGGCTCGATCTCGCTGTCGCTGCTCGTCATGCAATGGCTGGGCGTCTCGGCCGCCGTCTTCGCCTGCAGCGGCGGCTTGGTGATCGGTGTTCTGCTGCTGGCCGGACGCCAACTGAAAATTGCCTTTTTTGCACTGTCGACCGCAGCAATCGCCGCCGGCTTCAATCTGCACCACGCCGTCACCGCCGATACCGCCTACGCCGAGTACCTGGTCGGCCCGGTCGACCTGGCCGGCCAGCAGAATCCGCGCGCCTTCTGGGTCAACAAATCGACCGCCTCGCTGCTCGACGACAGCGAGCCGCCCAACTACACCCGCTACATCAGACATCTGCGCCAGATCCTGCTCGACGATCTCGGTTTCAAGGACAAGGACATCCTGGTCCTCGGCGCCGGCGGCTTTACGCTATCGCACCGCGAACCGCTCAACCGCTACACCTATGTCGATATCGATCCGCAGATCCGCGCCATCGCCGAACAGCACTTCCTGCACGAAGCCGCCCGCGGCGAATTCATCGCCGACGACGCCCGCCGCTTCGTCGCGACCAGCGAACGCCGCTTCGATGCCGTCGTCGTCGATGTCTATAGCGCCCACACCTCGATTCCGAGCCACCTGGTGACCCGCGAGTTCTGGGCCGGCAGCCGCCGCGTGCTGAAACCGGATGGCATCCTGCTCGCCAACCTGATCCTCGACGGCAAGCTGGAAACGCCCTACGCCCGCAACCTGCTGGCAACCATCGAAAGTGTTTTCGGACGCTGTGCGGTCGACGTACTGCACAAGGCAAAAAGCCTGGCCAATGTCGAAGTCAGCTGCTTCGCCAGCAGCCAGCCTGCGGCGACCGGCATCTACGTCGATGAAAAAAACCGGGCCGATCTCGATCTGGCCCGTTCGCGCTAGGCGCCAACCGACCAGCGTTCAGGCCTGCCCTGGTAGGCGGCGCAAGGCCGCCACCTCGTTGGCGACCAGCGCCAGCAGCACCAGCAAGCCACCGGTCAACACGCTGGGCGATGGCTGCTCGCCGGCCCACAACCAGGCCCAGGCAACACCAAAGACCACTTCCAGCAAGGCGAGCAGCGCAATTTCCGGGGCCGGCAATTCGCGGCTCAGGCGCACCACCAGCAGGCAAGGCAGCGCCAGTTGCAAGCCACCGAGCACGGCGAGCAGGCCAAGGTCATGGGGCGAAGCCTGCAGCGGCCAGGCCAGTGGCAGGCTGGCCAGCGCCGAGAGCACGGCGCCGATCAGCACCGCCGGCAACATGTCCTGAGCGGCAGCCCCATCGCCATCGACGCGCTGCAGCACCGTCCAGTTCACCGCGCCGGCCAGCGGCACGGCGCTGGCGACCAGCGTACCGGCCAGCGACAGGCCGTGGCCGGCGGCGCTGCCGAACATCCAGGCAATCCCCGACCCGGCAACCACAATGGCCAGCCAGGTGCGCCGCGGCAAGGCGTGGTGCAGGAACAGCCGGGCAAACAGGGCAGTGACTAGCGGCCCGAGCGCCATCGTCACCAGCACGTTGGCGACGCTGGTCAGCGTCAGGGCAACCATGAAGGCGGTGAACATCACCGCCCAGCACAGGCCGGACAACCAGAGCCAGCCCCCGCCCTGGCGGAGGCTCCGCCACAGGGCTTGGCCGCGCAGGGCGCCGAGAATCAGGCAGAGGACCAGCGCGTTGAAGAAACTGCGCCAGAAGGTCAGCTCGAAGCTGCCGGCGGCCTCAAGCTGCCGGGTGACGACGCCGGCGATGCTCCACAGCAGCGTCACCAGCACCATCAGCGCGACGGCCCGGCGGTGCGTCATGGCCGGCTCAGGAACGGCGGCGGCGTGCCTCGAACAGGCAGACCCCGGCCGCGACGGAAACATTCAGGCTATCGACGGTGCCATGCATCGGAATCTTGACCAGTTGGTCGCAGTTTTCACGGGTCAGGCGGCGCATGCCCTCGCCTTCGGCACCCAGCACCCAGGCCGTCGCCTGCGGCCACTCGGCGGCGTAGAGATCGCTTTCCGCTTCGCCGGCGGTGCCGATGACCCAGATTTCGCGCTCCTGCAATTCGCGCAGCGTCCGCGCCAGGTTGGTCACCATCACGTAAGGCACCGTTTCGGCGGCACCGCAGGCCGTCTTGGCGGCGACGTCGGTCAGGCCGACGGCACGGTCCTTCGGCGCGATCACGGCATGAACGCCGGCCGCATCGGCAACGCGCAGGCAGGCGCCGAGGTTGCGCGGGTCGGTAATGCCGTCGAGAACGAGCAGGAAAGCCGGCTCTTCCAGCGTATCGAGCACGTCGTCGAGATGCGCCACCTTGCGGCCGCCCTCGATGCGGGCGATCACCCCCTGGTGCTTGGCGCCCGGCGCCATGCCGTCCATCCGCTTGCCGTCGCTGGCCACCACCTTGACGCCCTGCAATTCGGCATGCTGCAGTAGGTCGCGGGCGCGGGCATCCTGGCGCGTCGCATCAATCAGGATTTCCTTGACCGCACCCGGGTCGTGGCGCAGCTTGGCGGTCACGGCATGAAAGCCGTAGATCAGACGGGAAGACATGGCTACTTTCAGTGAGTTGAAGGCGCGATTTTACCGCGCCCCGGGCGTGCTACCGCAGCAAGCGCTCAAACGCCCGACAGGCGGGCCAGGCTGACCACCGAATCCTCGCGCGAAACCCAGCGCGCCAGGATCAGGTCATGCATCATGATGTGATTGTTGATCCACTGACCGAGCAGATTGTCGAGATCGCGCAGCAGGCCGACGGTGCGCATCGAATCGAGGCCGGCCACGATCTGCTGGATCTTCGCCGAAATGGCGGCGTGATCTTCCATGTGCGCCTCGCAGACATCCCGATCGACCATCATCAGCAGCGAATCGCGCATGATCTCTTCCTCGGTCTTGAAATGCTCAAGAATGAAGGAGAGCAGATCGCCAAGCAGGCGCACCAGTTCGTTGTCACAGAGCGAGCGGCGGGCCTCGATGCAGGTACCGCAGTCGGTGAAGCTGCGAAAATCCATGCAGACCGCGCGAGCCGCCGTCATGCAGGCCAGCAACTGACGGTGTTCGAAATCGATCGCCTTGTGGCCGGTGACCAGCGCCGCCGGCAGCGGGCCGCCCGGCAACCATGGCATGGACTCGCCGGATGCTGTCAGCGGCGAATCGGTCACCTCGATAAGCATCACATCATTGATTCCATCAGCCATAACTGAACTTGTGCCCCCTCGGTCAAGCCTAATATTTTACGATGAAAGCAATAAATCCGCTTACTCACTTTAGTTAATGAGGAATCAGCCGATAATCCTGAAAAGCCTCCCGGAGAAAGGAATTGGCGTGTTGAATGAGCACCAGCGGCGCTGGGGTGTCGATCAGTGGGCAGCCTTCCTGAGCAGTCGGGAATTGCCGTGCATGCCGCGCTCGAAGATACAACTCAAGGAACTCGAAGAGAGCCGCGGCGAGCGCCTGGCGGCCCGCGAACTGGCCGATATCGCCGCGGCCGACCCTTTCCTCTGCCTGCGCCTGCTGCGCCAGGCGGAAAAACAACGGGTGCAGCGTCTCGGTCATGAAACGACGACGCCGCTCGGCGCCGTCATGCAACTCGGCACCAACACGTTCCACAAATTGCTGCGCGACAGCCCGGAAACCGATCAAACGCGCAGCGGCCTGGCCGCCTGCGAAACCCGCGCCCATCTCGCCAGCCAGCTGGCGCTGTGCTGGGCGAGCGCCCGTTCCGACATGTCGCCCGACGAAATCGCGATGGCCGCCCTGCTCTCGGAACTCGGCGAACTGCTGCTCTGGTCCTTCGCACCCGAACTGCCGCAAACCACCGATGCCATGGTCCGCGCCGGGAAATTCCCTCGCTCGGCAGACGCCCAGGTCGACATCTGGGGCTTTCGTTTCAAGGACCTGACCCTCAAATGCGCCGCCATCTGGCATCTGCCGCCGCTGCTGACGCAACTGATCCGCGGCGTCGACAACCATCGCGCCAACCTTTCCCGGCTTTGCGTGGACACCATTCACCACCTGTCGACCGGCGGCCCGAACGACCCGGCCCTGCCCTCGGACATCGCCGAAGCCGGGCACCTGATTCCCGGCGCCTCGCTGGAATGGCTCTGTGAGCAACTACCCGGCCTGGAACCGGAACAGGCGGCCGCCATCGTGCTGAAGGCGACCGACCTGCTTGAACCCAGCCACTCCTAGACGGTAACACCGCCCCCTGAGTCGCCGATTGCTGCGGTCAACGCTTGCGCGCCGGCTTTTTTGCCGCCGGCTTGGCGGCGGGCGCCTTGCCGGCACGCTTGGCCGGTGCTTTGGCCGGTGCCTTCGTCAGCGTCTTTTTACTGCCTGCCTTCGGGGCGGTCTTGGCGGCGCCCTTTTCGGCCGCCTTCGACTTGCTTCTGGGCGCAGGCTTGTCACTTGCCGGGGTTGCCGCGACGGGCTGCGCCGCAAATTTCTGGGCAACCGCCCGCACCGGCTTCCGGGCTGTTTTTGCCGTATCCCGCGGCGGTGAATTGGTCCGCCCGGCCGGTGCCTTTTCGGTGCGAACCAGCACGAAGTCGATCTTGTTGGTTTCCAGATCGGCCCGCACCAGCTTGACCCGGACCCGGTCACCAAGACGGAAGCGCTGCCCGGTCCGCTCACCGAGCATCTGGTGCTTGACGTTGTCGAACTGGAAGTAGTCCTCGCCCAGTTCGGAGACATGGACCAGGCCCTCGACATAGACCTGATCGAGGGCGACGAAAATACCGAAAGCGGTCACCGAGGAAATGGTGCCGTCGAAGACCTCGCCGACGCGCTCCTTCATGAAGAAGCACTTCAGCCAGTTCTCGACGTCGCGGGTGGCCTCGTCGGCCCGCCGCTCGGTGCCCGAACAGTGCAGACCGATGTCCTCCCAACTGCCGACCGGCGTGTATTTTTCCTTGGCCAGCACGGCCTTGATGGCGCGATGCACCAGCAGATCGGGATAACGGCGGATCGGCGAGGTGAAGTGGGTGTAATGCTCGTAGGCCAGGCCGAAGTGGCCGACATTGTCCGGGCTGTACATCGCCTGCTTCAGCGAGCGCAGCATCACCGTTTGCAGCAACTGGAAATCGGGCCGCTGCTTGACCTGTTCGAGCAGCACGCCGTAATCCTTGGCCGTCGGATCATCACCGCCGCCAAGGGCGAGGCCGAATTCACCGAGGAAGCTGCGCAGGTTCTTCAGCTTCTCGTCGCCCGGCGCCTCATGGATGCGATACAGGCAAGGCTGCTTGTGCTGGGCGAGGAAATCCGAGGCACAGACATTGGCCGCCAGCATGCACTCCTCGATGACCCGATGCGCATCATTGCGAACGACCGGCACGATATTCTCGATCTTGCCCTGCTCATTGAACAGCATCTGCGTTTCGGTCGTCTCGAAGTCAATCGCCCCACGCTGCCCGCGCGCCTTGTGCAAGGCCTGGAACAGCTTGTAGAGATTTTTGACGTGCGGCTGCAGCGCGATATGAATCTCGGACTCGGGCTTCGCCTCGCCGGACAGCCAGGACCAGACCTGGTTATAGGTCAGCCGGGCCTGCGAACGGA
>Ga0316604_10002123_pt1 | contig 15834 bp, 13 predicted proteins | sample OWC_soil_day20_C_FD_207650 | JGI IMG/M metagenome (GOLD analysis project Ga0316604, IMG submission 207650) | Wetland soil microbial communities from Old Woman Creek delta, Ohio, United States - OWC_soil_day20_CT | ecosystem: Environmental > Terrestrial > Soil > Wetlands | place: USA: Ohio... | reverse complement strand
AGGCTCGAAATCTTTGATTTCGCGAAGCCGAAGTTTCCCTTTAGGGTTTCGAGTGTTATAGCCTGTTGATCCCCGACCTAAGAGGGCGGGGTCTTACAGGCTGTTAATGAGATAAGCGGGAATAATAGGGATGCCTGTTGTGATTGACGGGCATCTTTTTCTTTTTCAACTGTGGCCTGCAAGTCGTAAAACGTGGTATTATATAAAGGTATAGACTTTTTCGGCGATGAGGTGTGACGTATGGTATGGATGGTCGGTTTATTTCTATTTTTGAATTTTATTTACTTGTATTTTGAAATGCCGGTGTTTGCTTTTGGGTTTACAGATTGGTCATTGCCTTTGTTGTTTTGGGGCTGGATACTGCTGTTTTTCTTGGCTCGCCCCTTATTGCAAAAAGGCCGGGCGGCCTTGTCCAACTCTCCTTGGGGCCGCTTACTGGAAAAAATGTTTCTTGGCGGCCGCTCTGAGACGGGTAAAGTGGTCGATATCAGTGGCCATCATATTACGCCGGCAATCAGAAAGATAGCAATGGCCGGCGCGGTATTTCTGGTCGTGGGGATTCTAAATTTGATCGTTCTTCCGGTCATTCTCAGCCATCCGGTGTTTTTTAGTCAATCGTACCGGAATTTGCTGGGACCGGTAGAGGAAAGCTCCTTCACGTCGGACGTGGAACCGATTAACTTATCGCAGATCCGTATTGTAGACGAAGAAACGGCGATAAAACTGGCGGAAAAAAAAGTCGGTGAAGTTCCGGCCCTGGGTAGTGAGACGCGGCTAGGAACCTTGGTTTTGCAAAAGGTGCAAAATAAGCTTTATTATGTTGCGCCGTTGGAACATCGTGGCATTTTTCAATGGATTACTAATTTTTCCCAAGGAAGCAAAGGCTATGTCATGGTATCGGCTACGAATCCCCAGGATGTGAGATTGATCCAGCAGGTAAAAAGCAAGCCGGTTTATCTGAAAGTTCAGACCAATGGCTTTGTAATGGATTATTTGCCGCGGTATTTGTATTTTCATGGAATTATCAACGCCGGTATGATGGATTATTCATTTGAAGTAGATGATGATTTAAACCCGTATTGGGTTGTAACGTTGTATAAAAACAAGGTCGGCTACAGCGGTCCGGATGCGGTCGGTGTGGTGCTTGTCAACGCCCAAACCGGTGAAATTAAAAAATACTCAGTGGACAATGTTCCCGAATGGGTAGACCGGATACAGCCGGAAAGTTTTATTTACCGCCAGATCGCCGGTTGGGGTGAATATGTGAACGGCTATTGGAACTCTCTGTTAGCCAAGACCGGTACCTTAAAGCCGACGGGTGAGCAGTTGCATTTAATATATGGCAATGATGACCGGGTTTATTGGTACACCGGCATCACTTCTTCCGGAAAAGATGAAAGTTCGGTTGGATTTTTATTGGTAAATTCGCGTACGAAAGACGCAAAGTGGTATAAAGTAGCTGGGGCAACGGAATCGGCTGCGAAGAAATCAGCGGAAGGACAAGTGCAGGAAAAAGGGTACCGGGCCGGGTATCCGATCCTGTATAATATCCATGGCGTACCAACCTACATTGCCCCCTTGAAAGACAAGGAGGGGCTGCTGAAGCTGGTGTCATTTATTTCCGTAGAGAATTATAACCTGGTTGGTGTAGGGCCGGATATTGAAAGCGCGTTGCGCGCGTACCAATTAAACTTAATCAATAAAGGCAATGCCTTTATTCCTGGTAATGAAATCAAACAAATTCGCCTGCAAGGGAAAGTAATCCGTTTTTCCCAGGTTGTCAAAGGCGGCGAATCGTATTTCTATTTTATGCTGGAGGGAGATCCGCGGATTTTTGTCGGCGCGCTGAGTAGTTCGCCCAAATTGTCGCTGGTCCATTCCGGCGATACCATTTCTGTGGTTTTCAATGAAGGCAAGGAGACAGAGATTAGTATTCAACAGGTGGAAACGACCGGTTTCTAGGCCTCAACAACGCCGTGGAGGGTGGCTAAGAGGAAATGAAGGGACATCATACAGTGATCATTGCCATGGCGATGCTGCTCTTCCTGCTGGCGCCCGCGCCTCCGGCAGCCGCTGCGGGCGACTATGTGGTAACGGTCAATCAATCACTAATACTTTCGTTTAATGGGATGCAGAGGGTGGCGGTGGCCAATCCGGACATTGCGGATGTGGCGATTGTTTCCGGCTCTGAACTATTGCTGCTAGGCAGGGCGCCTGGCAGTACGACTTTGCATGTCTGGACAGCGCAGGAACAGGTTAGTTTTTCTGTGAATGTGGCGGAGGAAGACCGGCGGATTACCAATGAGATAAAGAAGATGTTAGGCTGTTCGGACCTTTCTGTAGGCAAAGTGAATCAAACCGTTGTCTTAGAAGGGCGGGTCAAAGACCAATTTGAGCGGAGCCGGGTGGAAAAGGCGGCCGGCGCTTATGGGGAAAAAGTTGTGAACCTCTTGGAGTTGCGAAATCCCAAACAGGTGAAAATTGAAGCGCGCATTATTGAAATTGATACAGATAAAACAAATAGTCTGGGAGTATTGTGGGGAAATACGCCGTCTACGCCGGGCGCGTTTTCCTTTGGGCAAAGTTATACGTCGGCGAACTCAATAGCCGGACAAAACGGGATATTTGGCTGGCTTGGTTCTTATAGCGATGTGAACGCCGAACTGGATGCGTTGATCCGAACCGGTGGCGCGCGCATGTTGTCTTGTCCGCAGGCCGTTGTTTTAAGCGGCGAAAAAGCGAATATTTTAGTCGGTGGAGAAATTCCGGTGCCGGTCAGTGTGAGTAACGGCCAAGTTGGCATTGAATGGAAAGAGTATGGTGTCAAATTGGCAATTGAACCGACAGTCAATTCGGAGAACCTAATTCAAAGCAAAATCACCGCGGAAGCGAGTTCGTTGGACTGGAATTCGGCCCATCAGATTTCACTGGGATCCGGGATGTCGATTCCGCCGCTGACCATGCGAAAAACAGCAGCGGTTGTAGCGCTCGAGTCTGGGAAAACGCTCGTGGTTGGCGGCCTGATCGCCGAGCAGGCGGGAGACGAATTATATAAGATACCTTTGCTAGGTGATTTGCCGGTAGTGGGACCGGTGTTCCGCAGCAAATCGTCTACGCGTACAAAAACCGAGTTGCTTGTTTTGGTCACGTCGACCATCATTGATTCCACGTCCTATCAATCGTTGGTGACGGGAAAAATGCAAGCATTGTTGAACGAAAATCCTTGGCAGGAAGGGAAGAGCGATGAAGAAAGACGCGATAAGGGTTCTGGTCGTTGATGATGTGGCTGATATCCGGGAGAATATCAGCAAACTAATGGAATTTCATTCGGAAGTCCAGATTATTGGCCAAGCCGGAAGTGCTGCCGAAGCGATCGCTAAAGCGAAAGAACTGCAGCCGGACATTATTTTGATGGACATCAATATGCCGGTTATGGACGGCATTGCGGCCACAGAGATATTGGCTAGCGAGGTGCCGCAGGCCAATGTGATCATTATGAGCGTACAGGGTGAGCAGGAATATTTGCGGCGGGCCATGATTGCCGGCGCGAAGAATTACATGGTAAAGCCGTTCAGTGGAGACGAATTGCTGCAAGCCATTAAACAAGTGTATTCGCTGGCCCAAAAACGGATTACGATTTCAAAAACCGCTGCCGATCCTATCAAGCAAGGGAAAATCATCACCGTATTTAGCACAAAAGGCGGCATAGGGAAGACGACAATTGCCAGTAATTTGGCAGTCGCCATGGCCTCGAACACGGGGGCAAAGATCTGCATTGTCGATGCCGATTTGCAATTTGGCGATGTCGCTTTATTTCTAAATGTTGCACCGAAAGCGACCATTGCCGATTTGGTTCGTGAAGCGGATCATCTGGATGCGGAATTGATCGCCAACCATCTTTCCTCTTTTAACGAATTGGTTAGCCTTTTGCCGGCGCCGCTTCGCCCTGAACAGGCGGAATTGATCAACAGCGCGCAGGTGACTGCTATTTTGGCGACGATGCGGACAATGTTTGATTATATTATTGTCGATACGTCGCCTACTTTTAATGACGTGATGTTGACGATACTGGATGCGGCGGATCAAATTCTTGTTGTCACATCGATGGATTTACCAACCATAAAAAATGTAAAATTATGTCTGGAAATTATGGAATCGTTAGAATATAACCGTGATAAGATTAAGGTGTTTCTGAACCGGGCCGATTCGGAGGGCGGTCTCGAACGGCGGGAAGTGCAAGAAAGCCTTCGCTATCCGTTTGCAGCGACGATGCCGAGCGACGGACGGACCGTTGTTTATTCCGTGAACCGAGGCATTCCGTTTGTCATCAGCCATCCCGAAGCGGGCGTGTCAAAAGGCATTTTTGCTTTGGCGGCCATGATTGCCGGCGGAGAAGAAAAAAAACCGGAGCCGACGGGCGGTGTTATGAGCAAGTTTAAGCGGTTGTTTGGGTAAAGAGGTGCAAATTGCAGCATGGCGAACGTAGATGCAAAAATGTTAGATACAGTTGTCAAACAGACAATTTCTGCGGTGGAAAAAGGGAAGACGCAAATTTATGATATTTACGAAGCGGCCAATAAAGAATTAAATAAGATTAAACAGCAGTATGAAGCGCTAAAACAAAGAACAACAGAAACGATTGCAAAGGTCGATGCGCTGGAAAAAAAAGAACGCCAGTCGCGGCTGCGGCTCATGGAGGTCAGCCGTAATTTCCAAGTCTACAAAGAAGAAGACATTAAACAGGCATACGAAGAAACAAGCACTTTGAAGGTAGAGCTTGCGGTCGCCCGCGAGCAGGAACAAAACTTGCGGCGGGAACGGGATGCGATGGAGTTAACCTTGCGGTCCATGCAGCAGACTGTGAAAAAGGCCGAAAGCCTTGTTACCCAGGTCGGGGCTGCGCTTGGCTATCTGAACAACCAGATGGAAACGGTGGTTGATCAAATTGAAACCGTCCAGCAACGGCAAGCCTTCGGCACGCAAATTATCAAAGCCCAGGAAGAAGAACGGCGCCGGGTTGCCCGTGAAATTCATGACGGCCCTGCGCAAGCAATGGCGAACATTGTATTTCGGACGGAAGTGTGTGAACGCCTGATTGACATCGATTTGAACCGGGCCAAAGGAGAAATGCGTGATTTGCAGGAACAAGTGCGGGGCTGTTTGCAGGAAACCCGCAAGATTATTTTTGCCTTGCGCCCCATGACACTGGATGATCTCGGTTTAGTGCCGACGGTTCGCCGATTGTTAGGCACATTGAAAGAACGCAAGGACTTTATCACGGAACTACAGATCACCGGCGAAGAAAGACGGTACGCCGCCCCGTTGGAAATTGGCTTATTCCGCATTATTCAAGAGGCGTTGAACAATGCCGAAAAACATTCCCAGGCCCGCTGTATCTGGGTGAGAATGGATTTTCGGCCGGATATGGTTGTTGTGCTTATTGAAGATGACGGGCTCGGTTTTGATACGGATGCGGAAAGCAGCCAGGAAAGTTTTGGTCTGATGGGAATGCGGGAACGGGTGGAGTTATTGAATGGTGAGGTAGTTGTTCGTTCGGAGAAACGGAAAGGGACAAAGGTCATAGTGAAGGTCCCTTTATCTCGTTAACAGCCTGTACGACCCCGCCCTCTTAGGCCGGGGATCAACAGGCTATAAAACTCGAAACCCTAAAGGGAAACTTCGGCTTCGCGAAATCAAAGATTTCGAGCCTCAGTCTTAAGTTCGCTCTAAGGGTTCGGAGGGGGCAATAACCCCCTCCGAACCTAAGGCTCACTTATGTAATTAGCCGGGAAAGCGAGTGGACGCGATGGAATTGTGGAATGTAACGAAACAGACACAGTTGGCCAGCCGGCTTCGTTTAGCGGTTACGTTTTTACAACGGTTTAAGGGCCTTCTAGGGACAAAATCTTTGCCGGAGGGTGACGCGTTGCTTATTCGGCCCTGCAGCAGTATTCACACGCTGGGTATGAATTATCCGATCGATGTGTTCTTCATGACGGCAGAAGACCGGGTTTTGAAGATCGCGGCCTCCATACCGCCCGGACGGGCCGCTATGGCCTGGGGCGGCTGTTATGTGCTGGAATTACCGGCGGGAAGTGCTTTGAAAACGGGGACTACCGTCGGGGATCAATTGTTCATAAAAAAACACGAATGAGACCTTTGTTTTGGTTTGCGCCATTACGCAGGAAAAGTTTTCTTTGCTGTTATAGGAAAATAGCAGGAGTTGCAGAAACACAAAAAGAATGTTCTATAAGAGTAGTGAAAGCCAGCATCTTCCATGCTTCGATGGTCTTTAGGAGGCTGAAGGGTTGTTTACTGTTTATAGAAACGAAGATAACAATACCATAAAAAAGATTATTGGCCTTCGTCAGCTTGTTTTGATCGTGGGCTTATTTCTTATTGTGGGAGCCTGGACGTTTACTTATCTCCAGGTCAACAGGGAATATGCGGCGGAAACCGGCAGCATTATCCGGGATAACGAGAACCTGACAAAATTCCTGGAAGGATACGTCCAGGCACGAATAAAGAATGTTGATGGTAAATTGGTTTCGATCAAGCAGGATTACGAACGGGAGCGAAGGATCAATGCCGATATTAGGGAACAAGTTTCCCAGACATTGAAAGAACCGGGCATTATCCTCCTGTGTTTGCTCAATGAGAAAGGGGAGGTCATTGGCGGGTCAACCGAAGCGAGTGGAAAAGCAATTGCTGCCAGCGCTGCGTTTAAAAAGCAGCAAGAGCGTTCGACCGGAACATTGTACATGGATAATCCGGTGCTCGACGAAAAAACGAAACAATCCCTTATCCGGATCAGCCGGCGCATTGAACGGCCCGATGGGAAATTTGGCGGGATTGTGGTTGCGACGCTGAAGCCAGAATATTTTAACACTTTTTATCAACAAATGGAAATTGACCATAGGAAATTTGCCGTGATCACCGGTTTGGACGGAGTGGTAAAAGCAAACTTGTCGGCAAACGGATCTGTGGCGGAGGAAAATACAACTGCTGGTTCTTTTTTATGGCGGGTGGCGGAAGCGACCTCCGGGTCCTATCTGGATCAGTCGGCTGCGGATGGAAAGCCGGTGTTTCAAAGTTACCGGGTAATGAAGGACTATCCGTTGATTGTCAGCGTGGGAACCGACAAAGAGATTGCGTTAGCGTCCTATGTTCAGCGGCGGAACATGTGTTTTGGTACGGCCTTTATATTCACCGTGTTTGTTGCTTTTGGTTGTTTCATGCTGCGCGGACAGATCAAACGGCGAACCGAGGAGCAAATCAAAGCCGAAGAAAACATCAGTCAACAGAACCAATATCTGGTTGCGCTGCATGAAACGGCATTAGCGCTGATGCAGCGTCATGATTTGGACGCCCTGCTGTGGGCGATTGTCGAACGGGCCTGTTTTTTGACCAATACGCCGCACGGGTTCCTTCATTTGGTGACGGCAGATGGCGATGAAATCGAATTGACAATCGGGGTCGGAATTTATCAAGAGGCAATGGGTTTTCGCCTGAAATCGGGCGAGGCTTTATGCGGCCGGGTTTGGCAAGAAGGCCGGCCCGTGTGGGTTGAGGATTATTCGAAATTAGAAGGTGCTGTGTTCTCGTATCCCTTTTCTTCGATTTTGTCGATTGGCTGTTCGCCTCTGCAGGTCCGGGACAGAGTGGTCGGCGTTCTTGGTATCGGCTATACGGATGCCAAGCATAGTCCGTCGCCGGCAGAAGAAAACTTGCTGAACCGCCTCGCCGATATTGCTGCGATCGCGATCGATAATGCGTTGCTGTACGAAACGGTAGAGAGGGAACTTAGGGAACGAAAGCGTACGGAAGAAGAATTGCGGCAAATGTCGAAGGACATCCAACAAATGGCCTATTATGATGCGCTGACGGGTTTGCCGAACCGGGGCAATTTGTATATGCAACTGGCCGATGAAATGAAAAAAATAACCAGCGATGCAAAAGTTGGAACGGTATTATTTATTGATTTGGATGACTTAAAGATGGTGAATGATGTATTTGGCCATGGTTATGGCGATGATGTCATTATTACCGCTTCGAAGCATATTACGGATGCTGTAGGGCCTTCCGGATTTGTTTCCCGCCTTGGCGGCGATGAATTCATTGTATGGCTGCCGGGTGAAAGTGACCGGGACAAAATCGGCAGCATTGCCGATACGATTATCCAAGCACTGGCAAGGGAATATGATATCGGGGAAACCTGTTTTTACATGTCGGCAAGTTTAGGTTTTGCCGTGTATCCGGAAGACGGAAATACGGTCCAGGAAATCATTAAGAACGCGGATACGGCCTTATATGAAGCAAAACGGTCCGGAAAATGCGGATGGGCGGCTTATAATGTTTCCATGCAAGAAAAAGCGTACCAGCGGATGCTGTTCCTGAAGCACTTGCGTGCAGCCGTCGAAAAAAACGAATTGTACTTATATTACCAGCCGCAGATCACGATGGACGGCACGATTTTTGGCTTTGAAGCATTGCTGCGTTGGAAGAATCCGGAGATGGGGCCGATACTGCCGTCACAATTTATTGCCATGGCGGAAGAAAGCAATTTAATCCAGCCAATTGGTGAATGGGTATTGCGGGAAGCCTGCCAGTTTGCCAAACGGCTTGCGGATATTGGCCGGAGCGATATTCGTGTCGCGATCAATATCTCGCCGCGCCAGTTGGCAACCAGTAACTTTGTCGAGTTTGCCCGCAATATTTTTGCAGAGGTCGGTGTAGATCCCCGGCAAATTGAACTGGAAATCACGGAGACAGTGTTGTTGACTTCGGTGGAGGAAACGATCCAAAAACTGGTAGCTTTAAAAGCAGTGGGTGTCCATTCTGCGCTGGACGATTTCGGTACGGGCTATTCGTCTTTGACCTATTTGCAGCGACTGCCTGTTTCTACTTTAAAAATCGACAAAACATTTATTGATTTGATCGTGAAAGATGAAGCCCGCCCGGTAATCATCGCCGCCATCGTCGAAATGGCCCATAGTTTGAACATGACGGTGATTGCGGAAGGCGTGGAGACGAAAGAACAATTTGAACGTTTGCTGGGCTGCGATTGCGATTGTATCCAGGGGTTCTACTCTTGCTGCCCACTGCCGGAAGAGGAAGCGATCGGCTATCTTATGCAAAAGAGTACGGAAATCATGCAGTAATTGGCCATGTGCCCGAACGGCAAAGCAGGCCGGAAGATGGAGTAAACGAGGCATACCGGAACCTATGCCTGCTTGCTCCATTTTTTTTAGTACTTTATAATGGATTCACAACATGGTGTAACGTGACCGGTTGGAAATGACGTTAAGGGAGGAAACGGCCTTTGAACAGGCAAGAATGCGCGCCGTTGCTGCTGGCCATGCAGCGTTATGTACAGGCAGGGGCCATGCCCTTTCATACTCCGGGACATAAACAAGGTCAGGGCGTTCATCCGTTGCTGGCGCAGGTGATTGGACCTGAGGCGTTGGCCATGGATGTTTCCCTGATGTCGGAACTGGATGATCTGCATGAGCCTCAGTCCTGCATCAAAGATGCGCAGGATCTGGCAGCGGAATTATACGGAGCAGATCATAGCTTTTTTATTGTCAACGGCACAACGGGCGGAATTCATGCAATGATCCTGACCGTTGCCGGACCGGGCGACAAAATTATTGTTCCCCGCAATGCGCATCGTTCCGTGATTGGCGGAATTATTTTAAGCGGAGCTCAGCCGCTATTTATACAGCCGGCGGCGAATTATGAGATTGGTTTGGCAATGGGAGTCGAGCTGGAAACGGTAGAAGCGGCGATCCGGCAACACCCTGACGCCAAAGCGGTGCTATTGGTCCATCCGACGTATTACGGCGTTGCCGCCGATATCGCTAGCATCATCAAACTGGCCCATGCTAACCACATGGCAGTTATTGTCGACGAGGCGCATGGACCGCATTTGCGGTTTCATGAACAACTGCCGGTGCAGGCTTTAGCAGCAGGCGCGGATATTGTGGCCCAAAGCACGCACAAACTTCTCGGCGCGATGACCCAATGTTCTATGGTGCACTGCCGGGAAGGGCGGATCAGCGTTGCAAAACTGAAAACCATGTTGCGCCTGGTACAATCGACTAGTCCGAACTATTTGCTCCTGGCGTCGCTGGATGTTGCCCGGATGCAGATGGCTGTCGACGGCCACAAACTGCTTGGTCGGGCCATTGAACTGGCGAATTGGGCCCGGCGACAAATTAATGCGATTTCCGGGTTGGATTGTTTTGGGGCTGATAAAATTGGCCAGCCGGGAATTTTTGCCCTGGATCCGACAAAACTAACTGTAACCGTGACCGGTTTGGGATTGACCGGTGTGGAGGCAGAACAGATCCTTCGCCAGCGTTATAAAATCCAAGCGGAATTGTCGGATCTATATAATGTTCTTTTTCTGATCACTATTGGTGATAGCGAACAGACGGTGCAAAATTTGCTGGCGGCGTTACGCGGCCTTTCCGCCAATTACCACGGGAAACACGATTTTTCCGCGGTGCGGGAGATAACGAAAGCAGGTGCTTATTCGCTGCCGGAAGGGGTCCTTTTACCACGGCAGGCATTGCTGGGACAGACGCGGACCGTATTATTTTCCGAATCGGCCGGCTTGATTTGCGCAGAGATCATTACTTTTTATCCCCCCGGGATTCCCTTGCTTTGTCCGGGAGAACGGATTGACAACGGGATGATTGCCTATTGCCGCCAGTTATTGGCCGCCGGGCTGCTCGTTTCCGGGCCGGATGATTCTACATTAACAACGATTAAAGTGATATGTTGATACGACGGGAGGGCTTGCAATGAAGGGAAAATTGATTATTATTGAAGCCGGTGACGGCAGTGGCAAAGCTACGCAAACTGGGCGTCTCTATGAAAGACTGGCCGCCGAAGGAAGAAAAGTCCGTAAAGTCGAATATCCTAACTATCAAAGCGCTTCTTCCGCTTTGATTAAAATGTATCTGAGCGGTGAATTTGGCAGTGATCCGAGTGCCGTGAATCCATTTGCTGCGTCTGCTTTTTATGCAGTGGACCGTTACGCCTCCTTCAAGAAGGAATGGGAAACGTTCTACAACGAAGGCGGCATTGTGCTTGCCGACCGGTATACCACTTCGAATATGATTCATCAAGCAGTAAAAATCAACGGTGCGGCCGAGCGGGAAGCCTATCTTGACTGGCTTTGGGATTTGGAGTTTGTTAAGTTTGGCTTGCCGGCGCCGGATTGTGTGTTTTTTCTCGATATGCCGCCTGCGTACAGCCGGCAATTGTTGCAGGGCCGGCCCTGTAAGTCGGAAGAAGTAGTGCAGGATATTCATGAACGGGACCAGGAGTATCTGGCAAGCTGTTACCATAATGCCAAGGCCGTTGCCAATAAATATGGATGGGAAATAATTCCTTGCACAGAAGGCAATGTGATCCGGGATATCGACGCGATCCATGAAGATGTATTTCGTATCGTCCGATCCATAATTGGTTAGGCGGCAGAGGCAAAGTTTTGGGCAGCAGGCTGTAATGCGGCATGTTTTTTAAAAGTGCGCTGCGGGGAGATTTTTGCTACAGCCCCTTGGATTGCGTATTTTCCCTATTCCCCTTATAATGAAAACAATCGGTATTTTGACGATTGATACTATTTTTTGCGGAGGTCCTTGTGAAAATTGGCAAGATGGGCACGGGTGCGCAACCTATTATGAGTGAACCTGATTCTGGCTTCAAGGCAGAAAAAACGGTTGGCCGGTTCGCGGCCGATTTACTCAATTCGCAGGATAAACAGGCGAAAGACCGTCTGAACGAGTTGCTGGAACAAATTACAGCGCAAGGAAAAAAATTGGCGCAAGTCCCCACTTTCTCCGAATTGAAGGCGTATAAGGAACTAGTGCGCCGCTTTGTCGGCGAAGCTGTGGGCAATATGTATCAAGTCCAGTCGCAAACCGGTTGGGATCGGCAAGGACGGCAAAAGGTGTATACTATTGTTAAGCAGATTGATTCCAAGCTAGCTGAACTTACCGAAGATATCCGTTCCGGTCAAGGCCGGGAATTGGATATCCTGGCAAAACAAGATGCAGTCCGGGGATTATTAGTCGATTTGTATACATAAGGGTTAATGGGAGTTTTTTTATGTGGAACGAAATCATTGGCCATACGCAGATTATTGCCATGCTGCAAGCGACGCTGGCATCAGGAAAAATTCCGCATGCCATGTTGTTTTCCGGGCCGGCAGGCGTGGGCAAAATGACAGTTGCCAGGGTGCTGGCAGCAGAACTGCTGAAAGCGCCGATTGATAGGCACCCCGATTTTACCGTGGTCGCGGCTGAGGGATCCAGCGTTAAAATCGAACAGATCCGCAATTTGAAACGCCAATCTGCGCATGCGCCCCATACGGCGGAATGGCAGGTTTGTATCCTGGAAAATGCGGAGCGGATGACGAGGGAAGCGGCGAATAGTTTTCTCAAATTACTGGAAGAGCCGCCGGGATATATGGTTTTTATTTTGGTAGCCTCAACTGCGGCTCCGTTATTACCAACCATCGTATCGCGCTGCCGGATTTTTCGTTTTCAACTGCTGCCGCAGGCTATTCTGGCCGACGCATTGCAACAGAAGGGTTTTTCACCGGACCAGGCCAATTTATGCGCCCGGTTGGGGGAAGGGCGGTTACAGCCGGCCATCGCGCTGTTACAAGCCGGCGGCTTACAGCGGCGTAATCAGGTACTGGATTTTGTGGGGGCTTTGCCGACGACCGATATGCCGTCGCTATGGCAGCAAGCAGTTGAGGTAACGAAATTAGAAGCCGGCGAGGCGGAAGCGTGGCGGCGATTTTTATTGGTTGTTTTGCGGGACTTGCTGGTGTGCTGCCTTAACTGTGGGCAGCAGGATGTATTATTCAATATGGATCAGGCGGCGCGGTTGAGTGTGATGGCTGAACCATGGGAAGCCAAACGGTTAATGGGTGCAATGCAAGCCATATACGATCTGGAACGGTCGCTGGCTGCCAATGCCAATAGCCGTCTTGCTTATGAAGCGCTATTAATACGATTGAAGGAGCTGGCACAGTGCCGGGCATAGAATGTTGATATTGGCACAGTGCGAAAGCAGGAGGGGAAAATATGCCGATGAAAACGGTAGTAGGCATTCGATTTAAAAAAGCGGGTAAAATATATTATTTTGATCCGGGAAGTCTTGTGATTAAGGCAGACGACCACGTTATTGTAGAAACAGCCCGTGGGCAAGAATACGGGGAGGTAGTGATTGGGCCGCGGGAAGTGCCGGAAACGGCGATTGTCGCGCCGCTAAAAGCGGTTCAGCGCTTGGCAACGCCGCAGGACGAACAAAAAGTCCGGGAAAATGCTGCCCGGGAAGAGGAAGCGCTGCGGATTTGCGGGCAAAAAATTCGCTCGCATAAATTACCGATGAATCTGGTTGATGTTGAGTATACGTTTGATGTGAATAAGATAATTTTTTACTTTACGGCCGAGGGACGGATTGATTTCCGTGAGTTGGTAAAAGATCTGGCCTCGGTATTCCGGACCCGGATCGAACTCCGGCAGATTGGCGTGCGTGATGAAGCCAAGATGATGGGCGGGATCGGCTGCTGTGGCCGGTCGCTTTGTTGTTCGACCTTTTTAGGCGATTTTGAGCCAGTTTCAATCCGCATGGCCAAAGAGCAGCATCTATCATTGAACCCCACCAAGATATCCGGGATTTGCGGCCGTTTGATGTGTTGCTTAAAATATGAAAGCGATGCTTATAGTGCTGCTGCAGCCTGTAAAAAAGTAGTGCCGCCGATGATCGGCAAAGAGGTAGTGACAATCGAAGGCGAAGGCAAAGTATCCATGGTGAACGCCCAGAAAAAAACGGCTACCGTTTCTTTAACGACGGGGAAAACAGTGGAAATTCCCTGGGAAGAAGTTGTGGAAAAAGAGTAATATGGAAGAAAGAAAATTACACGCCGGTGAACGGTTGGATGACTTATTAATCGGCGGGTTGAAGATCATCCAACACGAACAGGAATTTTGCTTTACACTGGATGCTGTATTGCTTGCCCATTTCGCCTTTGTTAAGACAAAAGCGATGGCAGTTGATCTTGGTTGCGGAACCGGGGCGGTAAGTTTATTATTATTGGCCCGCGGGGTTGAACATGTCAGCGGAGTGGAGATCAGCCCTGCTGTGGCTTCTATGGCCAGACGCAGCGCTGTCTGGAATGGGTTGGCTGACCGCTTTTCTGTTCTGCAGGCCGATTTTCGCAATCTAAAGGGATTGCTGCCGGGAGGAGAATACGAACTGGTGATTTCGAACCCGCCGTACCGCCCGCCCGGCCATGGCCGTATCAGCCCGAATGACCGTATCGCCCGCGCCCGCCATGAAATTACGGCAAATTTAAGTGATGTTGTGGCGGCTGCCCGTTACCTTGTCCGTTACCGGGGGCGGTTTGCCATGGTCCATTTGCCTGAGCGAATGGCGGAGGTCATTGCCGCTCTGCATGCAGCGGGATTGGAGCCGAAGAGGCTGCGGATGGTGCATTCTGCGGCGGATAAAAAGCCGACCGCTTTTTTGGTGGAAAGTGTTCGCGGCGCCAAACCCGGCTTAGATGTTTTGCCGCCGCTGCTTGTTTATAACAGTGACGGGACCTATTCCGAAGAAATTCAGAGCTATTACCGTCAGGGTTTAACGTAAGGAGTGATCCGGTTGGCCGAAAAACCAGGAACTTTATATTTATGTGCAACGCCAATTGGTAATTTGGAAGATATGACGCTGCGGGCGATCCGGATTCTCAAAGAAGTAAACGTGATTGCTGCGGAGGATACCCGCTATACGCGGCAGTTATTAACCCATTTTGATATCCATACTCCTTTGATCAGCTATCACGAGCATAATAAAACCACTCGCGGTCCGGAATTGCTGGCCCGTCTGGAAGCGGGGGAAGATATTGCCGTCGTGAGTGATGCGGGGCTGCCCGGGATTTCTGATCCGGGAGCGGATTTGGTCGGACTTGCCCTAACGGCAGGGATCCAAGCAGTTCCCTTGCCTGGATGTAATGCTGCGCTGTCGGCTTTAATTTGTTCCGGCCTGGACAGTACGATGTTTACTTTTGTTGGCTTTTTGCCGAAAACCAAGAAAAAGCGCCGGGAATTCCTTGAAAAATTGGCAAAAAATCCGTATACTTTACTTATGTATGAAGCTCCTCACCGTCTCCGGCAAACATTGGGTGAATTGCAGGAAGCGTTTGGTGACCGGCCGGCCGTTGCCGCGCGGGAGCTGACGAAACGGTTTGAACAGTTTGTCCGGGGGACGATCGGCAGCCTGCAGGAGCATTTTGCCATCCATATGCCGCGTGGCGAGTTTACCCTGGTGGTAGCCGGTTCTTCTTCGCAACCAGAAGAGGCAGGAAGCGACACCGTCGATTCAACGTCTATTCCGGATGCGGTGTTCGCGTTGGTCGCACAGGGGCTGGATAAAAAAAACGCCATCCGGACGGTAGCCGAACAGCGGAAACTTCCCAAACGGGTTGTCTATCAAGCGGTTGTAGAAGCGGAAAAATAGAAAAAAAGACTAATTGCCGAAGGCAGATCAGTCTTTTTTTCGGAGATAAGGCAACGGTTTATTATACGGATTTCTGTGTCATGGCAGTCAGACATTCTTTACAAATGTTTTTGCCTTTGAAGTTGGTGACCTCATCTGCGTTCCCGCAGAATACGCACGAACATGCTGGTTCGTATTTCCGGAGGATGATTCGGTCGTTGTCGACATAGATTTCCAGTGCATCTTTTTCTGCGATATCGAGTGTACGCCGTAGCTCAATGGGGATTACTACTCTTCCTAACTCATCAACTTTGC
>Ga0316604_10002122_pt1 | contig 15835 bp, 15 predicted proteins | sample OWC_soil_day20_C_FD_207650 | JGI IMG/M metagenome (GOLD analysis project Ga0316604, IMG submission 207650) | Wetland soil microbial communities from Old Woman Creek delta, Ohio, United States - OWC_soil_day20_CT | ecosystem: Environmental > Terrestrial > Soil > Wetlands | place: USA: Ohio... | reverse complement strand
TCTACAGCATTCTTGTCAAACGGATTGACAATACTCGGCACACCCTGCCGTATAAGGGTGTTGGTTGCCGGATCAATTTTTACTTCGGTAGTGTCAGGCACTTGCTTGACACAGACAACAATATTCACTTTCTTTGCCCTCTGTTAACTTTGTTCATTATATTTATCCAATCCCTACTTTAACAGTGCACTACCGATAACCATCCGCTGAACTTGGTTAGTTCCTTCATAAATCTGAGTAATTTTAGCATTACGCATCAACCGTTCTACCGGATATTCCATGCTATAGCCATAGCCACCAAAAACCTGCACCGCATCAGTTGTAACCGCCATCGCCACATCTGATGCATACATTTTAGCCATTGCCGCTTCTTTTGAATATGGAAGACCCTTATCCTTCAGATAAGCGGCCCGATAAGTTAAAAAGCGTGCTGCATCAACCTTTGTCGCCATATCAGCTAACATAAATGAAATTGCCTGATTATTGGCTATCGGCTTACCGAACTGAATCCGTTCTTTGGCGTATTTTATCGCATGATCCAATGCGCCTTGCGCAATCCCCAGCGCCTGAGCAGCAACCCCGATACGACCACCGTCCAATGTAGTCATTGCTATTTTAAAGCCTTCGCCTTCTTTACCTAATAGATTTCCGGCAGGCACTTTTACCTCTTGAAAAATAAGTTCCATCGTAATAGAAGTATGAATCCCCATTTTATGTTCCTTTTTCCCTGCTGAAAACCCAGGCATACCCTTCTCTAAAATAAATGCCGATATTCCTTTGGTGCCCTTGCTCTTATCGGTCATCGCGAATACAACATTAACCTCGGCTTCGCCGCCATTAGTAATAAAAACTTTGCTGCCATTCAAAACATAGTTATCGCCATCACGAACAGCTATCGTCTGCTGAGAAGCAGCATCCGTCCCAGCATTCGGTTCAGTAAGGCCAAAAGCTCCCAGTTTTTCACCCGAAGCCAAAGGAACAAGATATTTTTGCTTTTGTTCTTCCGTACCATAAGTCAAAATAGGCCACGAGCACAGCGATACATTTGCCGATAGTGTAACTCCCATACCATCGTCTACCTTAGACAGTTCTTCTACAGCTAATATGTAGCTCAAGCTATCTCCATCTGCCCCGCCGTATTGCTCAGGAAAGCAAATTCCCGCTAAACCCATGTCTCTACTCATCTTGTTATACAATTCGCGAGAGAATATTTCATTTTGATCCCGTTCACTCACAGTCGGAGCAAGTTCTTTTTCCGCAAACTCCTTAGCCATTCTCTGTAACATTTTTTGTTCATCATTAAGTTCAAACTGCATAAAAATACATCTCCCCTACACCTTACTCAGATTTTGAAATTCTATAAAACTCTGTTTTTTATCTTCATAGGCTCATCACGAAAAATACAAGCATCCATAATCTTAAGCTTAGGTGAAATATTCGGTTTAAAGTCCATCAAAGACAAAATATCTTTTTCTAATTCAACGCCGGGAGCAATTTCAGTAAGAACCATGCCTTCTTCTCCTAGTTCAAATACCGCGCGCTCAGTAATATACATAACTGGTTGGTTGACACCTACAGCATACTTACCACTAAATGTAATCTGTTCCACATGGTCCAGGAACTTTTTGAACTTGCCTTCATTAGTAATGGTTAATCTCCCATTACCCACCTGAACTTTTAGTCCTCCAGCAGTAAAAGTGCCGCAAAAAATAACTTGCTTAGCATTCTGAGTAATGTTAATAAATCCACCACAACCAGCTACTCGGCCTTTAAACTTACTGACATTAATATTGCCATGCTTATCTGTTTCAGCCAAACCCAAAAATGCTAAATCCAAGCCACCGCCGTCATAAAAATCAAACTGATAAGGCTGGTCAATTATAGCTTCCGCATTTATTGCTGCACCGAAACTCAGTCCGCCGGCAGATATACCACCAATTGGCCCAGCTTCAACCGTTAAGGTCATCATTTCACCTATACCTTCCTCGTTTGCAACCGATGCCACCCCTTCAGGAACACCAATACCAAGATTTACTTTAGCGTCAGGAATCAATTCCATTGCAGCACGACGTGCAATAACTTTACGTTCATTTAACTCTATCGGAACAATAGCTGATAGCGGAATACGAACTTCACCAGAATACGCAGGATTATATTGTTCACCATAAGTCTGCATATGGTTACTTAAGTTGTTTGCTACCACGACATAATCAACAATAATACCTGGAACTTTCACGTTCATCGGGTGTAACGTGCCATTTGCCACAACTCGTTCTACCTGAGCGATTACAACTCCCCCTGCTGCTTTAGCCGCCTGGGCAATTGGCAGTATTTCCGATGCAACCGCTTCATGTTCGATGGTTATATTACCTTTTCCATCAGCACTAGTGCCGCGTATCAGCGCAACATTAATCGGAAAAGGCTTATACCACAACCATTCCTCTCCCCCTAGTTCAATAACATCAACCAAATCTTCTTTAGTTACATTGTTAATTTTACCGCCTTCTTCCCGAGGATCGACAAAAGTATTCAGACCTACTTTAGTAATTACCCCCGGCTTACGCCCAGCTACATTCCTGAACCACTGCGTCAATGTTCCTTGCGGAAAATTGTAGGCCTCAATCTTGTTTTCAACAGCTAACCTGCCAAGTTTCGGCGTAAAATTCCAGTGACCACCGATAACACGTTTTACCATCCCTTCATGACCGAAATGATTAAGACCGCGCTCTTTACCATCGCCTTGTCCAGCACAATATACCAGTGTCAAATTCCGCGGAGCACCCTCTTGTAAAAATCTTTCTTCCAACGCCGCAGTCAACTCTTCTGGATGACCATTACCGACAAAACCGCTGGTAGCAACGGCAGCACCATCTTTAATTAACATTGCAGCTTCCTGGGCCTTAATTACTTTAATCATATTTTCTAACCTCCTTATCAGTATTTGCTTCTAAATTTTTAGCACAAAGCATGCCAAAACGATTAACTACTCTTCGCCCACGACACTTCAGAGTAATCCGAACAGGCTATGAAGAACAATTACAACAAATACCATCGCAGCTTTAAGCAACGTTATTACAAAGATATCGCCATAAGAATCTTTATGAGTTAAACCACATACAGCAAGCAAGGTAACAACTGCACCGTTATGTGGTAACGTGTCAAAGCCACCGGACGCCATCGAGGCAACACGGTGAAGTATATCTGGTGACATACCAATAGAATTAGCCCAACTTAGCCAAGTTTTAGACATAATATCCAGTGCGATGGACAGACCGCCGGATGAAGAACCGGTAATTCCAGCCAGAACGTTTACCGTAATAGCTTCCGAAACCAAAGGAGAACCGCCAACCTTAATACTTGTCAAAACGTTGGCTATTGATTGGAAACCAGGCAAAGAAGCAATCACATTGCCATAGCCAACCTCAGATCCGGTGTTCAAAATTGCCAATAACGAGCCAATTGCGCCAGCATTCATAGCCTTTGCCAAAACACTGGTAGAGCCGAGATTTTTATAGCCTATCGCAATTGCCATAAAAATTCCCGCCACTAAAGCAATAATCAGTGCCCAGATACTAATAACGTTTTTTACTGCCGGAACAGTAAGCGGAAGTTTCATCGCTTTAAACGGTTCCAACATGTCAGGATTCCAAGTAAACATATTAGTCATAACGAAGTTTAACACCAGAACAGTTACTAATGGCAGTATCGCAACCTGCCAAGAAGGAAGCTTGACATCATCTTTAACTTCTGGTTCGTTAAGAGTGTGACTGCCATACCCCTCACCTGCAGCTGCGGCAACCTTACGGCGATGTTCCAGCCAAATAATCCCTGCGATATAAATACATATTCCTCCAATTGTGCCAACAATAGGAGCGGCATAAATAGTAGTACCCAGGAAATTAGTCGGTATAATATTTTGGATTTGAGGCGTTCCGGGCAAAGCATCCATTGTTGCACTAAAAGCGCCAAGAGCAATAGTCGCTGGAAGAAGACGTTTCGGTATTCCTGCTTCCTTAAAGAGAACTGAAGCAAATGGATAGATCGCGAACACAACAACAAACAAACTTACGCCCCCATAGGTCAAAACACAGCCAGCAAGCACTACCGAAAGAATAGCCCGCTCTTTGCCTAAGCCCTTAATTATGGCACTAGCAATACTTTTCGCTAAACTTGTATCTTCCATAAGTTTTCCAAATACTGCGCCGAGTAAAAAAACCGGAAAAAAGGATTTAATATAAACTACAGCTTTAGCCATGAATAGCTCAGTATAAGCAGGCATTAGCGGCAAACCAGAAAGCGAAGCCGCTAATAAAGCAAAGACAGGGGCAAACAAAATAACAGAAAATCCTCTGTAGGCAAAAAAGATTAATAAAAACAAGCTTAAAATGATTCCTACTATTTCCAAAATAATTACCTCCTAATTAAATACTTTTAGCAACGAATTTGATGCATTTATTACTTGGCTTGAGCAGACCTCCTTTCTCGTACTGCGGTAGATAAATTTTATAAAACGCACAAATTATGCCAAACTCTCAAATAACACAATATTAAGCAAAATTCGAATTTTTAATATTTAATACCTTAAACAATTGAAATTTAATGTCTGTAATAATAGACAAGTGTACATAAACATCTACACATTATTAGAATTTTTAAACTTTTTAGACTAACACTTTTTGAAACTCTTTCAATGTTCACACGCTAGATGAACATTTTGACAAAATACCTCAGGAACTATTTGCCTATATCTCGCTACAAAAGTTGAGTATAATATTTAAATAAGGCAAATTTTTCCTGAAAATGCGTAGATAAGCGCTGTTTTATCAAATCATCTACAGGAGGTATCGCCATATGCAAAAAAGCATTACCAAACTACATCATTCCTTTAATATCAAGGAATCAAGTACCTTGATTAACTCCATTTATAATGGAGTTATCATCATTAATGAGCAAGGATGTATTGTCTTACTCAATAGTACCGCTGAATCTATCTTGGGTGTCACCGCTCAGAATGCTCTTAAGCGACATGTCGATGACGTAGTTCCCAAAACCGGACTTCTGCAAGTACTAAAAACTGGTGTATCCGAAATCAATCAACGCATGAACATCGGAAACCGCGTAATACTAACCAACCGAACGCCACTATTAGAAAATAACACCATCATTGGAGCAGTTGCCGTATTTCAAGATATTACCGCAATTGCAACCGTCTTATCAGAATTAGAAAATGTAAAAAAACTAACAAGTACTTTAGAGTCAATTTTGGAAAGCATCGAAGAAGGCATTGTTGTTGTTGATAAACAAGGACTCATAACCATAATGAATAAAGCCTATGGTAAGTTTCTGGGGATAAATCCTAAAGAAATAGTTGGCAAACACGTTGCCGAAGTCATTTCCAATACTCGAATGCATATAGTTGCCCTCGATGGAAAGGCCGAGATTGAAGAATTTCAAAAAATTAATGATAATATCTGTGTTGTAACTAGAATCCCGATTACCAAAGACGGTGAAACTATCGGTTGTGTTGGCAATATAATATTTAAAGATGCCAAAAACTTGAAGACACTTGCCGCGAGATTTCATAAACTGCAATCAGAACTAGAATTTTATAAAGAAGAATTCAGTAAAGCTTATGGCATAAAATATACTTTTGAAAATATAATCGGTAAAAGTGAAAAAATTGAATTAGTTAAAAAACTAGCTTTAAAAGCAGCTAAAAGTATTTCTACTGTACTTATATTAGGTGAAAGCGGCACAGGAAAAGAATTGTTTGCTCATGCTATTCATGCCGCTAGCCCCCGACGCCAAGGTCCCTTTATCAAAGTCAATTGCGCAGCATTACCGGAAACACTTCTGGAATCTGAACTATTTGGCTATGATGAAGGTGCATTTACAGGTGCCCGAAAAAACGGCAAACCCGGCAAATTTGAATTGGCCAACGGCGGAACAATATTTTTAGACGAAATTGGTGAACTGCCAATTGCTATGCAGGTTAAGCTGCTTCGAGTATTACAAGAAAAAGAAATGGAACGTATCGGCGCTACAAAAACAACAAAACTAGACATCCGCATTATCGCAGCAACTAACAGAAACCTAGAAGAAATGATTGATCAAGATCAATTTCGCCGCGACTTATACTATCGCTTGAATGTATTTACTATAACTATCCCACCACTTCGGGAACGAATAGATGATATCCCGCCACTATGTGATATACTCCTAAAGAAGATTGGTAATAAGGTAGAACACTGGGTTAACGGCATATCTCCTAAAGCGCTCGAATTAATGAGTAAATACACCTGGCCCGGCAATGTCCGTGAATTAGAAAATATACTGGAGCGAACCATCAACTTAATGGATGATGAAGTTATCTTGATGGCGGAGCATTTGCCGCCAATATTAAAGAAAACTAATCAACCAACAACTGATGATAATATCCAAACCGTATTCAATCTGGAATTAGTAATGAACAATGCCGAGCGCATGGCTTTAAAGCGAGCGCTTGAAGCAAGCGGTGGCAATAAAAGCACAGCCGCAAAAATACTAGGTATTCACCGCTCGGCATTTTATCAAAAATTAGGAAAATACAATATGAATTCTTAATGGATTTTATAAAACCATCACAGTCTCATTGTCTGCTAAATAGTTAAGTAAAAAGCTGCCTTACCAGCATATTAATGCCGACAAGACAGCTTTTTACTTAACTAAGGGGCCTGTAATAGGCCGCCATCCCTTTTACCAATCCAAGGCTGGTCTTCCAAAAGGTCTTCAGCGAATTGCTGAAATTCTGAATTGCTAAGTTCCACTTCCCTGGTTACTGTGTAAATTGTCCCGGAGTATTTTTCCTCCTTGGCTCGCCAAGTCTCATCGCGCAAGGCTTTCAGGTCAGGTATTTTTCTGGCAAAATGTGCTTTCATTTTAAGCACCTCCTGTGTTTTTCGTTACTATATATCACTCTAAACACAGATAATAGCAAGTTAAATGTGTAGTTGTTTTACCAAAACTGTTCAGTGCCTGGATAAAGGAGCTTATCACGCGGTTAATTTATAAGGATGAATTACTGGCGTTTCACGATAACGCTAACCCTTTTAAACTATTAAAGCCTTGTTTTATATGCTGAATAATTTTTTTACTAGCTACGCTTAGTACATACGGGTTATTGTTATATAAAATACCTGTTATTATTTCCATATTAAGATTATTAACTTCTTTAATTGAGGTTTCCGGAAATGCTGAAAGCGAAAAAATACTTGATGGTATATAGGCTAATCCATAATTTTCTTTAACATAATACTTTATTGCGGCTAAATTGCTAATTTCAAGAATAGAATAGGAACTACCCCGTTCTTGTAAAGTAGTCTCTATTTTTTTTCTATAAGGACAATCTTTAGATGTAACTACAAAACGTTGAGATTGTAAATCTTCTAAGTGTACAATCTCTTTTTTCGAAATCGGATGTTTATCTGAAACAAGTAAAGTGAGTGGTTCAGAAAATAAAGGTTCAAAAACTAATTGATTATCATTATCAGGAACCGAACATATAGCAAAATCCATTTCTTGTTTATGAATTAACTTGCTAAAAGTATGTGTATATCCAATATTAATGGATAATTCTATCTTGGGATGAGCCACTATATAAGGGAAAATGATTTTTGGTAAATACAAACTTGCTGCAGGCTCAATAGCACCAATTCTTATAGAGCCAGCTTCACCTTGAAGTAGATCATTCATAGTATTTTGAAGTTGGTCAAGATTTTTTATTATAGGGAATGCTTGTTCAGCAAAGATTTTACCTGCTTCTGTTAACTGGATTTTTTTCCCTCTTTCAAATAATTTAAGACCTAATTGCTTTTCCAGCTTCTGAATTTGCATGGTTATAGAAGATTGTGCATATTGCAGTTCATTGGCTGCGCGTTGAAAATTGCCTAGTCTTACTATCGTTAAGAAGGTTTTTATTGTTTGAAGTTCCAAGTAAATCCTCCTATCGAATTAAACGATTCATTTTTTTTGAACTATAATTCGATTAATTCAATTATATCAAACTAGCAAAATGCTGTAAAATAAAAAAGAACTATTTTATAAAGGAGGTAAACCCTTGAGTAAATTTGATATCTTTAGAGGTTTCATAGTTGTTATTGTTTGGGGTATCAACTTTATTGCCATTAAGTTAGGCGTACAGAATGTACCCCCATTATTGTTAGGTGTATTACGTTTTATAGTAGCTACAATACCTGCTATTTTTTTCCTGCCGCGACCTCCAATTACTTGGGGCAAGCTTATCGCCATAGGATTCACTATTAACGTAGGACAGTTTGGTCTTCTTTTTCTAGGCATGAAATTAGGTATGCCTGCTGGCTTAGCATCATTATTATTACAGTCACAATCTTTTTTCACATTGATAATAGCAGTAACGCTAACAGGCGAACGGTGGCAATGGAATAACCTAGCAGGTATGATTTTAGCGGCTCTTGGTATGGTTATCATAGGCCTTCACCAAGGAGGTAATATGACGCTAATCGGATTTTGGCTTACATTAGCCGCAGCCATTAGTTGGGCAATCGGGAATATAATTATGCGGCAAGCAACAGTAGAAGCGCCACCTTTTTCCATGTTATCGCTTATTGTTTGGATTGGTGCTGTATCTATTATTCCATTAGCAATTTTATCATTGTCGGTTGAAGGTTTTAGTAGTTGGCAAACTGCTTGGCAATCTCTTTCTTGGACTGCAGTTGGTTCGGTAATTTATCTAGCCTATTTTGCAACATTAGGCGCATATACTCTGTGGGCTAAACTATTATCACATTACCCGGCGACTGTAGTAGCACCATTTTCATTATTAGTCCCGGTAATTGGTATGAGTTGCTCTACCATATTTCTTGGAGAAACGATTTCTTTTTTTCAAGCAATTGGAGCCTTATTAATAATGGTCGGCTTAGTTGTTCATGTAGTTGGTGAAAGACTAACAAATTTAAAGACCAAACTATTGGTTAATTTAAAAAGCGCTACTATAAACGAACATAACCATTAGCAAAAATAATCACCCTAAAACTGCCAACCTGGTATCAACAGCTAACGTATGATGCCGATTTTAAAGTAGAAGCCGTAAAGCAAGTTCAAGAAAGTAGTCTGCCAGTAGTTAGAGTAGCAACCGCGCTTGCGTAATCAACCAAGAAGTAATTTTTTTCATATTTTTCAAGTATTTTTTGCTATCACTGTTAAGTCCCTCATCAGTAGAATTTAGTTAGAACAAATCTCTATAGATAACCCCATCTTCTTGCGAAAATACATTGAAGACCACTTTCTGAATCTTATCATTCATATAAAGAAAATCATTGACGGTTTGTACCGCGATTTCTGCAGCTTTTTTCTGCGGAAAATGATATTCACCTGTTGATATACAGCAAAATGCGATACTAACAAGATTATGTTCTGCCGCTAGACTAAGACAGGATTTATAGCAGCTTGCCAGTTCGTCACAACTCTTTTGCGTCAGTGGCCCATGTATAATTGGTCCAACGGTATGCAATACATAGCTAGCTGGCAAGTTATAGCCTGCTGTGATTTTCGCGCTGCCGTTTGATTCTTCACACCCCTGTTTTTTCATAAGCCTATGACATTCCTGACGTAATTGAACGCCAGCCGCTGAATGAATGGCATTATCGATACAGTGATGACAAGGCACAAAGCAGCCAAGCAAAGCACTGTTAGCAGCATTGACGATAGCATCCGCTTTAAGTCTAGTAATATCGCCTTGCCACAACACGATGCGAGGATTCGCTGTAGTTGGCAACTCTGCTACATCAACTACGCCTCGTTCCTCCCGTTCCTGGGATAATAATGCATCCTGTAGAATCAAAAAATCTTTCTGGACAGTCATTGGTGATCGTACATTCATAAGACTACGAAGCAATCGGCGCTCCGAATCAATATCTCCAATAAAAGCTTGAGCTTGTTCTTTGTATTGAGGAAGTTCTTTCAGTAAAGTTTCATTCAAGCATGAAATCATTTTTCTTCGCTGCATCCTAGGCACTACTTTAGCTGTTTTAGAATAATAGCAATTGTCCATCAATATCACTTTCCTGTTCGACAATATGAATTATATCGTCCTTACTAAGCTGCCCAATCAACAGTGGTGAGTTTGGATCATGCAACCGCAGGTTGCGATTTACCGTTTCTTGATCATAATTGGCATAGCAATACCTACAACCGTGCAGACAGGTATTATAAGCACCAATATCCCGACTGGGAATACAACCACAATTAGCGCGATTAGACTTCCTGCGCTGATATTTCAACTTCAAACCTATAGCTTTTTCTATGACGACTTGAGAGAAACATCCCGAAGCTTGTATCCCATACTGCTGTAAATCAGACTCTTCTGCACATGTCTTAATATCAATACCATTTTGTTGACTGATATGAGCGAAACTCCTAGCAATCAAGTTTTTTTCTTTGGAAGTAACTTCACGAATACCAGGGAAGTTTCGTTTTGTTTTCTCATAAAGATCAATAAAGCTGATAACACATTCATCGGTATAACCTGCAAGTCCTTTGGCGATCTTGCGAAATTCCATGATATGTCGCTCTAATGTATAGCTTTCATCAATGAAAATCGGATCATAGCGCCAACACACCCGGTGCCGCCCAACCGTTTGAGATAATAATTTAAAATCACTAATCACCTGTTCTACCGGTGGAACGTTAGGTTCAACATCCAGACCATAAGGTGTGATTGTCACAAACCAATAACTCGCGAATGTGTCTAGTTCATGAATGCGTGGCAAGATAGGACGCGGGTTTTTGGTGCAAAATATTAAACAGTCAACTACGTTCGGTGTGAGGCTATATTTTAAAACTTGCTCTTTATAATAAGGATTTCGCACATAAACAAACCCCGCTTTGATACGGTTTAAAAACCACATGCTAAAAAAGGCTGGAATATCTGTCCGAGCACCTGTGTTGATAATCATACTGCCGCTATCCCCTTGGTCATATCTTCATAAAAGGAAATTCTCTTGCTAGTGTTTTATTTCCTTGAATGTAATGTGGTCAACGCAACTTGTGATTCTTATACTCCATCACTATATTTGTTATAGAAGACAGTCTTATTGAGTGGCAACCGGTTGCCGCTCATCGTAAGATTTTTTCTAAAACCATCGGCTGGATATCCTATAGAAAGCATGCACACTGGGACTAAATTATCCGGAACATTCAATAGTTCTCTTGCTTTTTCTGTGTCAAAATAGCTAATCCATACTGTGCCAAGACCAAGACTTGCCGCTTCAAGCATCATATGAGTAGTGACAATGGCGGCATCCGTTTCACCACTGCTTTTTCCTGTTTGCGGATGCTGCCAACATACAGTCTTATCATAGCAAACAAATAAAACAAGTGGCGCACCATAGAAATAAATATTCTTATCTTCAGTTTCATTCACACATTCTTTGGCAATATCTGCATACTTCTTATCATAATCAAATGTACTAAACGCAGTCCATACATTTCACGACTCCTCATAAATTGGACTTATATTATTCTGGCTTAAGAAACATATTTTTTCTAAAGTTTCACCAACATCATCATTAATACAAATTGCCTGACGCTCAATCTGAGTCGGACAACTAGCTTCACCATAGTTCAGGCACGCATAGATTGCCTTAGGATTTTGTATCGTCATTTGCCAAAATGGGTATTTAATAATCGCTGGTGTATTAAAACCTACGCCCAGTTCTAAAAAAAGGAGATGCGAATTTTTATGACCTTGAATAAATCCCATATAACGTTCCGCAGCTTTATGCCAACCATCATCTTCTACAAAATTCCTATCCGAACGTAAATTCATCGTCATCATCTTTCCACATTTAGGGCATCTCGGTAATAACTCCGCAGGCACTCGCATATTCTGTTGCTCTGCTGCCATTAGCTTTATTATAGCTTCATTTTCATAGGTTTTCTGGTGACATGGCTCTGAACATTGGAACAAACCATAATCCCCTTGGGTATAAAAAAGTCTCTGTTTATCAAACCCAGCCTTTTGAAAACAATGATCTACATTCGTAGTGATTACAAAATACTCTTTATCGTTCACAAGCTTAAGTAACTTTTCATAAACCGGTTTCGGTGCATTTTGATAGCGATTTATAATAATATATCGGCTCCAATATGCCCAATGCTCTTCTAACGTCTTATAGGGATAAAACCCCCCAGAATACATGTCATGAAATCCATATTTTTCTTCGAAATCATGAAATATTTCGTGAAACCGTTCCCCTGAATAAGCAAAACCAGCCGAAGCAGATAAACCAGCTCCTGCACCAATGACAATGGCATCGGCTGTGTCAACTTCTATTTTCAGACGTTTCAATTTGTCCGTAAGCGAATTGCCCAAAATTATTTTTTTATCTTTTAAAAGCATATACTTGTACCCCATATCTCTTGGATATCCAGTTTACTCATCCAGTTTTATTACAATTTTCCCATTTACTCGGCCAGCATCCATATCTTCACAAGCTTTTGCAATCTGAGAAAACGGATATACTTTTCCAATGCCAGGCAAGAGGTGATATATATTAAGATAATCAAAAATATCATCCATTACATCTTGTGTCGGCATATTGCTATAAAATCCAGTCAGAAATACTCCATTTGGTATATCTTTTATCGGATCAAAGTTATTTAGGCTGTATATACCGCCAAGTACTCCAGTCTGACAAACAATAACGCCTTTTTCTATACAATTCAGAGTATCCATCAAAGTTTTCGGGCCAACAAGTTCCAATGCCTTAGTAACACCAGCTATTTTTCCCTTTAAGCTACCAGTATCTAGGAGAGGCAGATCCACTCCAGCCTGCTCGAGCAAATGAAGCTTAGATTCCCGGTGCGTGGTAGCCAAAACTTTACATCCAAAAGCTTTCGCCAATTGAATAGCTGCATACCCCAGAGCGCAGGTAGCTCCCCGTATCAGCAGCGTATCATCTGGCTTCAAATGCAGACATTCAAACAGCGATCCCCATGCTGTAAAATAGGTCTCCGGCACAGCCGCAAGATGTTCCCAAGACAGCTTGCTGACTATTGAAAACACATGATGACTTGGCAATAGAGCATACTCTGCATAGCTGCCGTTAAAACTACGTCCCATGCCCCCCATCAGTGCTACTACTTTTTCGCCGACAGAAAAATGGCTATCAGATGCATCCGCGATTTCTCCCACACATTCAATGCCCGGAATAATTGGCTTTTTAATATATGGTGCAGTAATTTCAGATTGCCGCAATATCTGCTCGGAATGATTTAAGCCAAACGCCATAATGCGAACAAGTACCCAGCCCGGTTTCACCTCTGGAATAGCGCATTGCCTTAATACTATATTTTTCGCCTCAGTTGGCTCAGTCAATAACACGGCTTTCATTATACAATCTCCTTCCAACATTGCGGATCACTTTCATAGAAATCCCCGGCTGTTCCATAGGCAACCGCCGGACATCCCCGGCACCAGGCCATCAGTTCACATTTGGCACATTTTTTAAACTTCGTATATTCACGATAATTTTCCATTTCACATACCCATACATCCGCAATACGGTTCTCAAATACATTGCCAACCTTGCTGCTAAAACGCCGGCAGGCATATAAATCGCCAGTAGGCAAAATGGTTAGATGACAATTACCGCAATTACAGCCGCCATAAATCATACCTGGCTGTGCATTTTCTGGAATCTTGAAAATTCCCTTTTCGTATTCGTAGAGCGTCCACAGATGATCTTTTCTGTTAAAATAAGTTTGACAGCCAGCAGCTTCATATTGTTGAAATTTCAGATAGCAAACATCTAACAATTCACGATATCGCTCCGGCGTCATACCGGTATCCTTTTCATCACTAGTCGGGCAATACCGGGCAAAAGCAAATACATCGACACCATACTTAACCACCGTATCTATAATTTCCGGGATTTCCCCGATGTTTTTCCCGGATACTGTTGTCATAATAACTGAGCGAATACCTGCACGTTTAATACAGGAAATTTTCTCTAGTGTACAATCAAAAGACCCATCCTTTCGGAACCAGTCATGCGTCTTTCGCATCCCGTCAAGCGAAAGCTGGTATTTCTGACAGCCGTATTTTTTCAGCCGCTGACACACCTCGTCACTCAAGTAAAATGGATTGCCCATAAGGGTAAAAGGAATATCCTTTTCCTTTAAAAGTTCCAATAAGCGCCAGAAATCTGGATGTAAAATCGGATCACCACCGGTAATATAGAAATACGGCATCCTCCCATACATTTCACACATATCAAAGCAATTGGCAACAACCTCCTGCATTTGCTCCCAGCTCACAGCCTTCAAAGCTTTACCATTATCCTCTGAAAAAATATAACAGTGCTTACAGCGCTGATCACACTCATCGGTAATATGCCATTGAAAAGCAAAATATTGCTTCATATAGCTCTCCTTTCTCTATATAAAACTGGCAAACGCCAGAAAATAATTTCAAGTCCCCGGCAGATCTCCGCCGGGGTCATTGTAAAAACACCAGAATAGATTACTTGTTATCGCCAGCACCACAAGCTGAACCACATGCTGCTGGTTTTTCTTCAGGCTTGTCAGCACTGCCACAAGCTGCCGGAGCTTCAGCAGATTTATCAGATGCACCACAAGCAGAGCCACCAGTAGAAGCTGCCTCCTGTTGATTCCATCCAGCCAAATTAGAAAGTGCCATAATCGTTTCCTCCTCGCCTTATATTTTGAAACTGTTCGTTCCATACTCGTATTCTAATGCAGAGGCTATTTTAAAAAAAGTACGCACAAATCTATTACTTAGTTACTTTTTTATAACTACTTGTAAAGCTAAGCGTCCTATACTACAATTCAAATATAGCAATCATTTTCTAACATACATAAAGAGGTGTTACCATGTTGACAAAAAAAGAATTACCTGAATGTCCAGTGGCAACCACCGTCCAATTAATAGGCAGCAAATGGAAGCTTTTGATTATGAGAAATTTGCTTCAACGCCCTTGGCGATTCAATGAATTGCGAAAGACACTTCCCGGAATCAGTCAAAAAGTGTTGACAGATAGTTTACGTTCCATGGAAGGAGATGGTATTGTTACTCGAACTATATATCCAGAAGTCCCCCCTCGTGTAGAATATTGCTTAAGTGAATTAGGGGAAAGCATGCGGCCTATCATTAAATCTATGGAAACATGGGGCATAGACTACAAAGAAAATTGGGAATAAAAAAATCTGAATGACAGATTACTCTGCGTCGTTCAGATTTTTTTAGTTTATAAAATATTACTAGAACTGAAAATAATAAAGTTAATTAATCTCCTCCACCAATGTGAAAAACTCTGCTGCTGATTTTCGATTTCTACCTTCTCCCCAATCTTCGGAGTAATTAACCTATACGTTCTATTCTGGCAGTGGCAAATTGTATAGTGAATGAAGAATTGCGCAGGTTGAGCAAAGAAATACTGGATCTAAAAGAGGAAAATTCTATTTTAAGGTTAGTAGGCCAGAGGAATCTCACCACTAGCCCCTTCCAAAACTTATATAAAATTGACCATCAAAAGCTGGCTAGTTCGGGGCCACCAACTTAATATTTTTCAAACAGCCAAAGTGCTCCCACCCTGATATATTCCTCAAGGCCGGAGCACTTTCATATTCTCCTCAGTATTAAGCTATATAAGCATTTAAACGCAAAATCCGGCCAGAGTACAATTAAGTTCGCAAAAGTAAAAAAAGGAAAAGCCATCGAAAGCTCCAAAAAGGTAAGTGTCAAGCAAACCTAAAGGAGTGTATAAATCGATGGCTTACCAAAATTCTACCGTACCTT
>Ga0316604_10002118_pt1 | contig 15859 bp, 15 predicted proteins | sample OWC_soil_day20_C_FD_207650 | JGI IMG/M metagenome (GOLD analysis project Ga0316604, IMG submission 207650) | Wetland soil microbial communities from Old Woman Creek delta, Ohio, United States - OWC_soil_day20_CT | ecosystem: Environmental > Terrestrial > Soil > Wetlands | place: USA: Ohio... | reverse complement strand
GATGCACTCTTTTTGCTTTTTTAGCGGATTTGCCATATAATTGAAAGATAATATAGGTAATAAGGAGGGCGAGAGTATGAAAATTGTCGCTGATTTACATATTCATACGGTAGCAAGCGGTCATGCCTATAGTACGATATTGGAAAATGTGACTGCAGCAGCAGAAAAAGGTCTTGAAATGATTGCAATTACGGATCACGGTCCAGATATGCCAGGAGGCCCCCATGCCTATCACTTTGGCAATTTAAAGGCAGTACCAGCTGAATTATTTGGTGTTCGTATTCTAAAAGGGGTAGAGGCGAATGTGATTGATCACGAGGGTAGTTTAGATTTGGCAGAGGACCGGCTCGCCAGCCTTGATATTGTATTAGCTGGTTTGCATACTGTTTGTTCCCCCAATGGCTCTGTTGCCAAAAATACGCAAATGATGGTTAATGCTATGAAAAATCCTTGGGTGGATGCGATTGTTCATCCAGGTAACCCTGAATATTTGGTGGATGCTGAGACGATTGTAAAAGCGGCTGTAGAATATGATGTTGCCTTAGAGATTAATAATAGCTCTCTCAAGGTATCTCGAGTGGGCAGCAGACCCTATTGTGAAAATATTGCTGCCTTGGCGAAACAGTATGGGGCAAAAATTATCCTGGGGACAGATAGCCATTTTGCCCTGGCCATAGGAGATTTCAGCAAGGCCATTGAAATATTGGAGAAATATGATATTTCCCCTGATTTAGTGATCAATACATCGGTTGAAAGTGTGCTGCGCCATTTAAACCGTCGTTCTAACAGAAACAGCAGCGTGAATTAGTGACTTGGAGGTGTAGAATATGGACGATGTTCGTTTGGTGATTATCACGGGCATGTCAGGTGCAGGTAAGACTCAGGTGGTGAGAACCATGGAAGATCTGGGATATTTTTGTGTTGATAATTTGCCTCCTATGCTGATTCCTAAATTTGCCGAACTTTGTACCCAATCGGCAGGGCGGGTAAATAAAGTCGGTTTAGTAGTGGATATTCGCGGGCGAGAGTTTTTTGATACCCTGATACAAGCCTTAGAAGATTTAGAAAAGCAGGGCTATCGTTATGAAATGCTTTTCTTAGAAGCTTCTGATGAGACCCTAATCCGGCGTTATAAGGAAACCAGGCGTCGGCACCCTATGGCACCCCATGGCCGTATTATAGAAGGGATTAGCCGTGAACGAGAAAAAATTGACCACGTAAGAGGACGAGCTACGCAAATTATAGATACATCGGAATTAAGCACTGCCAAGCTCAGGGAAAAAATCACTGGGCTCTTTACCAGTGAACATGAACAGCAGCGTATGAATATTACCGTTGTCTCTTTTGGATTTAAATATGGTATTCCTTTAGATGCAGATATGGTTTTTGATGTACGCTTTTTGCCCAATCCTTTTTATGTCGAGTCTTTGCGACGCAAAAGCGGAGCCGTAGCGGAAGTGGGCGAATATATTTGGAAATGGCCGATTACCCAGCAGTTTATGGAACAGGTTTCTGGTTTTGTAGACTTTTTAGTGCCTAATTACATCAAAGAAGGAAAAAGTCAGCTTATCATTGCTATTGGTTGCACTGGCGGCATGCATCGCTCTGTATTTGTCGCTGGTAAAATCTACGAAGGTTTAAAGAACAAAGGCTATAAAGTAAATGTAGATCATCGGGATATTAAGCACAATGTTTTAGAAGCACCTGTTGAGGGGTAACATAGTATAGATGAAGATACATTGCTGAAAAAGCGGCGAGTAGTAGTGGTGAGATAGAAATTGAGGTGTAATATATATGCACTTTTTAAAGTGGATGTACCCAGGCATTAAAGTGAAACGGTGGCTGTTATTATTTTCTATGGGCGTTATCATAGCCAGTATGGGGCTTGCCATCGTATTCAATTATAAATATGTAGGCAATTTTGAAGAGACGATTTTCAGAATGGTGTACCTGACGACGGGCAGGTATTATTATACGGTTACGACCATTGTAGGGATCTTTATTATTGCAGGTGGCTTGGTCTTGATGACGCTGGCCACCAAGCAGATTATTGCTTCGGTGATCAGTGTACTCATTCCCGACGGGTCTGAACGATTGATCGAGCTCATTTTTCAGAAACGCAAACTCAATCGGGGACCAGCAGTGACGGTTATTGGCGGTGGAACAGGCTTATCCGTACTGTTAAGAGGTATTAAGAGTGTAACCAGTAATATCACAGCGATCGTTACGGTTGCTGATGATGGCGGTTCTTCTGGGCGAATACGGCAGGATTTAGGCATGATTCCTCCAGGAGATTTGCGAAACTGTTTGGTGGCATTGGCAGATACCGAGCCACTGATGGAAAAACTCTTTCAGCACCGATTTGGCGGTACAGGGGGACTGGCGGGACACAATTTCGGTAACTTATTCATTGCTGCGATGACAGAAGTACTAGGAGATGTAGAGCAGGCTTTAAAGGAATCCAGTAAGGTTTTAGCGGTACGGGGCCGAGTATTGCCGGCATCGACCCAAACAGTACGGTTATGGGCTAAAATGACGGATGGCAGTATCGTGGAAGGCGAGTCGCAGATTCCTCTTGTCAATAAACGGATTGAAAGAGTGTATTTGCATCCGGAAGAAACCATGCCCGTGGAAAGCTCTCTGGAAGCCATACGAGATGCAGACGCCATTATTTTAGGACCTGGCAGCTTATATACCAGTATTCTTCCTAATCTGTTGGTGCGGGGAGTGGCGGATACATTGCGGAAAAGCCAGGCTGTCAAAATCTATATCTGCAATGTAATGACCCAGCCGGGAGAAACAGATGGCTATAGCGCATCAGAGCATGTGCAGGCGATTTTAGACCATGTAGGTCCTGGAGTTATTGATTATGTTGTGATCAATAATCAAAATGTAGCAGAAGAATTGCAGCAAAAATATGCGGATCAAGGGGCCTATCCTGTAAAAAACGATGCAGAGAAAGTAGAAGCAATGGGGATCAAAGTGACCCAGGCAGATGTAATTAATGAGACGAATTTAGTGCGCCATGATCCTCTTAAATTGTCTCGAACCATTGTTTCCATGATCTATAAGCTTAAGACCAACTCGGAGCGTATGCGATTATTGGATTATTATTTAATTGCGGAAAGTATCAAGGATCTTAAGAAAACGGAGCGCTGAGTTTTGCGGCGTTAAGGCAAAGCAGCTTGACGGGGGTGAAGTAGATTGGCTTCTTATTCTGCTGAAGTAAGAAATGAATTGGCTCGGATCGTAGAAGAGCAAGAGTGCTGCAATATGGCAGAATTGGCCTCTCTGATTCGTATGGGCGGTACCATGTTAATTGGCGGCAATAGTAATCTTGGGATTAATTTTACTACGGAGAATGCTGCTGTAGCGCGTAAAGCTCTCACCTTGATTAAAAGTGGCTTTCATTTAAAAACAGAAGTGGTTGTTACCCGTGGTCGTCGTTTAAAGAAAAACAATTCCTATTTGATCAAAGTAGTGCCATCACCAGTGGTGACAGAGTTGTTAGCAGCTTTAGGGATTATGCGGGGCGAAAATTTGAATGTAAGCAGTGATAGCGGTATTTTGCGAAAATCCTGCTGTCGTCGTTCCTATTTACGAGGTGCTTTTTTAGGCGGTGGCTCTGTAAACAAGCCAGAAGGGGATTATCATCTGGAATTGGTTACAGGTAATTTAGACTTTGCTAAAGCCCTCGTGCGTTTGATGAAGTTTTTTTCCTTGCCTGTTGGAATGACAGAGCGTAAAAATGATTATATTGTTTATTTAAAAGATGGAGATGCCATCATTGATTTTCTGCGACTGATCGGTGCTCATAATGCTCTTTTGACCTTTGAAAATGTTCGCGTAGTAAAGGGCATGCGTAATCAAGTCAATCGGCTGGTGAATTGTGAAACGGCTAACCTGCAGAAAACGGTAAATGCAGCGGTGCGGCAGGTAAAATGTATTGAGATCATTGCCCGGCAAAAGGGGCTTGATAAACTGCCCCCGTCTCTGCTTATCGTTGCTAAGTTGCGATTAGCCCACCCAGAAGCTACCTTGCAGGAACTGGTAGATGCTATGGATGGCAGAGTAGGGAAATCGGGAATGAACCACCGGCTGCGAAAAATAGAACAGATTGCTATGGAGTTGGAACATGAATAAATTTTTGGCATTTGGTGTCCTTGTTATGGTAGCGATTCTTGGCTGGCTGTTTTGGCCCACGAATGCTGTACCGATCTTAGCTTACCACCAGGTGGGTGAAGTGGATGAGGAGATTTACAGCGTGACTGCCAGTCAGTTTGAAGAACAAATGAAATACCTAAAGGAAAATGGATACCATGCTATTTCTCTAGAAGACTTATTTAATTCTTTTACTGGAGAGACCGTCTTACCTGAAAAGCCCATTGTGATTACCTTTGATGATGGATATGCAGACAATTATCTGACTGCGCTGCCGATTATGGAACAGTACGGCATGTCAGCCACGGTCTTTGTTGTACCAAGCTTAATTGGTACAACAGACTATTTATCCTGGCAGCAGGTAGCCTACATGCAGGAAAGGCACACGGAAATTGGCTCCCACACCATGTCCCATGTGGGGATGAATGAAATTAATGCTACAGAACAGCGGCGGGAAGCGGCGGAATCAAAAGTGGCTTTGGAAAGACAAATTGGTACTCCCATTCAATTTTTTGCCTATCCCTATGGGCAGTTTTCGAAAGGTGCTCAGCAAATATTAAAAGAGACGGGATACCGAGGCGCTTGCTCCGGCCTTGCTGGATTAAATGATGCAAAGACCGATTCTTATGCATTAAAGCGCATTAATATGCCTCAGCCCAAATATGGCTTGTGGGAGTTTCGCTTGCGCCTCTTTAGAGCCCATTTATACAGTAAATTAGGATTATAAAAAAATGAGTCAGAACCATAATTATTATGGTTCTGACTTATTTTTTTTTACCAAATATGGAATACTATCATGGTAACTGGAAGATAAGTAGGAGGGTAATATGAACGAACAGGATGTAATCGTCCAGCAGACAACATATAGAAAAAGGGTTTTTCAGGTACTACATATCGTTACGTCCATGAAGGTTGCAATGGCATTGCTCATGCTATTGGTTGGGGCAGCGATGATAGGGACTGTTATTTCACCTCAGAGATATGATATCTATCATAGTATGGGCTTTCGCTTATTGCTAGCCTTGATTTGCGGCAGTACTTTTATTTGCAGCATGAAGCAGCTTGCTGCTTTATGTCTTTCAAATAAATGGCGCCATTTGGCTCCCTGGGGGACATTCGCAGTGCACATGGCGATTGTATTGATTGTTTTAGGAGCTTTATATGGGAATGTCTATGGCTTTAGCGAGGAAATCAATCTTTCTGTTGGGAAGGATTATGAAATCACCCAGGAAAAATACAGGGGTATTGGTGAGCCGTTTACATTACACCTGGAGAATTTTGAAACCCAATATTATGCTGATGGAACAGTTTCCGATTGGATCAGTCACATTCGTATTGAACATAATGGGCAGAATGGATTTACTCAAGAGGTGAAAGTCAATCATCCTTTGATCTACCAGGGGATAAGCATTTATCAATCTTCTTTTGGCATGGCAATACAAACCCAGTATTTAGATGCTGCTGGCAAGGTGCTGCAGGAAGCCAGCCTGGGTGAGGGACGAGGGATGATACTTGAGGGAGATATGATGATTCTGCCGGTGCGGTATGTCGGGGGAGTGAACCCTCAAATCATGTATATTGTCTATAAAGGCGGGCGAGAATATGATTGGGGAGCTGCACCTTTAGGCAGCAGCAGATTCATCGGCCCCCAAATGGGAATGGTGAAATTTATAGAGGCACAGCCTTTTTCGGGGCTGCTCATTAAACGAGACCCTGGAATACCCCTGGTGTGGTTTGGGTTTCTTTTGCTTGCCTTTGGCTTTTTTGCCAGTCTTTATAAAAAAACAATTTTGGCGAGTAATCAAAAAGGATAGGTGAAATCGTGTGGGTGCTTTGGAAAAAGAGTTTTTTAATTCAGCTTTTGTCAGTTACTTTTTAGCAAGTTGTTTCAATATTGGGCATCTTATTTGGCTGAAGGAAAGGCTTGGACGCTGGGCAATTGCTTTGACGGTGATTGGTTTTGTAGTGAATACATTAGCGCTGACTTCCCGTACTCTGCAGGCTGGGCGCATCCCCTTTGCTAATATGTATGAATTTGGTATGGCTTTTGTCTGGGGACTGATTTTTTTCTATTTGTACATAGCTTATCGTTACAAGAATTACTCTCTGGGTGCCTTTGTATTGCCGGTAGCCTTTGTTCTGACAGGTATATTTTCCAGCTTTTATCAAGAGGTTCGTCCTCTCATGCCTGCTCTTAAAAGCAATTGGTTACTCATTCATGTCATCACAGCGGTTATTGCCTATGGGGCACTGGCGATTTCTTTCGCGTTGGCAATCATGTATTTGTGGCGGCAGCGTTTGGAAGAAGCGGGTGAACAAGGAACAATGATAAGCCTGCTGCCGTCCTTAGCCATATTAGACATCTTAGTGAATCGGTGTATTCACTTTGCTGTTCCGTTTCTAACCCTGCTCATTGTAACAGGAGCCGTTTGGGCAGAGTATGCTTGGGGATCCTACTGGCGGTGGGACCCTAAAGAAACATGGTCACTGATTACATGGTTAATTTATGCGATGTATCTTCATGGTCGTGTGGCTTTAGGCTGGCGGGGTAAAAAGGCAATGAATTGGGCAGTAATTGGTTTCATTACGGTACTCTTTACTTTTATCGGCGTGAATGTATTATTGCCTGGTTTACATAGCTATGCCTTGTAAACTTGACATAGAAAGGAGTGGGGTGGTTGGATTTAGGGAAATTCCTGGAGCGTAGTTCACTTAAATTAATTTTGCTGGGCATTGTGGTTGCGGTGGTGGGAATGGCATTGTCCGGTGCTGGGTTTGTGTATTCCAGCGGTCCAGATTTTTGTGGCAGCTGCCACTCTATGAATCATGTATATTATACGTGGCAGGCATCAAATCATAAAACCGTAACTTGCAGTGACTGCCATGTTCCTCATGATAATATTCTTTCCATGATATATGTAAAGGGAGAAAACGGCATGCGGGATGTATATCATGAATTTCTGCGGGACTATCCTGATACCTTATATTTTACGCCGAAAGGCAAGAGGATTACGGAGGGAAATTGTCTGCGCTGCCATTTTTCTACTGTGGAAAATACAGCTATGGCAGCAGGTGGACAAAGCTGCATAAAATGTCATCGTGGTATCGTTCATGGTCAAAATAGGAGTCCAGGAGGGGTTAGCGTTGAATAGGGCGCAGAAATTTTTAGCCGTATTTTTAGGGATGATGATCGTTTTCTTTGGTGTTATTGTGGTTCGCGTATGGGCTGTTAAACCTCCGTCAACTATGAAATTATCACCTTTACCTGCTGGCGAATATGATCCGGCTGTTTGGGGAAAAGCATATCCTTTGGAGTATGCCAGCTACCAAAAAAATTTAGAGATGGCAGCCTCACCAACGGGGTATGGAGGAAGCGTAAAAGTACAGAAAGCAGATATGCAGCCTGAAATTTACACTAATTTTAAAGGTAATCCCTTTAGTAAGGATTATACAGAAGACAGAGGACATCTGTATGCCATAGAAGATCTTAAGGAATCCAAGCGTATTGGTCCTACTAGCAAAGGTGCATGCATTACCTGTAAAACACCCTATGTGGAACAATTTTATAAGGAATCAGGCTGGGGATTTGCCAATCAGCCTTTAAACGAGCTGCTTGATAAATCCAAGCACCCTGTCAGCTGCGCCAACTGTCATGATCCAGAGACTATGAATCTCAGGGTTATTAATCCTGCCTTCATTGAAGCAATGGGACGGCAAGGCATTGATGTAAATAAGGCAAGCCGGGAAGAAATGCGCAGTTATGTATGCGGACAATGTCATTCGGAATATTATTTTGAACCAGGAACATCAAGGGTCGTATTTCCTTGGGATCAAGGGACTACGCCTCAGCAAATGTATCAATATTATGCTGCAAAACCCAATGGATTTCAGCAGGATTTTATACACCCAGATTCGAAAACACCCATATTAAAAGCCCAGCATGCTGATTTCGAAGAATGGCAAAATGGTGTCCATGCCAAATTCGGCGTATCTTGCGCGGATTGCCATATGCCTTATATTCGTGAGAATGGACAGAAATATAGTTCTCATTGGATGACAAGCCCTTTAAAAAATTTGGATGCGTCTTGTATGCCTTGCCATAAAGATGGCACAGACCAACTATATAATCAAGTAAAAGCTACCCAGGATAATGTTTGGCAGTTGCAGCATACTGCTGGATTGAACGTGGCTAAGGCCCATGAGATCATAGCCAAAGCCGGAAATATCCCCAATGCCAATCAGGCGCAGCTAACCAATGCACGGGAACTATTGCGTCAAGCTCAATGGTACTGGGATTATGTAGCGGCATCTAACAGCATGGGTTTTCATAACTCCGTACAAGAACTGCATACCCTTGGGCAATCCATTGATTTATCCCATCGGGCAATCGATGCTGCAAAGCAAGCGGTAGGTGCAAATCAACTGTAAAATGCACAATAAGGCCAGTCAGATGATAAAATGTTACAAAAACTGACATAATGGTCTTATTTTGTCATTTTACATAAGATTAAGGTATTGGTATAATGATGCTATGTCTTAACAAGGGGGTAGCATATTGTATTGGATTAAGTTTGGCATAGTGCCGCTGATTATGTTTGTGATGTTACATAGTACAGCATTGGCAGTCGATACCTATTCGACTGTTAAATTAAATGGTTTGACCTTATCAGAATGGCCCGTTACCGTATCATCTTCCAGTGGAAAATTATTACTATCTGATAGCCCTGAAATGGTGCCTAATGATGGAATTATGTATCAAGATACAGTAAGTGGTGACATTCGTCTGTTCTTTCATCATGTGAATGCAACAAAGGAAAACAAAAAAATTGTCGTATTACTAGAAAATGCGGGGGAAAAGACAGCTCACATCACAGTAACTAAAAATGGATTGGGCGGTCCAAGTCTTGATTATTTGCAAGTCGGGAAAGAGGTACAACAGGAATATTTAGAAGGCGGTAATCTGTATCTTATAGAAGTTCCCGGCAAAGAATCAAGAAGCTTGATTTCTTCCCTGGACCACAGCGTCGTAGAAACGAATATGCTGGTAAATGGCATGTATGACCTAACAATTGATCATCCGGTTACCGTAAAGGTAATGATGATGCCTTTAGATGCTGATATTAAAGAATTTGCAGCACAAGCAAAAGTATTGCCTGCTGATCCCGGTGAACATCGTTTGCGAGGAACGTTCGAAGGTAAAGATCGATTGATTGTTGGCAAACAAACCTACGATAGCAAGACAAGTGGTACCGTTGCACTCACTCTGGCGGATAATTACCTTGACCAATATGTCAGAGGCATTGATGCTACGGACGGTACACCAACGCTGAATTATGGAAATTACGGTGTTGTATATAAAATATATCTGCCTTCCACTTCCGGTGATGAAATATCGTACTATTTAAATCCTCGCGGAGGAGACTATGCAGGATGGTTAGGCTTAGAATATCGTCATCAGGATGTACATACGATCCCAACCCCTGCCGATGTGATGTCTTTTGGCGCTAACAAAATCAGTGAAAGTGCTTATCTTGGCACTTATGAAAGCGGCAAGTCCCTATGGATGACATTCAGCCCCCCAGGAGCTTCCAATCTGCCCATTAAATTAATACTTGCGCCTGAAAAAATAAAATAATGATGCAACCCCCTCCAAGAACTGCTGAATGCTCAACGGATCTTGGAGGGGGTTTTATCTTGGAGAAGGAAACAGATCAAAGTTGAAATTAGAAAATAAGTTCTGCTTTTACAACTGCAAAAGGATCAAATTTTATATTGTTATTAAAAGATTTCAATTTTTCAATAGCTGTAGTAAGCTTTGCATTTTTTGCAAAGGTATAGTTAACACCAACACTACAATTCTTATTGGGATAAAAGCAACTGCAAATTGGCAAGAAACCTAAAATAAAAACTTACTGGTAAAATAATACTCATAATGTAAAAATTATAGAAGGATTTAGTATTTATGAAAGAGAAGCTACCCATAATCTACCTTGTTTAGTAGATTTATGGGTAGCCTCTTTCAGGTTTGACATAGTAGTGAAATATAAGCTGTCTCTTTTAGACAGATGCAATCACAGGGAAAATGGAGGTATAAGCATGAAAAATATTGATATGGTCGTTGAGGGAGATGTTTTAACAATAAGGGTAGATTTATCCAAGCGATTTGGCAAGTCAAGTAGTGGTAAATCAATCATTATTGCAAGCACAGAGGGGAACCAATCCATACCTAGTAATGATGATATAAAGATTGGATTAAATGTCTATACGAAATAATAATAGTAGCCAGACAATAGATGTGCGAGTCAAGAAAATGTATATAGGTAATGATTACTCATGTTTTTAAAACGTGGGTAATTTTTTCATCTTTTTACCTACGTCGTTAGTTCGGTCGAGACCATGCCTGTAGATATTATTGAAGATAAATGGAGCGATAAATTGATAACCATTTAATAAAATTTTAAACTTGGAAAATACTAAGACTAGGATTAAAAGGAGGTATTTATTATGACTGAAAATCGTTCAAAAGAAAAATTTCTAGCAAATCCCATTGAGCGACATGATACTGCGGCTTGGCGTGTTCATAACGAAAGTACGAAGCCCGAGTCAAATGTCCCTATTCCCAGCGAGGAGGCCGTGATTGAGGCTAGGGAATGGGTAAATACGAATTCCTTGTCGTAACTTCCTAAAGTAAAAGCAGGGGTGCCTCAAATATTGAGGCACCCCTGCTTTATTAATACTGCATTTCTGCGAAACGCTTTAAGGTACGATATTTTTCCTGGGCATGTTTTTCTGCAAGTGCAAACATCTCATCCGCAATTTCCGGGAAGGTCGTCTTGAGTGAGGAGTAACGAATTTCGCCCTTTAAGAAATCTTGGAAGGAGGCTGTCGGTTCTTTGGAATCGAGTATGAAAGGATTCTTACTTTGATCTTTAAGACGGGGATCGTGACGCCAGAGATGCCAGTATCCCGCTTCAACGGCTTTCTTCATCTCATAAATACTCGTGCCCATACCGGTTTTAATCCCATGGTTTACGCAAGAAGCATAGGCAATAATGAGGGACGGCCCTTTGTAACTTTCCGCTTCGGTAATTGCTTTAAGGGTTTGATTCATATTGGCCCCCATGGCGATTTGGGCGACATAAACATAGCCGTATGTTGTAGCCATAAGCCCGAGATCTTTTTTGCGAATTTTCTTCCCGGCGGCCGCGAACTTTGCAATGGCTGCTGTCTGCGTAGCCTTTGAGGATTGACCGCCTGTGTTAGAATAAACCTCTGTGTCCATAATGAAAATGTTTACATCATCTCCACTGGCGATGACATGGTCCAATCCGTTATAACCGATATCATAAGCAAAGCCATCCCCGCCAAGAATCCAGACCGAAGGTTTCACGAGATAATCTTTTCGGGCCATAATTTCGGACAGAATCGGATTGCCGGAGACGGTTTCCTTTTTCATCTCTTCGAGCACGCGGGCCGCAGCTTTTTTAGACCCCGCACCATCGTCCATATTGTCAAGCCATTCCTGGAAAGACTGCTTCAAGTTTTCGCTGTTCGAACTCTTCAAACCCTGGTGCATGAGATCAGCAATTTTCTCACGAATTTGTTTTGAACCGAGGTACATGCCGTAGCCGAATTCGGCGTTATCTTCGAAGAGCGGATTCATCCAGGCCGGTCCTTTTCCATCGCCATTCGTTGTATAAGGAATGGAGGGGGAACTGCCGCCCCAGATGGAAGAACAGCCTGTAGCATTGGCAATCAGCATGCGATCGCCATATAATTGTGTGAGAAGTTTGGCATAGGGAGTCTCACCGCAGCCGGGGCAAGCTCCGTTGAATTCAAGGAGCGGCCTGGCAAGCTGGCTGCCAAAGAGGGTATTTGTCTCCATTAAGTCCGGTTTTTCCCTCACCCTCATAGCAAATTCCCAGTTTTCCGATTCCATCTCAATTTCATGGTCGGCCGGCTTCATAACAAGCGCTTTTCCCGGTGCCGGACATATATCGGCGCAGTTACCGCATCCGGTACAATCAAGCGGAGCAACCTGAATACGGAAATGATATCCGGTGAGCTTCTTGTTTTTCGGCTCCTTAGTCTTAAAAGTATCGGGAGCTTTAGCTTGTTCTTCATCATTTAAGAGGAAAGGGCGAACGGTCGCATGCGGGCATACATAGGAACATTGATTACATTGAATACATTTATCAATTTGCCATTCAGGAAGATAAACAGCAATTCCTCGTTTCTCGTATTTAGTTGTACCGAGCGGGTGCGTTCCGTCCTCCATTCCGACAAAGGCGCTGACCGGGAGGTTGTCCCCATCGTGTCTGGCCATGGGACGCTGAATGTTTTTAACGAAATCGGGCTCGTCCTTTACGGGCAAATCTTCATCTTTGGCATCAGCCCAGGAGGCAGGAACTTTAACTTGATGTAATCCTTCAACGCCGCGGTCCACAGCCTTTTGGTTCATCTCAACAATATTAGCGCCCTTTTTGCCGTACATTTTTTCGATGGAATCCTTTAGGTACTTGATGGCGTCTTCGACCGGTATGACATTCGCTAATTTAAAGAAAGCTGCCTGCATGACCATGTTAATGCGGCCGCCGAGTCCGATTCCTTCGGCAATAGATATCGCATCAATGATATAGAAATTGATATTATTTTTCGCTATGTAGCGTTTAAACAGGGCTGGGAGATGGTCTTCCAGTTCTTCTGGCCCCCAAGGGCAGTTAAGGACAAAGTTACCATTCTTTTTAAGCCCTTTAAGCAGGTCGTAATGATAAAGGAATGACCGGTTATGGCAGGCAATATAGTCGGCATCGGATACTAAATAGGAGGATTTGATTGGCTTTTTGCCAAAGCGCAAATGGGATATTGTTGTACCGCCGGATTTTTTACTGTCGTATTCAAAGTAGCCTTGCGCATAGAGGTCGGTATTGTCACCGATGATTTTAATCGCTGTTTTATTGGCGCCGACAGTCCCATCAGAGCCAAGTCCCCAGAATTTGCAGCTAATCGTGCCCTCCGGCGTAGTATCTACCGACTCTTTTGTCGGCAGCGAGGTGTGGGTGACATCGTCGACAATTCCAATTGTGAAGTGGTCTTTAGGCTGGCTTTGTTTAAGATTCTCATAAACAGCGAGGATGTGATTGGGTGTAGTGTCTTTAGATCCAAGGCCGTATCTCCCGCCAACGATGACCGGTTTTGCGTTCTCATGATTAAACATCTGCAGCACATCAAGATAGAGCGGTTCACCAGGTGATCCAGGTTCCTTGGTACGGTCAAGTACAGCAATCTTCTTCACTGACTTAGGCAAAACTGCAAAGAAATATTTTTTGGAAAACGGACGGTATAAGTGGACTTTGAGCAGTCCAACCTTTTCGCCCTTTGCCTGCAGGTAATCGATGGTTTCTTCCGTTGTATTGCAAACTGAGCCCATGGCTACGATTATGTTTTCAGCTTCAGTATCTCCGTAGTACTCGAAAGGGTGGTATTCACGCCCGGTAATTTTCTTAAATTCTTGGAAGTAGTTTTCCACGATGTCAGGGACAGCTTCGATAAAAGGATTAGAAGCCTCGCGATTTTGGAAATAAATATCAGGGTTTTCAGCAGTGCCTCTTAATACGGGGTGTTCGGGATTTAGGGCCCGGTTTCTGAATTCTTCAATTGCTTTGTGATCGACAAGTTTCGCAATCGCGTCAGCGGGCGCCACTTCAATTTTCTGAATTTCATGAGATGTTCTAAATCCGTCAAAGAAATGTAAGAACGGTACTCTGGACTTGATTGCGGAAAGATGCGCAATATAGCCAAGATCCATAGCTTCTTGAACATCGTTAGAGCAAAGCAAGGTAAAACCGGTTTGACGGCAGGCATTAATATCCTGGTGATCACCGAAAATTGACAAGGCATGGGATGCTAGGGCGCGGGCGGTTACATGAAAAACTGCCGGTACCAGATTACCCGCCATTTTATACATCTCAGGAATCATCAAGAGTAAGCCTTGGGAAGCCGTATACGTTGTTGTGAGAGCTCCTGCCTGAAGTGAACCGTGAACTGCTCCTGAAGCACCCGCTTCAGATTGCATCTCTACAACTTTTACAGGTTGGTCAAACAAGTTCTTTTTACCGTGAGCTGATGCTTCATCAACCCCTTCTGCCATCGGCGATGAGGGTGTAATCGGAAAAATGATTGCAACCTCAGTAAGGGCATAAGAGGCTTCAGCAGCCGCCTGATTGCCATCCATTGTTTTCATTTTTTTTGCCATACTAGAGCCACCTTTGCTACAAGAATATTTCCTGTTTAGTATTTGAAGTTTACGGATCTTCATACATGTGATTCACAGTTAAGAGCGACTAAGTCCCTGGATAAGTTCGGTTAAATCTCACTTTTATGACGCTATGGCTCAGTGGATGTACTTATTGACGACGGCAAAGGCGGAAAGTTAGGCGCAGCCAATCTGGCCAACTGAGAAAGTCTTGACAATTCGAACCAATTGTGTATAATGGTATTCAATATAATAAATCGTTTTCTAGGGTTCCGCAGTTCGCTGGTCTGGTCCGAGAGAAAACGCAGTCTAGGGACTGTATCACGGAGGGATAAAAGCCCGGGAGAATAGCTGCAAAATGGCAGCGTGTTTTCCCGGGCTTTATTTTTTTGTCTGTAGTTTGTTAATACTAAAGAAGCAATATTTAGCACTAGGGTATCCATTAATAAATTGACAAAACATATTATGGCGAGGAGGTAAGGCTATGAACAAAACCTGGATATCAGTTTTTATTGCTGCTTTTTTTGAAGTGGGCTGGGTAATCGGGCTAAAGCATGCGGATGGTGTATTGGAATGGGGAGGAACATTAATCGCTATAATCATCAGCTTTTACCTGATGATTATGGCTGGGCGCGATCTTGCCGTTGGGACGGTATATGCTGTTTTTGTTGGACTTGGAACAGCAGGAACTGTACTGGCGGAGATTCTATTATTTGATGCACTTGTCATACCGGCTAAGCTCGCCTTGATTGTACTCCTGTTGAGCGGCGTTATTAGTCTTAAGATGCTTAGCAATCAGAAAGAGAAGGAGGTGCTATAATATGGATTGGCTATTCCTAATAATGGCAGGCATCTTTGAGATGATGGGTGTTGCCATGATTAATAAATTACACAAAGACCGCAACTGGAAGGCCTTTGCCCTGCTGTTCACCAGCTTTGGCCTAAGCTTTTTCTTTCTAGCCCTTGCTATGAGAGCATTGCCTATGGGAACAGCCTATGCGGTGTGGACAGGAATTGGAGCTTCGGGAGGAGCAATATTGGGAATGTTGCTATATGGTGAACCTAGAAATTTATCAAGAATTATTTCTATTGCCGTTGTGCTTGGCTCTGCTGTTGGATTGAAGCTGATTGGTTAAACAAAGAATGTGGGCGAAAAGCACTCAACACTAATTTAGAAACCGTTTTCTATATCTATATGTTTTTAATTCACTTCCACCCATTGTGAGTGTGTAGCATTAATTACTAGGGAAATATTTGCTTCGTGATATCCTTTACCCATAGTAAGTAGATAGGCATGCCTGTTCGATATTACTCCGTCTAATATTATTAACCATCGTCTTTTTGTTCATCTAATGGCTTAAACGCCGGATGCATCAAGGTACTTCCCAAAGGACTAGGCTTTTTTTCGCGAGCTGCGTTTTGAACCTGAATGACCAAATGAAA
>Ga0316604_10002117_pt1 | contig 15870 bp, 15 predicted proteins | sample OWC_soil_day20_C_FD_207650 | JGI IMG/M metagenome (GOLD analysis project Ga0316604, IMG submission 207650) | Wetland soil microbial communities from Old Woman Creek delta, Ohio, United States - OWC_soil_day20_CT | ecosystem: Environmental > Terrestrial > Soil > Wetlands | place: USA: Ohio... | reverse complement strand
TCACTCGAACATGTTGCTGCAAAACATGTACTTCGAGATCACCGAACTGGCAGCGTCCAGCTTCTGCAAGAAAGCCATTGACGGTGGCAATACGGGGGTTGTGCTGGGTTTCCGCTCATCCGGTCACCTGCTGCTGTCGAACAAGAAGGTCAACAACGTGGCGAATACCACGCCGGTGGCCTGGGATGGTCAGTGCGGTTATTCGGCGCCGACCGGAGCCAATGTGTGGACGCCGCCGTACAGCTACACGCTGCAGACTGCTGCTGCAGCCAAGGCTTCGGTGGTGAGCAATTCCGGTGCTGGCAAATTGAAGTAAGTTTCATCGACAAGCCGATTTCAAACCGTCCTGTCTGATGCGATCGACAAGGCCTGTTACGCAAGTAGCAGGCCTTGTTTTTGGGATGTCTTCAGGTGAGTCGCGTAAAGCGTGGCTGGCGTTTGCCGTCGATCTCAACTTCTTCGACGAACATGGCGAAGGGGCGTAACCACCAGCCTGTGTCGTTGTACAGCGGACGATAGACCACCATGGGCTCCAGTGTCTCGCTGTGACGTGCCAAGCCGATTACTTCATATTCGCCACCCTTGTAGTGGCGATATTTACCCATGGGCAACGCAGGCAGGGGAGAGAGCGGTTCTGAGCTCATGAAGGGATTCCATATACGCGAAAGCCCCGGATTGTACGCGTCAGGTCGTCGCCAGATGGGCTGCAAAACCTTCTGGATCATTCAACCAGCGTCCGGCATCCAGCAGCTTGTTGCCCGAGTCTGTGTCCAGAACAAAAGCCGGAAAGCCACGTCCGCCATGCTTTTCAAGCAGCATACGACCGCTGGCAACATGCGCGGCAGTTTCAGCACCGGTCAGTCTGGCAAAGGTTGCGCGGAACGCCTCTTCAGGCAAGCCGATGCTCAAGCTTAATGCCAGCAACACCGGTTCGCTACCGATCTGGCGTCCTTCCACATAATGCGCCATTTGCAGGCGTTGCAGCATGTCCAGTCCGCGTCCGGCGACTTCTTCGGCCGCAAGGATGGCGGTGATTGGCGGGAGAGAGCTGAGAATGGCGGTGTGATCTTCCAGCAGACCATCGAAGTAGGCCGAGCCGAAGGGAACCCCGGTCATCATGGCTATGCGCTGATCATGCTGCATCACGTATTCGCGCAATGCGGGGGTGACCGGTACGCCGGTCATCAGGCCGCCACCATGCAGGTGGATTGCCAGACCGGAGACATGGCGTGCTGCAGCCAGCAGTGGCCCCGCGCCATAGCACCAACCACACAGGGGATCGTAGATGTAGTGAAGGATGGGCATTGAAGTATGACCAGGGCGTTCAGGGCGCAGTCTGCCGGGAAGGGGTGAGCCAGCTTTCCATGAAACTGACAAAGCTGCGTACCTTTGCCGAAAGGTGCTTGCGACTGGGATACACGGCAAAAATCGGTAGGGCGGGCGTGGGCCAGTCATGCATGATCATTTGCAGGCGTCCATCGTTCACAAGCGGTCCGAGGATGAAGTCAGGTCCCTGCGAGATGCCCAGCCCGGCCGCGGCAAGCTCCCCGAGAACCGTGCCATTGTTGGCATGTACGGTGCCGTTCACGCGGACCTTGCGCGGCGTCTCGCCCTGGCGCTCGAAACTCCACAGATTATTCTCGGCAGCGTACGCATAGGTCAGGCAATCGTGCTCAGCCAGATCTTCAGGAACTTGCGGGGTGCCACGGCGTGCGAGGTAGTCCGGGCTGGCACATATCAGGCCCTGGGCTTCGCCGATCCGGCGTGCCACCAGATTCTGGCTTCCCAGATTGCCGATACGGATTGCCAGATCCAGCCCTTCTTCAATCAGATCGATGGTGCGGTCCGCAAGGACCACATCGAATTTCATGGCCGGATAGAGCCGGGCAAATTCGCCCAGTGCCGGCGCCAGGTGGCTCGCGCCAAAGCTGATCGGCGCGGTCAGGCGCAATGTGCCACGCGGGCTGGCGGTATTCCTGCCCACCATTTCCTCGGTTTCCTCCAGATCGGCGAGCAGTTGCAGGCAGCGTTCATAATAGGCACTGCCGTTTTCGGTGAGGCTGATGCGCCGGGTCGTCCGGTTCAACAGCCGTGCATCGATCAGGGTTTCAAGCTGGGCGACCTGGCGCGATACGGCAGAAGTCGACATCCCCAAACGCTCTGCGGCACCTGCAAAGCTGCCGACTTCCACAACCTTGCAGAAAACCTGCATGGCTTCAAAACGATCCATGGAAAATTTCCTTTGTTGCAATATGTGCAACAAGCATTTGTTGAGTGCTTAGTTTATCTCTTTTGTGGGGATTAGCAGAATGCATCCATCGCAGCCCACTATCTTTTCCCACAGGAGATTCACCATGAACGACCAACAACTCACCGCCTATGGCGCTTTCGTCTTGCGTATCACTCTGGGCGTGATGTTCCTGGCCCATGCCGCACAGAAAATCTTTGTCTTCACGGTACCAGGGACCGTTGGGTTCTTCGCTTCGCTGGGCCTGCCCGCAATTGTTGCCTATTTCACCATTGCGGCGGAAACACTGGGCGGAGTTGCGTTGTTGCTGGGCTTCCGGACCCGTATCGTTGCTTCCGTGCTGGTGCTTGTTCTGGCCGGTGCAACCTGGGCGCATCTGGGGAATGGGTGGTCCTTCACCTCGCCCAAAGGCGGTTGGGAATATCCGCTGTTCCTGACCCTGTCAGCCCTCGCGCAAGCCTTGTTGGGCGCCGGGCACTTTGCGTTCGGGCGTAGCCCGCGCTGACGGCATCTGCTGCAGTACCGCCCGTTGGCACTGCGCGCGCCACACACCACCATTCCGGAGATCATCATGAGCAACCGTATGCCTGTCCTGTTCCTTTCGCATGGTTCTCCCATGCATGCCATCGAGCCCAGTGCGGCGGCTTTGGCGTGGGCGAAGGTTGCCAGCGATTTGCCCCGGCCGCGTGCCGTGTTGATGGTCTCAGCGCACTGGAATACCGATGTGCCCTTGCTGGGCGGCAGTGCGCAACCCGAAACGATTCACGATTTCGGAGGCTTTCCGGAAGCCTTGTACCAGATCCACTATGCCGCGCCGGGGGCGCCCGAGGTCCCTCAGGAAGCCTTGGCGCTGCTGCGCGAGGCCGGTTTTACCGCTGGCATTGATGGTTGTCGCGGACTTGATCATGGTGCCTGGGTGCCGCTGCTGAAAATGTATCCGCAAGCGGACGTGCCGGTACTGCAGTTGTCGGTTCAGCCGGCGCTCGGGGCTGCACACCATTACGCTTTGGGGCAGGCCTTGGCCCAATTGCGGGAGGCTGGCGTGCTGATAGTCGGATCGGGTCACATGACCCACAACCTGCGTGACTGGTTCATGCAGCAGGGGCGGAATGCAACGGTGACCTATGCTGCGGAATTCCGCGACTGGGTTGATCAGCGCGTGCGTAGTGGCCCACTTGATGAGTTGCTGGCGTGGGAGGAATTGGCGCCGCATGCACGCCGCGCGCACCCCAGCGTAGAGCATTTCCTGCCGCTGTTTGTGGCGCTGGGGGCGGCCGGACCAGACTATCGTGTCGACAGTCTGTGCAGCGGTTTTGAGAGTGGTGTGCTGGCCATGGATGCATACCGGTTTGCGTGATGGGTGTTCTTCTTGGCCTGCGTCTGCATGCGCAAGCCAGGAAGGGCCACGTACAATCACGCCATGACCTCACTGCCTTCTGCAATGCCCTATCTCAGCGGTTATCCACCTGCACTGCTGGAGCAGGTCCGGCAGATGATTGCGAGCGGTCAGCTCGGTCCGGCCCTGCGCAAGCGCTATCCCCTGGCACATGCCGTGCGCAATGAACGTGCCTTGCAGGAGTATGTCATCGGCTTGAAGAATCAGTATCTGCGCAGTACGCCGCCACTGGCTCGGATCTGTTTCGACAATCATATTCACGTCATCCGCAACGCGCTGGGAACCCACACGGCGATTTCGCGGGTGCAGGGCACCCGCCTCAAAGCCAAACGCGAGATCCGCGTCGCGACGCTTTTCCGGGTCATGCCTGAGGCATTCCTGCGCATGATCGTGGTGCATGAGTTGGCGCATTTGCGGGAACGTGATCATGACAAGGGCTTTTATCAGCTTTGCTGTCACATGGAGCCTTCATACCACCAGCTCGAGTTCGACCTGCGTACCTATTTGTGCTGGCTGGATGCGACCGGCCAGGCTTTGTGGGAATGAACCTGCCGGTGCCAGCGGGTTTTTTGACTGGGTGTCACGCTCAGTCGCGCCAGATGTAAAGTGCTGCACACAATGCAATACCGATTGCATAGGTCAGCCATGCCGCAGAAACAAAATATGGAAATCCGATCAGGCCGATGCCAATCAGGAGATGTCGGCCACTGGCGATTTTCTTTCCATACATGAAAACGGCTGCGCCGATCAGTCCGAACAGGATGGAGGCAAACAGCTCAGCGGGATCGGGCATGGTGATTGGGGGACATGGTTCAGCGAGGGGCACAGCTTAACGCAGGTGTCGGTCGTGAATGCGAGCCGACTTGACAGGGGTCAAACCGAAACTTCTTTCCGTAACTCAAGGCAATACCACTACTGACGATAAGGTCTGTGGCGCTACATGCTGACACTTTGGTTATATGACCAAAGTCTGATTTGTTCGTTTGCGTGGAGACGCGTATACGTCCCTCGGTCCGGATTGGACTGGAGGGTATTGCAAACTTATCGGAGAGTATGAATGGCATTTTTCAACTGGAGCGATGATCTCGCCACGGGCGATCCGCGTATCGATGCAGATCACAAACATCTGATCGATCTGGTCAATGCCCTGTATGACGCCATGAAAAGTGGCAAGGGTAACGACGTACTGAAAAAGACCCTGGATGAACTGATCCAGTACACCAGCTCGCATTTCCGTCGCGAAGAGCTCCTGATGCAGCAGATCCGCTATCCGGACGCCGACTCTCACAAGGCGGAGCACGTCAAGCTGGTAGCGGAAGTGCTGGATCTGCAGAGCCGTTTTGAAAGCGGGGCTGCCACGCTATCCGTCAGTGTCTTCAACTTCCTTGCGGACTGGTTGCGTACGCACATCAAGGGGCGTGATGTCTATCTTGGCAAGGCGCTGAAGGCAGCTTCCACGCGCGTCTGAATGGCAGAGGTACCTGAGTCGGAGCCGCCGTTTGCGGGGAGGCTCAGCCCTCCGCCGGACGGCTTGATGGCCGCAGCTTCAACGGTAAAGCAGAAATGCCTCCCGTTCGGCGGCCCAGCCGGTTTCGTCAGGGATCGTGAGGGCATCGAGATCCGCGGGAGTGGCCGCCGGGTCGTCTACCCATTCGCGCAGCAGTGGCGTCCCGGTGATGAGATCGATGGCTAGACGCTCGAATTCGTATTCGTAGGGAAAGTCGCGCCAGATCTGGTAGTCCGGCTGTTGGCGCCGCAATGCCTTGAAGGCCAGGCTTTGCAGGCGCCAGGGCCGAAACGCCGCATGTGCGTACGCCTGGTCTTCCACATGGATCTGGATGCCATTGCACTGCTTGCCGGCGTGTTTGTGAAAGGTCGGCTCGAACCAGCATTCGCGCAGGCGGCATCCTTCCAGCCAATGCGGTGCCAGTTCCCGCATATCCCGCAGCAAGGCTTGCGCATCGATATCCGGTGCGCCAAACAGTTCCAGTGCCCGGGTGGTGCCGCGCCCTTCGGAAAGCGTCGTGCCTTCGAGCATCACGGTTCCTGCATAGGCACGCGCCATGGCCAGGCTTGCCGCGTTCGGGCTCGGATTCACCCAGTTACGTTCACCCAAGGGCCAGCCATAGCCGGGTGCTTGTTCGGGGGCCCAGCCCTGCATGGGGATGACCCGGTAGTCCAGATCCAGCCCGAGCTGAGCGATGAACCAGTGGCCCAGCTCGCCCATGGTCAGACCATGGCGCATCGGTAGCGGCCCGGCACCCACGAAACTCTCCCAGCCTTCGCGCAATCTCAAGCCTTCGATCGGGCGGCCCGCCGGATTGGGACGATCCAGCACCCACACCGCCTTGCCATGGGCGGCTGCCGCTTCAAGCACGTAGCGCAGGGTGGTGATGAAGGTGTAGATGCGGCAGCCCAGATCCTGAAGGTCCACGAGCAGGATGTCGAAGCTGTCCATCATCGCATCGGTGGGACGACGCACCGTGCCATACAGGCTGAACACCGGGATGTTGTGGCGCGGGTCCAGGAACTCGGGGGACTCCACCATGTTGTCCTGCTTGTCGCCACGCAGGCCATGCTGCGGACCGAAAGCGGCACTCAGCCGGATTTCCGGCAAGGCGGCAAGGGCATCCACGGCGTGGGTCAGGTCACGCGTCACGGAAGCAGGATGGGCCAGCAAGGCCACGCGGCGACCGGCCAGCGGGGCGCGCAAGGCAGGATCAGTGATCAGGCGGTCAAGACCGAAGTGAACGGAATGGGTCATGGGTGAACAGTATGATTCGCAGAAGGGACGCGCAGACAGAAAGCTTCGCGTCGGTGAAAGTCGGGGCGGGTGTCGGGATGCGCCAGGGCCCAGTAGCTGAGAGTGGCGTCGACATCCTCGATAACGGCGGTGAGCCCGATGTGCAGGTCGTGTGTGTCCGTCGGCAACAGGCCGGCCGGCAGGATAGTTTCCAGGATCCATTCCTCCGGCGTGCGTCGTGTCGTGATGACCGGGGCGTGCGTGGGATGCCAGGCGGGATCGCGCACACGGCGGGCGGAGAAAGCATAAGCCGCCCATTCGCCGGACGGGGCGAAGTTGAATTCGCGATAGGCCGGCGTTTCACCGGCAGTGATGAAAGCTTCGCAGCAGGTGTGCTGCCACAGGCCATCACGAAAGCCCGCATGCGCCAATTGCGCCGGAATGCGCAAGGCCTCGATGGCGCCTGCCAGCACAAACCGCAGATGCAGAGCCCCGTCTGGTTGCCAGGCAACATCGGCATGCAGCGCGCTGAGCGTGGTACAGGGGGTGGCGGGATGGCACTGCAGGGCGGAGCGGATCGTCACGATGCAAACAATGGAGATTCGGCAGGCGCTACTTTACCTGCTCGAACCCGAATCGGTTGTATCAGCGTACGCAAATCCTCGCGGTATGGTCTGTTTGCACAATTCAAGCCGGTTCGGTAGCGCCGAGGAACAGGTTCGGCGCTCCGCGCGCATAGCCTTGTTCGCCGACCAGCACATCCAGTGCGAGCGAGGCGAGATCATCCGCCAGCGGTTCAAGCAGGCTGTCTTTGGTCTGGAAGAAGGTCTTGATATAGCCGTGACAGGCATCGCAGGTTTCGGCCTGGACGGCATCACTGCCGCCTTCAAGGCCGAGGTAGTTCACCACCGCACCGTCCTCGCACAAGGTGCAGCGGGCACGGACAGCATTCCAGCGCGTCGCGCACAGGCTGCATTCCAGATAGCGCAGGCCGGCCTTGCCGTCGCCTGCGAGGACGATGCTGCCCAGTGGCGCACTGCCGCAGCACGGGCAGACATCGCTGGCTGGCAAGGGAATGCCGAGTTGTGCCGGCATGGCCTGGTGAGCCGCACTGGTCCACACCACCTGCAAGGCAGCGGCGACAAGAAGGTCGCTGAGTTCGCGTGGATTCCAGGGCATTTGCCCGGCAGCGACCTGCAGGCAATCGGCCGCTTTGGCCTGCAGCGTGGCCGGGGGCATTGTCGCCAGGCCAGCCAACTGCGTCTGAAACTCAGGTGTGGCATCTGTTTTCAAGGCTTCCAGCAATTGCGCATACGCCGCTGGCCAGGCCTGCTGCAGAGAGGTTTGGCCAGCATGCAGAAGGGTTGGCAAGCGGGACATATCGGCCTGCAGATGGAGACCGAAATCCGGCTGTAGTGCGCTGACGTGTTGCTGGGCAGTGCATAGTCCGGCCAGCCAGTTAAGCCAGGACGCGAAGCGGTGGCCTTCGGCGAGATGGCGAAAGCGTGCTGCGCGGCGGGCGAAGAGATCCGCGCCGGGAGCGAGCAGGGTGGGCGGTGCAATGGCGGAGGGCAGGGGCTGATTGGGCAGAAGCATGAGAGGACAGAAAACAGGATGGGGTGAACAAAGCGTGGGCCGGAAAGCATTCAGGGCGCCTTGCGCCCTGAATGTGTGGCCGTTTATTTACCGGTAACCTGGCGATACCAGGCACGGTGATGCTGTTTGGCCCAGGCGCGGGTGACCGTGCCATACCACATCGCGCGGATCGTGCCTTTCACCCAGATCGCGGCATACACGTGCACAAAGATCAGCGCGATCATGACTGCGGCCATGCCGGCATGCACCACTGCACCGAGGCGTACCAGGGTGATGTCGAAGTGGAAATAGGCCCGCCAGATCAGGATCCCGGAGACGGTCATCAACAGCATGCCGATGGCCAGCACCCAGAACAGCATCTTCTGGCCGCCGTTGTACTTGCCTTGCTCGGGCATGTTGTGGTCGTCCCCGGTCACCATCTCGCGGCTGCGTTTGAGCCATTCCACATCGGTCGCCGTCATCAGGTTGAGCTTGCGGAAGCGCAGGAAGATGCTGACGAACGAGACCGCCATCAGGATGCCGATGAAGGGATGCAGAATGCGCGCCCAGACCGGTCCGCCGAAGAACTGGGTGAGCGGGAAAAAGGCCGGATGGAAGAAGGCCAGACCCGACAGGGCGAGCAGGATGAAACACATCCCGACCACCCAGTGGTTGGCCCGTTCGGAGGCGGTATAGCGCTTGAGGTCTTTCGGGTCACGGATCATTGCGCATCCTCCTTCTCACGGTCTTCGGCTTCTATCTCGTCTTCGATTTCCTTGGCGACTTCGTTGGGCCCTGTCGTTACATAATGGAACAGGCTGCCCAGTGCGACGCCGGCCAGCACCAGCGTGGCAAGCGGCTTGGCCACGCCTTTCCAGAGCGATACCAGCGGGCTGATTGTCGGGTTGGCGGGCAGTCCGCTGTAGAGCCCCGGTTTGTCTGCATGATGCAGGACGTACATCACATGCGTGCCGCCCACGCCTTGCGGGTCGTAGAGCCCCGCCTGGTCATAACCACGGGTCTTGAGTTCGGCTACGCGTCCGGCGGCGACTTCCTTCATGTCTTCCTTGCTGCCGAACTGGATCGCACCGGTTGGGCAGGTCTTCACGCAGGCCGGTTCCTGGCCGACCGCAACGCGATCCGAACAGAGCGAACATTTGTAGGCCTTGTTGTCCTGCTTGGAGATGCGCGGCACATTGAACGGGCAACCGGTCACGCAATAGCCGCAGCCGATGCAGTTTTCTTCGTTGAAATCGACGATGCCGTTCTTGTACTGGATGATTGCGCCCGGCGACGGGCAGGACTTCAGGCAGCCCGGGTCGGCGCAGTGCATGCAGCCATCCTTGCGGATAAGCCATTCGAGCTTGCCGTTTTCTTCCGTCTCGTTGAAACGCATCACGGTCCAGGCATTGGCAGACAGGTCACGCGGGTTGTCATAAACGCCGACACATTCGCCGACCTCTTCGCGGATGTCATTCCATTCCGAGCAGGCAACCTGGCAGGCCTTGCAGCCGATGCAGGTGGTGACGTCGATCAGCTTGGCGACTTCGACCGGGGCGCGGACCTGGGTGGAAGGCGTGGTAGTGGCTGAGCGGCGCAGGATGTCTAGAGATTGCAGTGGCATGGTGTTAAGCCTTTTCCAGGTTGACGAGGAAGGCCTTGTACTCCGGCGTCTGGGTGTTGCAGTCCCCCACCGCCGGTGGCAGGCGGTTGGTCAGATGGCCTTTCTTCGCCACCGTTTCCCAGCCCCAGTGGAGCGGTATGCCGATCTGATGCACGGTCTGCTTGTTCACCGTCAGCGCCTTGATCCGCTTGGTGACGACGGCACGCGCCTTGATGAAGCCGCGATTGGAACTGACCTTGACCCAATCGCCTGCGTGGATGCCTTTCTCGGCGGCGAGCGTTTCACCGATCTCGACGAATTGCTCGGGCTGGGCGATGGCCAACAGGCGTACCGATTTGGTCCAGAACTGGAAGTGCTCGGTCAGCCGGTAGGTGGTGCCCACATAAGGGAACTCGGTGTGTTTGCCCAGCCGGTCACGGTCGGTTTTGAAGATCCGTACGGTCGGGCTGCTGACCACCTTGGGGTGCAGCGGATTCGTGCCGATGGGGGATTCCATCGGCTCATAGTGCTCGGGGAAAGGTCCGTCGACGAGCTTGTCGACACTGAACAGGCGCCCGAAGCCTTCCGGGTTCATGATGAACGGATTCATGCCGGTTTCCGGCGCGGCATCCACCTTGAAATCCGGTACGTCGATGCCGGCCCACTTTTCACCGTTCCAGGCAATCAGGCGGCGGTTCGGATCCCATGGTTTGCCTGCCGCATCGCAGGAGGCGCGGTTGTAGAGGATGCGCCGGTTGGCCGGCCACGCCCAGGCCCAGCCGGGGGTGTTGCCCAGGCCGGTGTCGGTATTGTCGCGGCGTGCCATCTGGTTACCGGCCTGGGTCCAGCAGCCGGAGAATATCCAGCAGGCGCAGCTTGTGGAGCCATCATCCTGCAAGGTCGCGAAACCAGGCAGCTGTTCGCCTTTCTTCACCAGCACTTTGGTCTTGTCAGCCGGATCGGGAATGTCGGCGAGCGCACGGCCATTGAGTTCCTTCGCCAGTTCTTCGGGCGTTGGCGCTTGCGGATTGGCATAGGCCCAGGACAGGTTCAGGATCGGCTCGGCGACTTTGCCACCGTCCTTGCGATAGAGATCACGCAGCGCGGTGAATAGCTCGCCGATGATCTCCTGGTCGGACTTGGCTTCGCCTGGGGGCTCAGCGCCTTTCCAGTGCCATTGCAGCCAGCGTGAGGAATTGACGATGGCACCGTCTTCTTCGGCAAAGCAGGTCGAGGGCAGACGGAAGACCTCGGTAGCGATCTGCGCCGGATCGACCGGGTTGATATCACCGTGGTTCTGCCAGAAGGTCGAGGTTTCGGTGGCGATCGGGTCGATGATGACCATGTACTTGAGCTTGGCGAAGGCGCGTGCGACCTTGTTGGCGTCGGGGAAAGAGCCCATCGGGTTGAAACCCTGCACGATGAAGCCATTGATCTGGCCCTGATCCATCATCTCGACGATCTGCAGCACGTCGTACATCTTGTCCCACTTCGGCAACCAGTCGTAGCCCCAGTGATTGTCTTTGGTGGCCTTGTCGCCCCAGAACCACTTCATCAGGCTGACGAAGAATTTCGGTGTGTTGGCCCAGTAATTGAGCTGGCCAGGACGCAAGGCTTGCGGCGTGTTGGCGCTGAGATAGGTTTCCAGCGTCGGGTGTTGCTTCTCGTTGGGCAGAGTCAGGTAGCCTGGCAGCGAGGTTGATAGCAGGCCGAGATCTGACAGCCCCTGGATGTTCGAGTGGCCGCGCAGGGCATTCACGCCGCCGCCCGGCATGCCGATGTTGCCCAGCAGCAGCTGGATCATCGCCATCGTGCGGATGTTCTGGGTGCCTGTTGTATGCTGGGTCCAGCCCAGTGCATAAAGGATGGTGCCGACCTTGTTGGCTACGGCCGTTTCGCCCAGGTGCTGACATACCAGCAGGAAACCTTCTACCGGACTGCCGGTGAGGTTGCTCACCACCTCAGGCGTGTAGCGCGCGTAGTGGGCCTTGAGCAGGTTCCAGACGCAGCGTGGATGGGCAAGCGTCGGGTCGGTGACGATTTCACCCTTGGCATCGAACTCGTAGTTCCAGCTTGCGCGGTCGTATTTGTGGGTCTTCTCGTCGAAGCCGGAGAACAGGCCCTCATCGAAGCCGTAGCCTTCGCGGATCAGCGCACTGGCGTTGGTGAAGGCCTTGACGTAGTCCCACTGGATCTTGTCGTGGGTGATCAGCCAGTTGATGATGCCGCCGAGAAAGGCGATATCGGAACCGGCGCGGATCGGCACGTAATGGTCGGCCACTGCCGCGGTGCGATTGAAGCGCGGGTCGACGACAATGAGTTTGGCGCCGCGCTGCTTCTTGGCTTCAATAGCCCAGCGGAAGCCCACAGGGTGCGCTTCGGCGGCATTGCCGCCCATCACCAGGATGAAATCGGCATTCTTGATGTCGACCCAGGAATTGGTCATCGCCCCGCGTCCGAAGGTCGAGGCCAGTGCGGAAACGGTTGGGCCGTGGCACACCCGTGCCTGTGCATCGGTGGCAACAATGCCCAGCGAGCGCATGAACTTCTGCGTGAGGATGCCGGTTTCATTGGAGGAGGCCGAGGCGGTCAACATCGCTGTGCTCAGCCAGCGATTGATCGGTACCCCGTCGGCATTGGTGGCAACGACATTGGCGTCGCGGTCTGCCTTCATGTGCTGGGCCACGCGGGTGATGGCTTCGTGCCAGCTGATGCGTTTCCATTCCTTGCTGCCGGCTTCGCGAACCTCCGGGTATTTCAGGCGACCCGGCGAGTGGATGAAATCGAGTAGGCCCGCACCCTTGGGGCACAAGGCGCCGCGACTCACCGGATGATCGGGGTCGCCCTCGATGTGGATGATCTCGGCTTTCGTATTCTTTGCACCATCGCCCAGACCATACATCAGCAGGCCGCAGCCCACCGAGCAGTAGGTACAGGTGTTGCGGGTTTCGCGGGCGCGGGTGAGTTTGTACTGGCGAACCTCGGCGTGCGCATCGGTGGGAGCCAGACCGGCGACGATCAGGCCAGTGCTGCCCAATCCAGCTGCCGAAACCTTGAAAAACTGGCGCCGGTTAAGTTTCAGGCCTACGTCGGGCCTTCCCTTGCGATCCATGTGGACTCTCCTGTTTGGGTACTGAATGCATTTTAAATGAGCAACAAGAATTCAGCTGACTGTCATTAACCCCTACGTTATAAGCTCGGTTGTGCCTGGGGTCTGTCGCACTGCCCATGAAGACTGGCATACCCGGGAAGGGTGTGCCCATGTTTCAGAATGCCCCGCTGCTGTTTGCTGGTGGTGGCTTGAGCGCATTCTGGGCCGGCACGGATGCCGCAGTGGCCGGGGCGCTCGCGCTGATCGGCGCAGAGGCGGCTGGTGTTGCAGGGTTGAGCTCGTGGCGCACCGGCGAGGCCTCTGCATCCGGAATCACGGCGGGCTCCAGCGGTGTTTCGGGCACATCGGGCAGTGGTGGTGATGCGGGTTCGGCAGGCACGGAACTGCTCGGACGCGGGGCGGGCTGCGGGCTTGCGACGGGTGCTGATTCGGCAGGCGCGCCAAACAGGTTTTCGACCCAGTCGTGCAGCTTGCCGAGAACGCTGTTGTCCTTTTCTTCCACGAAACGTTCCTGAGCGTCGATGGCCTTGCTGCGCAGTGTCTGCTGGAAGAAATCCCCGACGATGGGCAGCGCGCTGTGCGCTCCCTGACCCCAGTAGTCGCTTCTCAGGGTTATTCTTGCGTCATTGAAACCCACCCAGGCTCCCACGACCAACTGGGGATGCATCAGGATGAACCAGCCATCGGTATTGTCCTGTGTCGTGCCGGTCTTGCCGGCAAGGTCGGCGCGGATGCCGAAACGGCTGCGGATGGCTGCGCCGGTGCCCCGGTCTACAACACCACGCATCACATCCAGCAAGGTGTAATTGGTGGCGGGGGCAAGCGCCTGCTGGGGCGTGGCGGGGTGGAATTCTGCGAGCACCTTGCCATGGCGGTCTTCAATGCGGGTGACCAGTATCGGCTCAAGGTAGCGGCCGCGGTTGGCGATCGTGCCATAGGCTGCGACCATCTCCTTGAGGGTGACCGGACTGGTGCCGAGCGCCAGTGAGGGGACTTCGTCGAGCTTGCTTTGGCGTACCCCCATGGCGCGGGCCAGGCGGGCCACCCTGGCGGGGCCGACCGTCTGCATCACCTGGGCGGTGATGGTGTTCTTCGAATACACCAGGCCATCACGCAGGCTCATGGTCCGACCGCTGGGCGGAGATTCATCGCTCGGGCGCCAGACCTCACCACCGGAGAGCGGGATTTCCACGGCTTCATCGATGAAAGTGTCGGTGGGTTTGGCGCCTTGCGCGAATGCGGCAGCATAGACAAAAGGCTTGAAGGTTGAGCCGGGCTGGCGCCGTGCCTGTTGCACGTGGTCAAACGGGTCGAGCGCATAGTTGCGACTGCCGACCCAGGCCTTGACTTCGCCACTGCGCGGATCCAGCGCCAGAAAACCGGCTTGTACCCGGGTCTTCTGCTCGCGCAGGGTGCGCATGAAATCGGCGTTCTTTTGCAGGGCTTTGAGCGCTTCGTCCGGTTTCTGCCCGGCTTCGAGTGCCGCCCGGTATTCGGTGCTTTCGCGCACCATGGCCTGTACCAGACTGCTGCCGGCTTTCCAGCCGCTGTAAGGATTCCAGGCCGCGTCGGCGATGTTTTGCAACTGGTTGCCCTGGCGCGTCACCACCTGGTTGGCGAGGGCTTGCAGGCGGGAGTCGATGGTCGTTCGTACCACCAGGCCATCGACGTAAATGTTGTAGTCATTGCTGTCCGCCCAGTCGATCAGCCATTTGCGCAGTTGCTGGGCAAAGTGCTGCGCCGGCCCGGGAGGCTCGGTCTGGCGTTCAAACTCGATATGCAGGGACTTTTTCTTCAGTATCTCGTAGCGGGCTGGATCCAGTTGCTTGTGCTTGACCATCTGTGCCAGCACGATGTTGCGCCGCTCGACGGCACGTTCCGGATTGAGCACCGGGTTGTAGTAGCTGGTGCCCTTGAGCATGCCGATCAGGGTGGCGCTCTCCAGCACATCAAGCTTTCCGGCCGGTTTGTCGAAATAGGTCCGCGCCGCCATTTCGATGCCGTAGGCGTTATAGAGAAAGGGGACCGTGTTGAGATAGGTTTCCAGGATTTCGCGCTTGGTGTAGATCGCTTCGATCTTCAAGGCGGTGATGGCTTCCTTGAGCTTGCGTGTGAGATTCGGCGCACGGCCGATTTCTTCGGGGAACAGGTTGCGTGCGAGTTGCTGGGTGATGGTCGAGCCGCCCTGGCGGTCGCCCGAGAAGGTGGCCAGCGCCGCCGAGCCGGTGCGTCGCCAGTCCAGCCCGAAGTGCTGGTAGAAGCGGTGATCTTCGGTGGAGATCAGGGCTTTCACCACGTGCGGCGAAACGTCATCAAGCCTGATCCAGTCGCGATTGCCCCACTTGAATTCGGCCAGCTCCTTGCCGTCGGCCGACAGGATCAGGGAAGGCTGTTCCGATTTGGCCTTGCGGATGTCGCTGATGGCGGGCGTGAAGGGAATCAGGAGCAGCGTGTAGAGCAGGAGCAGCAGGGGAAGCGCCGCAATGGCCCAGGCAATGCCGCGCCGGGTAGGGTGGCGCAGGCGGTGAAGTAGCTCGGCAAGCAGGGGCTTGAGCTGGGCCAGCGTCAGTTTCATCACGCAAAAACCATCGGTGAGTGGAGCATTCGGGCGCGGCCAACAGGCGGCGATCTGATGAGCTGTGGCGGATTATAAGCGCGTGCAGGCCGCTTCCTGGTGTTGACGCAGCGTAAGCTTGCAAAGCAATCGGTTGGGTGTGACGAACCGCAGATCTATTGGACGGGAATAGTGGTAGTTTTCATGCGGGCATGATTCAAGGTGTCATCGGCTTCTGGCATGAGGCATGCTTGAAGCCGGGGCTGCGACTCGGAATGAGGCCATGGCCCGCCTGATGAATCAGCCGTTCATAACTTAAAAACTCCTCCTCGAAACAAAGCAAAATGGAACAAAGAATCGTAACTTTTGGCGAAGTCCTGCTTCGGCTCACGCCGCCCGGCTATCTCAAACTGTCGCAAACCAACGCGTTCAATGCGACCTTTGGCGGCAGTGAAACCAACTGTGCCGTATCGCTGGCGCACTTTGGGCTGAAGAGTGAATTCGTCACGCGTTTCCCGAAAAACGACATCGCCGAAGCCTGCCTGATGGAATTACGCTCGCATGGTATCGAGACGGGCAATATCGTTTTCGGCGGCGAGCGGCTTGGCCTCTATTACTACGAAAATCCGGCGGCCCAGC
>Ga0316604_10002115_pt1 | contig 15873 bp, 11 predicted proteins | sample OWC_soil_day20_C_FD_207650 | JGI IMG/M metagenome (GOLD analysis project Ga0316604, IMG submission 207650) | Wetland soil microbial communities from Old Woman Creek delta, Ohio, United States - OWC_soil_day20_CT | ecosystem: Environmental > Terrestrial > Soil > Wetlands | place: USA: Ohio... | reverse complement strand
TTACGATTTGTTTCATTGTTTCTTTGCTTGATAGGAGGTAATAAAGTCCTGAGCACACAGTGTTCGCCCTGTGTACTGGTTGGTTGAATTAATAAATAAAATGTTGAGAAGCTTAGTGGCTTAATTGCTCATTGATTACAGACAGCATGGCTGCAAATTCTTTTTCATCATACAATCTTGTTAAGTATATTATTTTCCCTGTTCTGTCAATGACGATATTCCTTGTCACGCCTGCATTTTTGTCGGCATAGCGGCGAAAGATAGCTGCGCCGGGATCGAGCGCCAGCGGGTACGAGATGCTCATGTCATCATGAAACTTCGAGACCTTTTCCAAAGGTTCATCTCTGTCCACGCCTATTAAAACAAAATCTTTATTTTTATTGGCCTGCCATACTTCTGTTTCCAGGTGGGGCATTTCTTTGCGGCATACACTACACCAGCTGGCGGTGAATTGAAGTACCACTACTTTACCACGCAATTCTTTGAGCGTAGTTTTTTTACCATCGGTTAATACCAATTCAAAATCATCAGGAGCCTGATCGCCTACTTTAACAAGATACCCTCTGCTGTCGGCGGCAGGATTCTCATATTTTACTTCTTTGGTTGGCTTAGGTGCAGCTGTCTGAGCATGTCCTGTTAAGGCAAAACCCAATACCGCGCTACATAACAACAGTTTCTTCATTGTACTTTGTTTACTAGTTAAGCGATCAGTTACTACAGTAAAGAGGAGGTTAAGGTTACAACTTCACGGGGACAAAGATAATTAAATACTCTACAAAACAAGTAGGGTTATAAATTATTTGTTAAATTTTCATACACGCAAAAAAGAAAGCCGCTCATACCTTTGGCAGAAGCGGCTTTCCATAAAAATCCGTTTTTATTAAATCTCGCTGGCCTTGTACCCTGCAGCTTCCACCTGCCTGATTACATCAGCCGCGGATAATCCTTTATTATCATTCACTGTTAGTATTTTATCAGGTGTGCTCGTATCTACTTTCCATGCATCCTTCGCTGGTGATGCGTCTAAATAAGGTGTTACTTTCGCCACACACGCATCGCATTTAATATTTGTCTTGAATTTCATAGTATTTATAATTTAATCCATTTTAATCTTAAACTGTTACTGACTACTGAAACAGAGCTTAAAGCCATGGCAGCACCTGCGATCATAGGGTCTAATAAAAACCCATTAACGGGATACAGGATGCCGGCAGCCAGCGGAATACCAATAATATTGTAAATAAAGGCCCAGAAGAGGTTTTGTCTGATAGTACGCACTGTTAGCCCTGACAAAGCCAAAGCCTTGGGAATGGCCTTTAAATCGGCTGTAATGAGGGTCATCTTCGCCACATCCATCGCAATATCTGAACCCTTCCCCATCGCGATACTGACATCTGCCTGTGCCAGTGCCTGACTGTCATTGATACCGTCTCCTGCCATGGCCACTATCTTTCCCTGCGACTGCAATGATTTTACAAACGCCGCTTTATCTGCCGGGAGCATTCCTGCTTTGTAATGTTCAATGCCTACTGACTGAGCCACAGCTGCTGCTGTTTTTTCATTATCACCGGTGAGCATGTAGACAGTGATGCCTTGTTGTTTTAACTGAGTGATTGCAGCTGCGGAAGTTGGTCTTATTTTATCGGAGATATTGATATAGCCTACGATTTTATCATCCTCTGCCATGATAATAGTCCCACTCCTATCTGTTTTTATACCATGCGCATTCAACAACGCTGCATTCCCTGCCAGGTAACGGTGACCATTATAAGAAGCTACAATACCTTTACCGGTAATACTTTCTATTTGCGAAAGTTGTACAGGCTGAATATTATCCTCCTGCAAATGATGCACGACAGCCAGTGCCAAGGGATGTTCAGATTGCAACTCCATCGCTAACAATACAGGCAGCAAAGCCGCATCAATATTTATACTTTCTACCGTAGGTTTCCCTTCTGTAATCGTCCCGGTTTTATCCAGCAACACTACATTCGTCTTATATCCTTTTTCCAGACTCTCTGCATCCCTGATGAGAATATTATTATCCGCACCGCGGCCAATTCCTACCATAATCGCTGTAGGCGTCGCTAATCCTAATGCGCAAGGGCATGCAATGACCAATACTGTTACTGCTGCCAATAATCCATGTGTAAAATCACCTGCCACCATCCAGATGCCAAATGTTACCACAGCTATACCAATCACCACTGGCACAAATATCCCCGCAATCTTATCAACCAACTGCTGCACGGGTGCCTTACTACCCTGTGCTTCCTGCACCATGCGAATGATCTGTGCCAATACGGTATCCGCACCTACCTTCTCTGCTTTGAACTGAAAACTACCCTGCTGATTGATAGTGCCTGCAAATACCTGCTTGCCTTTCTCTTTCAATACAGGTACAGGTTCTCCACTGATCATACTTTCATCTACATAAGACCCGCCTTCTACTACCACTCCATCCACAGGAATACGATTACCGGGTTTCACCAGTATGGTATCATTTACCTGCACGGCTTCCAGCGGTACTTCAACCTGCTCATTGTGTCTCATTACAAGCACTGTCTTAGGTTGTAAGCCCATCAGTTTCTTCAATGCAGAAGAAGTATTTGATTTCGCTTTTTCTTCCAGTAATTTCCCCAATGATACAAATGCTATCACCACTGCCGCTGCTTCGAAATACACATGTGCATGCAATCCTCTGGCCATCCAGAAGTGCGGATTGATTGTATTAAATACACTGAAGATCCAGGCTATACCTGTACTCAGCGCGACCAATGTATCCATATTGGATTTCCCATGCCGGGCCTGTTTCCAGGCGTTCACAAAAAAACCTTTTCCAAGCCAGAATATCACCGGCGTGGACAATACACACATGATCCAGTTAGTATAAGGAATATTCATAAAGAACATGCCGATCACCACTACTGGCAACGATAATATGATCGCAATAATAGTACGGGTCTTCAAAGCCTGGTAATGACTTTGTTGTGCCTGCTGTTGTATTTCTTCCCTGTTATGGGTTTCAATGACGAGGTCGTATCCTACGCTACGAAGGGAGTTACGCATGGTTTCAGGGGTTACCTGATCTGCGTCATAGGTCACGAGGGCTGTCTGGTTGGCGTAGTTAACAATTGCCTCCTGCACCCCGGGTACAGAGTGCAGCATGGAAGTAATGCTCACTGCACAGGCAGCACAACTCATTTCCAGAACGGGGAAGGTTTCTTTTATTAGGTGTCCCATGGTACAAAGCTACCAAGGACAAAGGGAAGGGCTGTTATATGATCAGGTATAAAATGTATATAATTATTACACCTGATCCAGTGGCTTGCGGCTGTTCTCTTTCAGCTGGCGGTAGGCGCTGGGCGTCATACCCGTAATTTTCTTAAACTGCTGGCTGAGGTGCTGTACGCTGCTATAACCCAGGTTGTCAGCGATTTCACTCAGGTTCATCTCGTCGTATTGCAGCAGTTCTTTCACTCTTTCAATGCGTTGGAGGATCACGTACTTTTCTATCGTCAGTCCTTCACTTGTACTAAAGGCGGTGGACAGGTAATGGTATTCTACCCCGATGCTATCCTGCAGAAATACAGACAGTTTGGTATTTAAGGTATCATTATCCTTGCCATGAATAAGGTTGATAATAGTGGTTTTGATCTTCTCCACCAGCGCATTCTTTTTATCGTCCAGCAGTTCAAAACCCAGTTCTTTCAGGTTACCGCTCAGTACCTTCAGTTGTTCCGGTGCAGGCGCCTCCCTGATGCTCACTTCCCCCAGCGAGATGCTATTGAAGGGGATGTGCAGCTTTTCCAGTTCCTGGCTCACCACCATAATACAGCGGTTACAAACCATGTTTTTTATAAACAAATGCATTTGACAAAGTTATGCTATCTTAGTTATAGGGACAAACAACCTATATCCATTGAAAAAGATTACCGGGATGCTTCGTCAAATGAAGCCCCTTGCACCAGATACTGCGGTCCCCCTTCAAAAATGAAAAGAACCCGAAATTGATTACCTTTGCGCCGGTCTTACAAAACATCATCATGCGAAAGTATTTACCATTTCTGCTCATCGGCCTCCTGTGCAGCTGTGCAGAAAATGCGAAAAAGCCCTTACCTGATGCAGACAGCTCCCTTACCGTAAACGAACAGTCTGCCAGTTCCACGTCCAGTCCTCTTCCTGATAAAATTATCGCGGAAAGGACCAATGGCACCGTCACCCTTTTAGATACCATCGACGGAAAGCCCCTCGTATCCCTGAATGACAACGTTCTGCTGGACGCCACCATGCCTAAGAACGGCTGGTCGGAAACCAGCATTGAAATCGCTGTCAATGCTGCTCAGGAAAAGAGTATGATCATCAAAAAAGGTCAGGCCCTCACCCTCGCAGGCAAAGTCGTCGGCAAAGCACTGGATGACCTTCACCTGGTCACCACCGGCGAAAATATGCATGGAGAACTGACAGGGTTTTTCTTTGGTTATGTTCAAAAGAAAGATATCAAACCGGGCTCTGTGATCGAAACAGCACTCGCAGACTACCTGCGTACTCACAGTGGCAGATTGCTGCCTGATATGCAGCCGTTTATCAAACAGTTCCAGCTGGAAAATACAGGTATAAATGCACCATTCCTCGAATATCAGAACTATGATAATTCCGTGGATGATCCGTCTCCACTGTATAGGGTTGTACTGGTGTTTTATAAAAACAGCTTAATCGGCGCCGTTGCCGCCAGACCACTCCAACTGGCCAATACACAGTCACAACCTCTGGAAAGAGGTTTCACCGCATACTTCTTCAATGATACAGATCAAAAAGTAAAAGAGGAATATGTGAAGCTGTTCAATAACTTCATTACGAGTGTAGACTAAGCGCCGTATCAATATAATTTTCTATCAGCCGGATCGCCTTACTGATCTTTTCTTTGGCTTCTATCGCCAATTCCTGTAAGGCCTCCGGCTGTATATTTTTCACACCTTCAATCTGCTCCGCCAGCAATGCCAGATCCATCAACCCCACTGTCAGTGCCACCCCACGTAGTTTATGCCCCCAGCCATTTAAAGTAAGCACATTTTCGCCTGTCAATACACTGTCAAACTCCGCCATCAGTTTATTAAATTCCTTGACTGTCAGTGATAGGATCTCTTTCATAAACGCCGGATCATCATCACCCAGGTACGTTTTTAAATATTCTTCATCTAATACCTCCGCTTTATCTTCCAGCTCTTCCGGCTCATGTGGTTTATCCAACCGCAACCACTTATTGAACATCGCCACCATGGTATTTTCTACAAAAGGTTTTGCCATAAAATCGTCCATACCCGCTTCTATACATTTCTCCCGCTCACCCATTACATTGCCTGCTGTCAGCGCAATAATAGGCACCCTGAAACCAGGATAATCCGTGCGAATCAGTTTGCTGGCTTCATAACCATTCATCTCCGGCATCTGGATGTCCATGAGAATAATGTCCGGCATGATATGACTCAAAATTGCTAATGCCTCTTTACCATTATTCGCTTCATGGATCACAGCTGCGGGTGCGATGCGATGAATAATAGTCGTGGCGAGAAACATATTGATCGGGTTATCTTCTACCACGAGCACATTAAAACCATCCCCCCTCGCACTCTGTGCGGTGTTTTCAGTAGTAACAGGTATGATCATTTCTTTTTTGAATAAACGGGACAGGGCGTTGTACATCTCCTGCATTTTAATGGGTTTTACAAGACGTTGTTGTACCTGCAGGCGCTCACAGGCTTTGATGATCCTTTCATCATCTGAGGAACTATGCAGTAAGATTATTTTCTGCCGGGGATCGGCGTCTATATTTTTCCTGATCTTTTCAATGGTCTCAATACCATCCATAAAAGGCATGTGATAATCCATGAGCACTACGTCGAAGTGATTTTTCTTTGAGAGGATCTCCAGCGCTTCAAAACCATTTTTTGCTTCTACAAAACTGATCCCTTTCAGGAAGAGCATTTCTCTCAGGATCACACGGTTGTTGTCATTGTCATCTACGATCAATACATTTTTGACCATGTCGATGTTCTCCCAGTGAATGCGTTCACCATCTTCTGTTTTTACAGAGATGTCAAAGAAGAAACGGCTCCCTTTGCCCGGTTTACTTTCCAGCTGCAGGGTACTGCCCATCAATGCGAGTAACTTGTTCGAGATGGTGAGACCCAACCCCGTACCACCATATTTTTTTGTGGTGGAAACGTCTTCCTGTAAAAACGCTTCAAAGATCTTATGCGCCTTCTCTGGCCGGATACCAATACCCGTATCACGTACTTCAAAACGGAAAAGGTCATCCCTGTCCAGTTGCGTCACTTTCAACTCGATCTCACCCGCTGGGGTAAATTTCACGGCATTCCCCATCAGGTTCACAAGGATCTGTTTCAGGCGTACTTCATCTATGTATACAAAACGGGGCAGATTGGAGGAGACATTCAGTAACAATTCCAACCCTTTGTTCTGCGCCTGGTAACTGATGATATCACTCGCCTGACTACAAAATTCGTAGAGATCACATTTGCCAATATCCAGTTCCAGTTTGCCCGCTTCGATCTTTGAGAAGTCGAGGATATCATTGATAATGCTTAAAAGGGCATTTGCAGACTGATTTACGATCGATAAGTACTGGTTCTGAGACTCTGTAAGTTGTGTCTTTAAAACAAGGTCTGTGAAGCCGATAACGCCATTTAACGGGGTCCTGATCTCATGGCTCATATTAGCCAAAAATTCCGACTTTGCAATATTCGCCTGTTCGGCCTGTATTTTTGCCTGTTTATATTCTTCCTGCTGCAGATAAGCTTCAGTAATATCCTGTGTGAACATCATAATACCGCCAATTTTGCCATCGTACTGAAACCAGGGTCTTACTTCCCAACGCAGGTACTGATCATGGTTCCAGCCTTCGGGGCGCCATACATCATGTTCTTCCCTGAGTACTTCGCCTGACTGTGCACTGGCATGGATCTTTTTCCAATGATCTGATATATTGGGGAATACCTCGTAGTGGGAGATGCCCAGTACGGGCTGCCCCTGTATCTGAAATTCTTCCAGCCAGCGACGGCTCACGGCAATATACCGCATTTCCTTGTCGAACATGGCCACTGCCGCAGGAGCGTGTTCCACAAAGGTAGAGAGCCGCAATTTCTGGGTTTTGAGTTCTATCTCCGCGAGTTTCTTTTCTGTGATGTCCTGCAGGGTGCCAAAGAGTCGCTTGCATTGACCGTTTTCAAACTGCGCACTGCCGCGGCTGCGTACCCACCGGTCATTGCCTTTTTCGGTCACGATTTCCAGTTCCAGGTTGAACGAATTGCCCGTGGCGATGGTCTCTGCCAGTGCGGCCTGCATACGCTGGCGGTTTTCGCCCTCTTTGTAAAAACGCATACCGTTGGAAAAACGGGCAGGTTCATCAGGGGCTACTTCCAGTATTTCTCGGGTTACGTCAGACCAGAATACGTTTCCATTATGCATGTCTATTTCCCAGGCGCCGATACGTGCTACTTTATTCGTACGTTCCAGCATTTCGGTGGAGCGCTTCAGGTCTTTTTCCAGCTGATAATGGATAGTAATGTCCGCAGCGTTAGAGATGACGTATTGGTCTACCAGTACGTTATTGTAATGAAGAATAATGCGTGTACCGTCTTTCTTCAGCACTTTCATCAACCCGTTTAGTTTGCCTGATTTTTTGATCTGCTCCAGGTATGCACGCACCTCATGGTGCAGTTCCTTCGGTGCAATATCGAACAGGCTGGCACCCACCAGTTCGTCGAGGGTATACCCCAATCCTGCTGCACCGGCTTCGTTTACAGTGAGGAAATATCCCTGCAAATCATGGGTGCACATGAGACCTGGGGAGTTTTCGAAGAAAGTGCGGAAGTTGCGTTCGCTTTCGCTGAGCAACTGTTCCTTTCTGCGTTCTTCGGTGATGTCACGGCCTATGCTGAAAATATCCTGGGTATCGGGTTCGGCGGTGGCCATCCACGAGATGGTGCGCCATTCACCTGATTTGGTACGGAGACGGTTCTCGAAGGCGATGGTAGATTTACCGGCGATCATGTTGCTGGTTTCGACCAGGGAGGCTGCCTGGTCATCGGGATGGATCATTTCCAGGATGTTCTTTTGCAGCATTTCTTCTGGTGAATAACCGAAGATGTGGGTGTAGGCAAGGTTGACCTTTTTGAACACACCGGCGGAGGTAGCGAGACCAACAAGGTTGTCTGAGAGAAGGAAAAGTTTTTCTAAATAATAGACTTCTTCTTTCTGACGGCGGTTCAGGATGAGGGTCATAATTTCGTTCGCCATGAGTTCAAGTGCATGGCGCTGGCTCTCTTGCAACTGACGGGGTTGTTCGTCCATGACACAGAGGGCGCCGAGGATGATGCCTTTGGGATCGCGAATGGGGTAGCCGGAGAAAAAGCGGAAGAAATTGCCTTCGCCAATGTCGGGCTTTTCTACATAGCTGTTGGTGCGGAGGATCTCTTCTGTGAAGGACCATTCGCGGGGAACTTCTCTGAAATTCAGTCCGATAGCTGATTTGAGCCATTGGCGGTCCTGATCGGGGAAGGAGATGCAGGCGGCGGAGGTATTGCAGATGAGGGCAGCGAGGGTGGTAAGCCGGTCGAATTCCTCTTCAGGATGAGAGTCAAGAATGTGATAGCCAGCCAGTATATTCAATCTTTCGGCTTCGCGCTGGGTAGAACTGGTTGCTTTCATATATTTTGGAACGATGAGATAAGTATTATATAACACAGAATCCTTAAAACTGTTCAAATTTAAACAGCCGATTTAAACAGCGAAAAAAGACTTTTGCCTTCGGCAAAAGTCTTTTTTCGCTTTGCGGTGATTTGGTTTTGGCCTTCTGCCAAAACCAAATCACCGCTCTCTACCATAATAAGCCTCTTTGTTACTGTACCTGCTTCAACATCGCATCCAGCATTTCTTCTGTAAACCTCCCTCCTCCCATCGTTACCAACTTGCTTACCGGCATTTCATTCAATATCGCCACCATCATCGCCTGCATTTTCTTTTTCGCTTCCTCCTATGCAGGCGTGAGCGGCTCCTTACTTTCTCCCCCACCAAACATGGTTCCCATTCCCTCCATTAATTTCGCATACACCGCCTTCCCTTTCGGATGATCCGCAAAATCTTTCAACAGCGAATTTCTTGTCAACAGCGGATATAAAACATGCGTAGCCTTCACCTCCAACTCCTGATGCAGGGGCAAATGTCTTTATTACCTTTCTTAAGGTCGCCTCGTCGGATGCGGTGACATTAATTAATGAATAAGGTCTTGCCCCTGTAAACACATCCCATCGCCAGGTCAGCTGGCTGTTCGTACGATGCTTTCCATTATCGTACCACCAGGCGGTATATAGTTTTGTATTCCCCTCCACCAACAAGGCAGTATAAACAGACCTGCCATCCCATACCTGCTCCTGTACCTTTTCAAATGTATACCCACTCCCCTTCCAACAGATCATAGGATGATGCTCTGAATAATAATAGGAAGGAATAAATTTCACATACACCAACGCATCCTTACTCATTAACTGCGTAACATCATCAGGTAAATTCTTCACGATATACCCTGCGGTCTTCACAGGCAATGCATGCGCTACCACAGGCCGCGGACGCAGGTTTACATAACAGCCATAGATCATGCACGGCAGCAATATACCATTCCGTAACAATAAAGGACCAGTAGGTACAATCCGGTATATTTTCTTCTCTACCACAACCGGAGTACCAAACCGCATGATCATATACCTGCTGAAAAAAACAAAAGGCACTATAACATAACCTACTAATGACATCACTCCTACCGCCTCATGCGACGGGGTATCCGGCATTATTTTAAACTGTACGAGACAAATGATCCGTATTAAATTGCCTATTACATTCAATCCAAACGCTACACTCAATACCCCAAGGGTCATGCCCACCGATAGATATTTTCTATACTTTTTCTGGAATCCTCCTATAATGATCATTCCACACAACATAGCAGTCACCGTCATCTGCAAACCCATACAAGCGGGATCTACGGAGAAATCCTGTCCACTACAGCTAATGATATTCCCCTCTACTTTTGCCCCCATCACCACACTCCCCGCCAGCGCGGTCAGTTGCAAACGAATGGGAAATGTAAACAGGTCCGCCCAGAACCGGAATACCGGCGACATACAGATCATTACCAGCATAGGCAGCAGATTAATCCTTCCCACATACATCTCCAAACAAAATACAACTGCTGTGATCAATGCCAGATAATAAAATGTATGCACCGGCACCAGTAGAAACAATGCGAACAAGCCAATAGAGATATAAAAATATCGCTGGCTTCCCTTTTTTGTTTGATCGAATTCGGTCGTGAAGGGCAGCGCTGCCAGTCCCAGCAGGAAACCGGCAGACTGCCAATCCACAAAGTGCTGCAGCCCTACAAGGAACAGGACAAGGTACACAGGTATAAGGATCCTCATATTGCTACAGCACGTTTCTTTTTAAACCAAACGATACATACTAACCCTATTATGATCAAAGCCCACTCATGCGGTTCAGGCACCGCCCCTTTGCCTTTTAGGGAAGCGTTCTTCAGACTGTTGGCGTCATCATGTATATCGAAACGGTCATAATCTGCTTGTGTTTCCAGTACGATCAGACTGGAGGCCGGGGTCACGATATAAGATTCTTTTGCAGTGGCAATGATCTCACTGTCCGACATTTTTTGCGGCCCCATTTTCTGCATGATGTGGTTGTAAGCAAATAAGCGCATCAGGTGATCAGGCGCATTGCTTACCCCCGTCTGATCATCCATATTGATCGTCACACCTGCGGGTGCTATCACTACACGGTTATCATTTTCTATATCTCTGGGAAACTGGTGCTGCGGCAGCCATTGCGCCAGCTCTTTTACATCTCCATCCGCATACCGGAAGAAACGGTATTCTTTCAGTGTACGCAGGTAAGGAGACAGCTCGCCACCAAGATTAAACAATTGCATTTTCCCAGGTATTTTTAATGACGTCTTTATTTGTTCACTGAATACACTTCCTGCCAGATCACCCAAATTGGGAGACATCACATTTCCCTTCGTAATGACCAATGCGGATGCACGATCAGGTACATTGTATACAGGAAATAAACTGTACCGGTCTTTGACCAGTCGCCCAAAGTTCTCACCAGTGGCTGTATGCCATTGATTATCGATATACACCTTTACGGGATAGTGCAGATTTAATATTTCTTTAAATTCTTCTTCCGTCCATGACTGGTTAATATCGAGGTAAATAGTTTTGATATCAGCACCACTCAATTCTTGTTTGTAAGGCGCTACAAAGAATGACTTCCCATTGGCACTAAAACGGTTACTCCGTATGCCGGGATCGATCACAGATAATTGCCAGTCTGCTTCATAAGGGCCTACGCTGGAAAAAGTATTCTTCGTACGACTGAACATTCCGGGCAATTCCACGCCTACCGGTGTCTCCTGGAAGTTGATGTTTACATCTTCACGGGCACTGCCTGCATCCGGCCCCTGGAACCTGATATTCTGGTACACCAGTCGCTTGCCCTGTTGTAACAACGGCGTCGTGATACCGATTTTAACCTGTCTGCCGGATTGCCCTTCCACAGGAAACACACGTACCGTCACCGTATTCCCTTCCTGCCAGTGTACCACGCTGGGATCACGGTATTCATGACCCACAATTTTTTCATACGCCTCCGCCGCTTTTTCTTTGGTAGTTAGAATACCTTTTTCTTCCTTGCCATTTATCCAGAGGGAAAGGGAAGTCACGACACCTCCTTCGGGCAAGTGAAAAGTGTAAATAGCCTCCTGGTTATTCCAGCTATTTCTACTCATCTCCGCGTTGAAAACATTGATCGTTTTCTCTGTATACGCCATGTGCAGCGAAGGCCAGATATTCGCATTGGTACGTACCTGAATAGTAGAGAGTTTATCGCCGCTCCACAGCCGTTCCTGTGTTTCCTGACGGCTGTCGTACATAGCGGTCAGTACCTGGGCCGCCTCTGTTTCCGGTATATAGGCAGTGCCGGTCAGGGAGGCGATCACCAGCAGCGGATCCTGCAATTGCTCCGCATCATAAAAGCTTCTTCTCCTGGGCATATCAAAGAAACTCCAGTCACCAAAAGCATCGTTCCCTGTCTGGTATACGATCCCTGCCTTCAACACCCTCTCTGTCATCGCATTACCAGGAGTCTTGCGCGCTACATTTTCCCATGCTGGCAGGTCTTCATTGTCTGTCCTGAGATAAGCATCATCAATGGCAGAAACAGCGTTTTTCCACAGCATAGTATATACAATAATCAGTGCCACCACGCTCCCGATACCAGCCAGGTAGGCATACCGGTATGTAGGCCTGAACCAGACACAGGCAGATACCAGGTTATAAGTATAGATCAAAAACAACAGCGGGATGAACACATGCCCCCCAATACCAAATACAATCATACCAATAGCGCCAATGATACAGGTGGGCAACATACAGAACATAAGGTATAAAAAACAACAGGTAGAAACACCCAGTATGAATGCCATAATGGTTCTCACCACAGGAGGAAATCCCTCTTTAAAACCATAGGCAATATTGTTGATGCAACACACTCCCAATGTAATCGCCCACCAGTCAGTAGAAACTGCGAAAATTTCCATGCATTTGTTCAACGCAAAACAACTGATGAGGCACAAGGTCAGGTACACTGCAAATGCATTGCGGCTCCTTCTGCCCTTTTTAAATCCACCCTTCCCCCATAAAAACACGAAATACAACAAAACGGACACATAAATTAACAGAAATAGGGGAAATGTGTCCTCCGACTGGCTTTGAACCATCCCAGGAAAAAAGTAGAATCCAAGGGTAACAGGAATAAGGAGTAAACCCACCCAAAGGCGCTCATCCCGGAACATGAATTGAAAATATTGCTTATTTGTCATATCATAAAGTACTTTGTATTTCAAAGCTTATAAGGCTAAAAAAATCGGCCATGGCCAATCTGGTGAAACACCTTTCACTTTGAAATACAAAGTAAAGGAAATAGTTTCAATCAGACAAGTCCTTTTTAAAAAAAATTCCCTACCTTCTGTCTCCACTTTTTATAAATGAAGACTGACATTAATCAAGGAAGAATCATTATCGCGCAAAGAAAGGAAGCACTCATTTCAATGGTATAAAATTTGTCCACGTATTTATAACGCCTTAAACGACAACACGATGAAAGCAATCTGGCAAAAGGAAGTAATAGCAGAAAGCGAAAAAACTGTGATAGTCGAACATAATCACTACTTTCCTCCCGAAGCCGTAAAACAGGAAATGCTAAGTCCCAGCAAGACCCACACAATCTGTCCATGGAAAGGAGAAGCATCCTACTATGATGTAACCGTGGATGGAAAAGTAAACAAAGACGCAGCCTGGTATTACCCAGCTCCCAAAGATGCTGCAAATAACATAAAAGGTTACATCGCCTTCTGGAAAGGTGTAGAAGTGTTACGGTAACCCATTGATCCTACTTACTAAAAACCCGGGAATGCAAAAATTTGATGCGATCGTCATTGGTTCTGGTCAGGGGGGAGTTCCCCTGGCAAAAAAACTGGCAAAGGCAGGCTGGAAAACAGCCATTATAGAAAAACGATGGATAGGCGGTACCTGCATTAATGATGGATGCACTCCCACAAAAGCAATGATTGCCTGTGCCGAAGCAGCACATACTGTGGCCAACAGCAGGCAATGGGGGATCACTGTGTCCGGTTTTCAACTCGATTTTGAAAAAATCATCGCCCGCAAGAATGAGATTGTCACCTCCTTCAGAGGCGGGGCTACCAAAGGGCTGGAAAATACGGATGGGGTCACTATCTACTATGGCACTGCCAGCTTTAACGGCCCCAAAACAGTGGATGTAAAACTCAGAACAGGCAGCTCCGAAACCATTACAGCCGATCATATCTTTATCAATACCGGTACCTCCCCAAAGATCCCGGATATTCCCGGCCTAAATCAGGTACCCTATCTTACTAATACGACTTTACTGGATCTGCAAACCCTTCCCTCCCACCTCATCGTACTGGGTGGCAGTTACATTGGTTTGGAATTCGGACAAATGTTCCGCCGGTTTGGTTGTCAGGTCACGATCATCGAACGCTCTACTTTGCTGAAAAGAGAAGATGAAGATGTGTCTGCCGCCATGAAAAAGATCATGGAAGGGGCTGGCATCAAAGTACATACAGGTGCAACTATCAAACAAATTGAAGGCGCCGGCGATGCCGTGAGGATCGTACTGAATGCCAATGGTGAAAGTACCACCGTCACCGGCTCTCATATTCTCGTTGCATCCGGCCGTACACCGCAGACAAAGGAATTACACCTAGATACGACCGGCATCACTACCGACGAAAAAGGCTTTATTCCTGTGAATGAAAAACTGGAAACTTCTGTACCTGGCATCTATGCCCTTGGAGATGTAAAAGGTGGCCCGGCATTTACACATATTTCCTACAATGATCATCTCATTCTGCTCAAAAATCTAGTCGAAAAAAAGAACGAAACCACTATTGGCAGACCTGTCCCCTATTGCGTATTTACCGATCCGCAATTAGGCAGAATTGGGCTAACAGAAAAGGAAGCACGCGAACAGGGTCTCGATATCCAGGTAGCCTGTCTGGATATGTCTAAAGTAGCCCGCGCTATTGAAACAGGACACACAGATGGTTTTATGAAAGCAGTGGTCGAAAAGTCAACAGGCAGGATATTAGGCGCCGCAATCTTAGGCCATAACGGCGGTGAAATCATGAGCGTACTACAAATCGCCATGATGGCAGGCATGACCGCTACACAGATCCGGGAAATGATCTTTGCGCATCCACTGTACACAGAATCATTGAACAATCTTTTCATGAGCATCACAAAGTAATTGTACTTATTACGGAACAATTTGTACAAATCAAAGATTCCCCTGTTCCTAAAAACAATATGAGTAATTTCATCCCCATATGATCAAACTGGAAAATGTGAGCAAGTCATTCCTCAACGGTAAGCCAGCCGTTTCTGCTGTATCATTCGAAGTGAATGCAGGAGAAACACTTATTCTGCTGGGCACCAGTGGAAGTGGGAAAACTACCACACTCAGAATGATCAACCGCCTGTTATTGCCAGACAGCGGGAATATTTTTGTAAACGGTCAATCCGTATTATCCCAACGACTGGAATCCCTGAGAAGAGGCATCGGTTACGTACTCCAATATCACGGTCTCTTCCCCCATTACACCGTAGGTGAAAACATCGGCGTGGTACCCCGTCTGCTCAGGTGGGATGCAGGTCGCATCGCATCGAGAGTAGCGGCATTGATGGAAAAACTCCATCTCCCTGTTTCCGATTTTCTCCATGCATATCCGCAACAACTTAGTGGCGGACAGCAACAACGTGTAGGTCTGGCCCGCGCACTCGCCGCAGACCCACCCGTATTGCTCATGGACGAACCTTTTGGCGCACTTGACCCCGTGACCCGCGCCAGCGTAAGAAAAGAATTTCGCGCACTCGACGAAATACAATCTAAAACCATCATCATGGTCACCCATGATGTGCAGGAAGCCTTTGAACTGGGCACGCAAATCTGCCTCATGGACAAAGGCAAAGTACAGCAAACCGGCACACCCGCCGAACTCTTATTTTCACCCGCTAATGACTTTGTCAAAGCCTTTTTTGATGAACACCGCTTTATACTGGAACTGAAAGCACTCACTATCGCCGACATCCGGCCATGGTTAGCGCCAATCAATGGCAATGATACCCTGACCATATGGGACGCCATCGCCGCCGGCATGCCCCGCAATACACTGCTGGATGC
>Ga0316604_10002114_pt1 | contig 15884 bp, 14 predicted proteins | sample OWC_soil_day20_C_FD_207650 | JGI IMG/M metagenome (GOLD analysis project Ga0316604, IMG submission 207650) | Wetland soil microbial communities from Old Woman Creek delta, Ohio, United States - OWC_soil_day20_CT | ecosystem: Environmental > Terrestrial > Soil > Wetlands | place: USA: Ohio... | reverse complement strand
GGTCGGGGATCAACAGGCTATAACACTCGAAACCCTAAAGGGAAACTTCGGCTTCGCGAAATCAAAGATTTCGAGCCTCAGTCTTAAGTTCGCTCTAAGGGTTCGGCGGGGGCAATAACCCCCTCCAAACCCAAGGCTCACTTATATTCATTCGACCCATTATTGGTCCTTCCTGCAATTTTTCACAAGCATAGGAAGCAAATACCCATAGCCTTTCTCTTCCATCTCTTCCTTGGGAATAAACAACAGCGACGCACTGTTAATACAGTAGCGAAGACCTCCTAATTCACTGGGGCCATCATCAAAAACATGTCCCAGATGTGCATCTCCGGTTTTGCTCCGCACCTCCACTCTTTCCATCCCATAGCTGTTATCCGGCAATTCATTAATCAACTCGGAACTGATCGGCTTAGAAAAGCTGGGCCATCCACAACCTGATTCAAACTTATCACTTGAAAGAAACAGCGGTTCTCCGGTCGTCACATCCACATAGATGCCTTCTTTAAAATTATCATAGTATTCATTTTGGAAAGGAGGTTCTGTGGCATTGTTTTGTGTCACATGGTATTGTCGATCCGTAAGTACGTTTTGCAAAACCTCTTTGCTTTTGGTACGGTATCTCAGTTGATGATCTTCTGCCTGCTTTGCTTGCATAAATTTTTCCCCGCGAATATGACAATAGCCGTTCGGATTTTTATCCAAGTACTTCTGATGGTACTCTTCGGCAGGGTAGTAATTCTGCAGAGGCATCACCTCAATTGCCAGTGGTTTCGTATAGCTTTTTTGCAGTTCTTTTAACGAATTTGCAATGACCGCTTTGTCCTTCGGATCAACATAATAAATGCCAGTACGGTACTGAGATCCAATGTCGTTACCCTGTCGGTTATGAGCAACTGGATCAATTACGTCATAAAATAGCTTTAATAGAAAGCCTAGACTAATTTCATCGGGATTGTACAATACCCGGACTGTTTCCGCATGGCCGGTTTCCCGTCGGCACACATCTTCATAACTTGGGTTTTCTGTATTGCCATTTGCATAACCTACTTCCGTGTCCACAATCCCCTTCACTAAAGACAGGTACTTTTCAACTCCCCAAAAACAACCACCGGCCAGATAGATCTCTTTTGCGCTAGCCGCCATGCATTTCGCCTCCCTGCCTAGGTAAATTTTTCTCCGGATTTTAGCCTTATCGCCTATCCTTCAATTTCTTTTTCTTAATTCAAATTTTTGGATTTTTCCGGTTGGAGTGCGAGGGAATTCATCAACAAATTCATATAGTTCCGGAACCTTATATTCAGCCAGCCGTTCGGATAACCACCCTCTGGTTTCATCCGCCGACATAGAACCCTTCGTTTTAGGAATAATATAGGCCTTCACCCTTTGGCCCAATATTTTGTCCGGTACACCAATCACAGCGCTTTCTTTAACCAACGGGTTAGTTTCCAGCACTAGCTCAATCTCACGCGGATACACATTTTCCCCGCCCCGAATGATCATGTCTACCTTACGATCGGTAACATATAGGTATCCCTCATTATCAAAATACCCCAGATCCCCCGTATGCAAAAAACCACCCTTCATGGTTTCGGCAAATTTTTCCCGGTTGCCCAAATATCCCATAAAGGCAAAGTCCCCTTTTAAACAGATTTCACCTACCGTATTGTTGGGCAGAATACAATCCTGGTCATCCAATGTTTCAACTTGCAGCTCGGAATAAGGCATTCCGCACGATCCCTCCTTCGGATGCCCCAACGGCGGTTCAACGCTGACCGCTCCACAGCTTTCAGTAAGGCCATAGCCTACCAAAAAATCTACATTGAACTTCTCTTTAAACTGCTTTCGCGTTTCCGCTGCCAATGGGGCGCCGCCGGTGTTGGCATAGCGGATTTTCACCTTGGAAAAATCGACTTCCTGTGTATCAATCTTATTCAAGATATAATCAAACATGGTCGGCACACCCATAATAATAGTTACGCCGTATTGTATAACCGCAGGCCAAAAATCGGTAACCGAAAAGCGGGTACGTATACATAGCGCTTGCCCTGCGTAGCTGAGCGGATAGGTAAACACGCATAAAGGATTGACATGGAACATCGGCAGTATAAGCAGCATGACGTCGTCACCGGTTATAATTCCGGATCGATTGATATCCCGGCAAACAGCAAGTTCCGCTTTGTTGGCAAGTAAGATTCCTTTCGGTTTACCCGTGGTGCCGGATGAATAGAGCAGGAGAAAAGGATCCTCTAAGCTCTGCTTCACTAAACATTCATCAGCCGGGAATGTTCTTAAAATGTCGGCCAGCGTTTCTTGCGCTATTCGCTCTTCATGTCGAACCTCGGTAACAGCCTCTACTACGTAAGGCTTGCACTCGCTCTCATGAAACCCTTTCGCAAATTCCTGCATATAATCGCTGCCGATAAAAGCCGCCTTGGGTTTCGCATCATTCAGCACATAAGCAATCTCCGGACCTTTTAGCATATAATTGATGGTCATGGCAATGGCGCCTAGCTTCTGGGCTCCCCACATCGCATAGTAAATTTCGGGAGAATTCAGTATCATAATTGCTACAATATCTCCCTTTTTTATGCCTTTTCCCTTGAGGAAATTCGCCACCTTATTCGCCCGGTCATTAGTATCCTTGTAAGTTAGCTTTTGGTCATAGTAATACACATGCGGGGCATCGGGAGTTTCGTTCGACCTCACCGTCAGCATTTGCGCTACGCTTTCAAATTCGAGTTGCCGCCCTTGTAAATATGGCTGTTTTTCCAGTGGAATGAAAGGTGCAAGCGGTCGTTTCGACATGTAAACACTCTCCTAATTTATCTATTGATCAGTTTCTTTCTCATACCCATTTAGGATAAGCACCCATATTTTTTATTGTATCAAGACATGAAAAAAACGGTCAAGTTAATCCATCCAATCAGCTTGTCTTTTTTCTAGCAATCCGGCCCTAAGTTCGGATATTTGTTTAATTCCGTGCAAACGTACGACATCCTCTAAACAAAAAGTTCGCCCAAACACAAGTCTAGGCGAACTTTTTTTTAATTTTAGTTTATCGGATAGTGATGGTTTTGCTATTATCCATTGTTGAAGTTTTTTTACGAAGCGAAATGGTCAACACTCCATCTTTAAACTCGGCATCGATTTTTTCATCTTGTATGTTTTTTACATAAAAACTTCGGCAAAACTCGCCATAGCGCCGCTCTCTGCGTAAGAGGCCACCTTCCTTAGTTTCGTTTTCATCGTTCCGTTTAGCAGAAATCGTTATATAGTCATTGAGTGATAGGAAAATATATTTCTGAACATTAAAGAGCTGTGCCGCCGGTAGGTACAAATAACCGAGACATATCGACACCTTCGTGTTCAAGCAACTTGATTTTCTTACTGATACCGCCAGCATAACCTGTTAGACTTCCATTTGCTCCAACAACCCGATGACAGGGAATAATGATGGAAATAGGATTGTGGCCCACTGCCCCACCGACCGCTTGGCTGGACATTCTTGTTTTGTTCATGAGGACAGCCATTTTTTTTGCAATATCGCCATACGTCATACATTCGCCGTACGGAATCCCTCGTAAGATATTCCATACCGCTTTGCGGAATTCTCCACCGATGGGTGCTAACGGCAAATCAGCAATGGCAGGTTTTTGACCAGCAAAATATCTATCCAGCCAATTTTTTGCAGCAGTAAATACTGGCAGGTCATCTTTTTCCGTTATCCCTTGGGTCACTGTGCCGCCATAGTATTTTTGCCCCTCAATCCACAGCCCAACAAGATTGTCGCCGTCGCTCGCCAGCAGCAGCGAACCTACAGGTGATGAGTAATGAGTTGAATAAAACATATTTTCCTCCTTGCACTTGTATACGTTACAACGAATTCCATAAACTGATTGTTGCGTAGCTGCGCCAGGGACGCCATTCTTCCGCTAATGCCAATATTTCCTTTGGTGTGTGGGGCTCAAGCGCTTTTTTCACGCCATGATCCGTGTGCAAAAAAGCATCAGGCCAGCCCATAGCGCGCATAGCGATGTACTGTGCCGTCCACGTTCCAATGCCAGGAATAGCCATCAACTTTTTCATTTCAATCTCCGGCCGGGCACAGAAGTCGAAATTGATAGTATTCTGCACAAATACGCGGGCTAATTCTAAAATAGTGTTTGCCCGCGTTGCAATAATACCCAGTGGCCCCAAATGATCGCTAATGGGGCCCGCCAAAGCGCCAATATCTTCTGGCGAAGGGAAGACATGGGTCAATCCCTCTATTCCAGTTTGAACAGGAGTCCCATAGGTTTCTACAAGTCTTGCCGCCAATGTACTTGCTGCTCTTATGGTGATTTGTTGTCCCAATACCGCCCGCACCGCCATTTCAAAAGGATCAAAGCAACCAGGCAGACGCGTACCCGGAACGCAAAGGTCGGGACGGATATTGTTCATGGAGGAAAGAGCCATACCTACTGCATCCGGATCACAGTACAAATCAAACAGATGGCGAACCCGTACCAGAACGTGGGGCAATATCTGCAGCAGGGCTGGCGATATGGTGACGGTCAGGGTATTTTTTTGCGGCCGGTGGCCTACTCGTATCCAACCGTACGCATAGCGCTGCTCTCCGGTAACAAAACGGACGGTACGCCAATACTCCCCATTCCGCACTGCCTCCACGCCGGGAATAGCGCGTTGAGCAAGGAAATCCAAAATCTGCTGCCATTGATAAGGCGGTCGATACCCTAGTGCCAAGGTCACAGTGCCTTCATGACTCTTTTCTCCTGCCGCCTGCCGACGGAGAGCAGTCGGGGCAAGACGGTACTGCTTTTTGAAAAGATCGTTGAAACGCCGTAAACTGCCAAATCCGGCAGCCATCGCAACGTCGAGTACGGAAAGATTTGTGTCCGTGAGTAGATTTTTGGCAAGAAGCAGCCGGCATGTTTGCAGGTATTGTACCGGTGATACATTGTATTCCGCAGTAAATGCCCGGCGTAAATGACGGCTTGTACAGCCAAGACGGCTGGCAAGTTCCTCAAGGCTTTGTCCGCTTCCACAACATTCTTCCAGCATTCTTGCTGCCCGGTGCACAAGGGATGCCGTAGCGTCTACGATCGAGGTACCGGGGGCAAGCTCCGGCCGGCATAGAAGGCAGGGGCGAAAGCCCGCTTGTTCCGCTGCTGCAGCCGTAGAAAAAAAGGTGCAGTTTTCGGCTTTAGGCAACTTTGCCCGACATACCGGACGGCAATAAATTCCCGTGGAGGATACTCCCACAAAGAATCGTCCGTCAAACCGCGCATCTTTTGCCTTTAAAGCCTGATACCATACCTGCTTCTCACCTTCCGTCATCCTCACCACCCCTTTGTTTTTGTCTTAAGTATAGCATCTTTTTTCGAAAATTCTAGCCATTTTCGGACATGCATTTAGTGTGCCAAGGGGACGGGGTTGTTGACACATGTGTCAACAACCCCGTCCCCTTGGCACACACCCGGTTGAGGCGATTACAACAATCGCCTCAACCGGCTCGTTTTCTTCTTAAATATTACCATTTGACAAAAAGAGATTGTTAAATTTTTTGAGAAGCGAAGACAAAGGCTTTGTCGAAGCCGTTTTTAATGGCGTTATAAATCCGCCCGCCTTTTTCCGCATCGCCGATTACTACAACTTTGTCCACAACGGCCTCGTACTCTTCCACCAAACCTTTGCAGGGCGCAACGCCCAGAGAAAGCACCACGTGGTCAGCTGCAATCTCGATATCCTTTCCGGATACCAAGTCTGTCAAAACAACACCGTGATTTTCGATCTCGGCCAGCATATGCCTGAGATATATGATAGGGCTGTACTTGTTAATCCGGCCCATGATATCGTCCAGCAGGACAGCGTATATGCCTGGTCCCACTTTGTCCATCATTTCGACCATGGCCACTTTACAGTCTTGGTCGAGAAGCATTTCAGTAACTTCCAAACCAGTCATGCCTAGGCCGATAACCGCAACCGTGCCGGATAATTTCACCTTGCCAGCCGCAATTTCTTCCGCCACATGGACGTTGTTTTTGGTTACCCCTTCTACAGGCGGGATGATCGGTCCGGCACCTGCCGCTAAAAAGACGCCGACTGGGTTTAATGCTTTGGCCATGGCAGGAGTGGCTTCCGTATTGAGTCTGATTTCAACGCCAAGTTTTTCCATCTGAGCTGCCATCGTCCTTGTCAACCCGGTGAGGATGTCTTTGAAGCGCGGCTTGTCAGCGAGATTGAGCGTACCGCCAAGGGTATCTCCTTTTTCAAACAATGTCACCTTAAATTGTCGTTCCGCCAGTACCCGGGCTGCTTCCATACCGGCTGGCCCTCCGCCGACTACAACAACCTGACGGCCCCGGCCGTTCTTCTCGTATTCGCTGAAGATCCCCTCGCATCCCAGTCTTGGATTGACTTGACAGCGTACAGGGAAACCGTTGCCAATCAAAGTCTCCCGGCAATACATACAGCCTATGCACTGTCTGATCTCGTCCTCACGACCCTCCTGCGCCTTGCGCGTCCATTCAGGATCAGCCAAACTGCCACGGCCAATAACCACAAAGTCACATACTCCATTGGCCAAAGTTTGCTCAGCAAACTCCGGACTTTTGATGGTATTCGTTGCAATCACAGGAATACAAATGGCCTCTTTGATAGCTTTCGCCACATGCTGTTTCCAGCCCGGAGTATAGGAAAACGGCTCGCAGTTGGCGTTTCGGTTAAAGATGTTGCCGTTGGAAACGTTGATCGCAGCAGCCCCTAACTTCTCGATGTGTTTTGCAATCTCAATACCATCACCGAGGGTAAGGGTACCGGGAATGTCAGGCGTCATTTCATCGCCGCTGATACGGACGGTGATCGGGAAAGCCGGACCCACTTTCGCACGAATGGCTTGATAGATTTCGCTGAGGAAGCGCATGCGGTTTTCCAAGCTGCCGCCGTATTCGTCGGTGCGTTTGTTAAAATAGGGGCTTAAAAACTGGGTCAACAGATATCCATGCGCAGCGTGGATTTCCACCCCGTCAAAGCCAGCCAGCTTACATAGTCCTGCTGCTTCAGCATACTTAACTACCAGCGTTTTAATCTCAGCGGGCTCCATGGCCCGGGGTACGAAGGCCGGATTGATAACAACGCCGCTCGGTGAAAGATTTTGGTTCCCTGTAATGGTCGGATTCGCAACGGCGCCAGGGTGATGAAGCTGGGCAAAGATTTTTGCATCATATTTATGCACTGCTTGGGTCAACTGATCCAATTTTTGGAGGTATTTAGGGCTCGTGGCGTTCAACTGGTTGAACACCGCTTGTCCGTACTCTGCGTCGACACCGCAGCCTTCGCAGTAAATTAAACCCACGCCGCCTTTGGCTCTTTCCTCATAATACTTTACAAGCCGGGCTGAGGCTTCACCATTGAAATCAGCAAAAGCGGTCATCATGGGTGCCATAACCACTCTGTTTTTCAAAGTGATACTGCCTATTTTTCCCTTGGAAAAAAGCATAGAGTACTTCATTTGCCAACCTCTCCTTTTTTCATCTGTCTTGTTATCCGTTGACAGATCTTATTTCATTTTACAATAGGTTCCCTTCAGCATCGAACTGCATTTCGGCCGGAATTCCCACTATCGATAAATTGGTTAATTTTCCGGCTTCCGGAAGCAAAGTTTCCGAAATTTCCATTTCACTAAGTTCCAATGTATTTTTGATCCGGACTACCTTCTCCTGTCCCGGTTCGACACAAACGCAGGTCTGTATTGCCGCCGCGATTGCCTCCCTGTCACTTTCCAGCGTCATTGGTATTTTGACCGTTGCCAATACAATTTTCGATGTAAAGGCGTTCATATAGCCTTTTTTATAATCAATTTTCGAAACCAGCTTACGGGTTGTTATATCTGCCATACCAACGCCTAACGCGTTCCCTTCTGTTTCCGGCGTAAGGTCAAGCGCCACAAGCCGTTGATAGGTAAGATCACTTTTTATGTCGACAGCATAACGGCCGGTAATATTGGGATCCATACCATCACCGCTAATGTTCTTACCTAATTGATCAACAATTAAAACATCAAAATCAGCAAATGGTATCCTAGGCATTAGCGAAAATGCTTTTTGCAAAAGCTCCGGTTCCCTTGTTTCAATGAATGGTTGGGGTATGGCTTCAACCACTGCCACTTGTTCATGCGCGTTTTCAACAATAGCTACACCGAATAAAACCGGTAATTTGCAGCAAACTTGCAGATAAGCTGCGTGCAGCAGAGGCCCAAAACCATGTACACTAAACCGGGAATGCAAGATACTGGCGCCACGCTGCTTACCGGCACCAATTGTAAGCATTTTTATGATACCGCTCTCATGGTGATAACGAAACGCCGTGTGGGGTTTTACTCTGGCTATCGGAATGATCCCATCGGCACCGGCAGCGTTACGGTCGAAGTAAACCGGCAATCCGGAGCTTGCTTGCCCAAGTTCAACCGTATCCATGGAAGATACAATCGGAGCGCCTACTTTCTCCTCTGTAATACCTAAACTCTGTAGTACTTCGATCTGTCCCTCCGCAGTTGCCCCTCCGTGGCTTCCCATTGCCGGAACAATAAAAGGTTTTGCTCCATGCTTTTTCAATTCCATGATGGTAATTGCTACTATTTCATCAATCTTGGCTATTCCCCGGCTTCCCACTAAAACAGCAATACGGGCGCCTGGCTTAATGAGCTGGGCAATCTCTTTTTTTGCTAATTGTTCGCTGACAACAGCCTGCAAATCAGCAATATGCCCCGACGGGAAAATTTGTCGTACTTTGACCATCCTCGGTAAAGTTATGCCTGTTAAATAATTTTCTAACATTCAGCTGCCTCCGTTTCAATTTGCCTCCAAAAAAATCGTTTTATTGTTCTATAACGAATTGCGGTCAATTGAACAATTGAGCTAAGAATGTTGTACTACAGCACCGGCACCTAATTATCTGACATTCATAACTAAATCGCCATGAATAATTTAGATACAATGTTTTTTCGACTTTCATTACAAAAAACCTTCGCATCGATCGACTTTTTAATACTCGTTGGAACCATCTGGCTTGCTTAATCGGTATGTCGCCTGCCCTTGAAAAAATTCGCCTAAACATTACGTCTAGGCGAACATAAACCACATATATTAAATTATTATCAAACCTGAGAAACGAAATAACCAGAAATTATTTCTTTTGAATATATTCGTCAATACTTTGCGCGCCAATTTTGCCTGCGCCCATCGCCAAAATTACGGTAGCAGCTCCCGTTACGGCGTCACCGCCGGCGAAAACTCCGTCCCGCGTTGTCAACCCATTCTCACTGGCAATCAGGCAGCCATGTTTATTGGCTTCAAGCCCTTTCGTTGTGGAACGGATCAACGGGTTGGGAGAAGTGCCGATGGACACAATGACCGTATCTACATCAATGACAAAGTTACTGCCTTCTTTCGGCACCGGACGACGACGTCCGGAAGCGTCCGGTTCACCTAATTCCATCTCTACACACTCGATGCCGTTAACACGTCCGCTCTCGTCACCGAGGATACGCACCGGATTGTTGAGCAGCTTGAAAACAATACCCTCTTCCTTTGCATGATGAACCTCTTCCGCACGCGCAGGAAGTTCTGCCTCGGAACGGCGATACACAATATAGACCTCTTCCGCTCCCAAGCGTTTCGCGCAACGGGCCGCATCCATGGCAACGTTGCCGCCGCCCACCACCGCCACTTTACGGCTCTTGGCAATCGGGGTATCATACCCTTCCTTATACGCTTTCATTAGGTTCACCCGGGTAAGGTACTCGTTGGCTGAGTAAACCCCCAGCAGGTTTTCACCGGGAATATTCATGAAGGACGGCAGTCCGGCTCCTGAACCGATGAATACCGCCTCAAAGCCCTGCTCAAACAATTCATCAATGGAATTGACCTTGCCAACGACCATATTCGTCTGGATCTCAACCCCGAGTTCTTGAAGCTTGCCTACTTCTTTGGCAACAATCTCTTTCGGCAGACGGAATTCAGGAATTCCATACACAAGCACGCCGCCCGCGGTTTGTAATGCTTCAAAAACCGTAACAGCATAGCCCATTTTGGCCAAATCGCCCGCACAAGTCAGTCCCGCCGGACCCGCCCCGACGACCGCTACCTTGTGACCATTCTTTTCTGGCCGCTTAACTTCATCCTTGCCATGTTGCATCTGCCAGTCGGCAACAAAGCGTTCTAACCGTCCAATCGCAACCGGCTCGCCTTTTATTCCGCGCACGCACTTGCCTTCGCACTGGGTTTCTTGCGGACACACGCGTCCGCAGACTGCAGGCAGTGAGTTGGTCATGGCTATTTCCCCGTATGCGCCTGCAAAATCTCCTGCAGCCACCTTCGCAATGAATTGCGGGATGCGCACATTGACCGGGCAGCCTGAAACGCAAGGCTCCGTTTTGCATTGCAGGCACCGCTGCGCTTCTTCTATTGCCATGTCAGAGGTGTAGCCGAGTGCCACCTCTTCAAAGTTTTTATTGCGAATTTCCGGTTTCTGTTCCGGCATTATTTGTTTTTTCAAAGACATATTAGCCATGGCGTTTCTCCCCCGTTAAGCGACAAGCATGATCCATATCGCTTGCCTCGCGTTCTTTATAAAAGGTGTTGCGCTTCATTAATTCGTCAAAATCAACTTGAAACGCATCAAAGTCAGGGCCGTCTACACAAGCAAATTTCGTCTCACCGCCGATATTGACACGGCAACCGCCGCACATGCCTGTACCATCTACCATAATCGGGTTGAGGGAAACAATCGTTTTGATACCGTAAGGTTTTGTCGTAGCGGCTACAAATTTCATCATAATCACCGGTCCGATGGCGATTACTTCGTCGTATTTGTTTCCCCCATCAATCAGAGCTTGCAGCTTGTTTGTAACAAGCCCCTTCTCACCATAAGACCCATCGTCGGTCATAATGTACAGGTTATCTGTGACCGCCCTCATTTCATCCTCAAGGATCACTATATCCTTAGACCGGAAACCTGCGATCATGTCCACGGCAATTCCCGCATTGTGCAGCGCCTTTGCCTGCGGATACGCAATGGCGTTACCTACACCGCCACCAACAACACAGACTTTCTTGGCATTGGGGTCGATATGAGTCGCTACGCCTAAAGGCCCGACAAAATCAAGAATGGTATCGCCTTCATTAAGGTCATTGAGACGTTTCGTAGAAGCCCCTACGATTTGGAATATAATGGAGACTGTACCTTTTTGACGATCATAGTCCGCAATCGTCAACGGAACTCGTTCCCCCTTTTCGTCCACACGAAAGATAATGAATTGGCCTGCCTCCGCCTTCTGCGCGATAAGCGGCGCTTCCACTTCCAGCAGCGTCACTGTACTGTTCAGAGCGCGCTTGGTTACAATTTTGTAAGCCATAAATATCCCCCTTGCTTTCCGTACCACATAATAGAACATTGTTCCATAATATAATACAATTAGTAATACAATTAGATTGTAACATTCTTAAAAAAAGATTGCAACAGAACCAATCTGAAAACGTGAAAATTTCTGACCGGTCCGGCTGCCATAGCTTTTCACTCAACTTCCCCCAACATAAGCCGTCCAATTAATACTTTTCAATTAATACTTTTCATACGATACAATCTCTTTTATCGGTTTCCGCGTATCGTTATGCCTTTCCGGCGATGAAACTGCACCTTGGACATAGCCAACAGCCAATATATTGATTGGTTCCACACCATCCGGCAAGTTAAATTGCTGTTTGATCACCTGGGGATCAAAATAGCAGACCCAAACCGTCCCCAAATCCAGTTCAGTCGCTTCCAGCATCATATGTGTGGTTACAATACTTGCGTCAATGTCAACAACATTTTTCCCGTCATATGGCCTAACCCAGGCGGCATCGGTATTCCCGCAAACAATGATGGCCAGCGGAGCGCCATACACGTTAGCGCCTTTTTTGAGGCGTTCCAGTCCCTCCGGTGTTTGCACAACAATCAGTTTTATCGGCTGATTATTGTGGGCAGTTGGCGCTACCCTCCCTGCTTCCAGTATTTTTAACAGTTTTTCTTCTTCAACCAGTTGCGGGCCATACTTACGAACTGAAAACCTTTTTTTTGCAAGTTCTAAAAAGCTCATATTTTTCACCCCTTATAACTTTTTTCCAAAACTTTATTGTCATTCCCTTATTTTACCAAAAATCGTCTTCCGGCAATTTTTCTTTTAGTCGCGCCTGATTGCGCGGACATACTTCCTGGCAAACATCGCATCCATGCACTCGCGTGCCCATTTTCTCCCGAATTTCAGGAGGAAACAATCCAACCAAGTTACTGATTCAAAATCCATAAATGGTAATTCAGATAGCCGGCAAAACAAACCCACACAAGGTAAGGGAGCAATAAATAAGCCGCCTTTTGGGAAATCCGACCGAAATACAATATAGTGCAAACTATCATTAACAGAAGAATAATGATGATGAACAGACCTCCGGCCGGAGAGCGCAATCCGAAAAAAACAGCCGACCATGCAACATTAATCAGCAACTGGCCCATAAAAACCAACAGAGCGGTATTTTTATATTTGGTTATGTCGCTTACCCATACAAGATACACAGACACCGCCATTAAAAAATATAAGAAATTCCAAACCGGGGCAAACACCCAATTAGGCGGAGAAAACTCAGGCTTTATGAGTTGGGCGTACCAGCCGCTTACCGAGATCTTTGTAAATAATCCTCCGATCCCTCCAGCTCCGAAGCAGGTTATGAGGCAGACAATAAACTTTGAAATGCTTTTCATGCATCTACGCCCCCGTCACAACTGTAATATTATTCGAAATCGGCTTCCTCACCGCCTGAAATGAAGTTCTGTTTCAACCGCGTTATCCAAACTACGAAATATAACTTGATCGACAATCAATTTATATACTGTCATATTAGGATCTCCGGCTTCCTTAAAAAATTCTTTGACGCCTGATAACTGTTCGACAATTTGCCGGCGCGCCTTCTGCAATTCTTCCGCGTCAACATCCTTTTCTTGCTGCAGCCACCCTTGTAAACGCAGAACATTATTATGATCATCAACAGTACACAGTTCGACTTTATTGTTAAGCGCTATTTCCTTGGTTTTTTCGGTATTTATGTAGCTTATCAGCCAAATATTCCCTGTTTTGTCCACGAACGGACGCATTGGCCGGACTCTAGGCACATTCTCATGCGCCGTGCCTAAAAAGAACACGTTGTTTTTCAATATTTCGATAATGTTAGGATCAAACATTGTTTTACCCCCTTTTATAAAAAATTTTTCGCATTTCGGTAAATTGTCAGTTCTCTACTTGACGAAACAACGCAAACATAAAATTCATGTCTAATCCTGCATGATTTTTTTAGCTATGGGGATATCCGCCGGAAGTAAATTGAATCGCTTAAGAATTACCTTCGACAACATGAAAAAATACCCTTCCATAAATTTGTAATAGCAAGAGCCGGTTAAGGTGATTTATAAACTACACCCTAACCGGTTCATTTGTATTCTATTCAATTTCACACTCTGCATTTGTACCATGCAGTAGCTTATAATCAGCCTGTCACTATCATAAACTGGTATCTTCTCCGTTAGTGCAAAAGTTACGGGTGTTTGAGTTGGCACATGTTAATGCGGCGTCGAAGCGCTTTTGTATATATCGGCTACAGCGGCGGAAATTTCAGGGAAACTAAAAGTAAAGCCTTGTTCAAGAAGTCGTTTTGGAGCAACTTGCTGATCAGCCAACAACAGTTCCTCGGCCATTTCGCCAAAAATAATTTTGGCTATAAACGCGGGAACTTTTGTCCAACTGCGTCGCCCCAGTTCTTTACCAACGCAACGTGTAAATTCCGCCATGGAAGCCGGCTGCGGGCTGGCGAGGTTATATGGTCCTTGCATTTCCGCCCGATCCAGAGCCAGTTGAATCGCACGAGCCAGATCTTTATTATGTACCCAGGACATGTGCTGCTTACCACTGCCGATCACTCCACCGATTCTTAATTGGAATGGTTTTTCAATCTCAGCAAGAATTCCTCCGCCATATCCCAGGACAAGACCAAAACGAAATACTACGACTCGCACGCCATCTTCCACTGCGGCGGTAGCAGCCTGTTCCCATTGGCGACAGACAGAAGCCAAAAAGCCTTCTCCGGAAGAGCTGTCTTCTGTTTGTATCCCTAGCGGTCGAACCCCATATTAACCTACGGCGGAAGCATTTACCAGAACAGCCGGAACCGGCAAGCCGGCTTGACGGTTCCGCCGCAGGGCAGCGGTGATTCGGTTTGTCGTTTCTATGCGGCTGGACAAAATTCCGGTTTTAACAGAAGATGTCCAACGCTGGGCAATATTTTCGCCGGCCAGGTTTACAATGCCGTAACAGTCTGACAGCACCTCGGCCGGGACTAAGCCTTCGCTGTCGAGGCGAATAACTTTATCCGGCAACATGATCCCGCTGCGGCTTAAGGTGATTGGGTCGTATCCATTGGCCCGAAGATGACTTACTAAAGCTTTTCCCACAAAACCGGTACCGCCGGCCACTAAAATTTTATTCATTTTAGTCGCTCCTCTCTGTCCTACAAATTATTATCAGCGAAAATCCGGTGAATTTCTTCGGGTGATTGCGCTTCTTTCGGATAATTTGCTTGAAACAAAGGCGCCAAAAAGTCATTTTTTTAAAGTCACGCGTAGTTATTTAAATATTCATAATATTATTACTTTGTTTGATGAACAAATTCCTGCAAGCCTAACAATTTCTTTCAGCGCGCAAAAAACTTTTTTGCTATACTTTTTCGAATAAAAATTCGCCTAAACTCACGTCTAGGCGAACATAAAACTTACTTATTAACTTTATTCAAAACTGCTAAAACTATATATATCAAGCATTTATCCGCTCTATCAAGGACGTGGCAGTTGATAGAAAGACGATACTACTACGCCAAATTGAAGTTTTGCTGAAAGCTTCATCGTCACGCGAAGATGCCAACGAATCTCTTCTTATTTAATGCCGACCTTAGTCCGCTTATAAACAATCTTGCCCTGGGCTATTTCTTCCAAGGCGATTGTGACTGGTTTCTGTGGCTGGCTTTCGATTACCTCTCTCTTTTCGGTCATAATCTCTTTAGCCCTTTTCGCAGCGAATGCCACTAGGGTGTATTTACAATCAACTTTTTTCAATAGTAAATCCAATGGTGGATTGATCATCGAAATTCCCCTTCCATTTTTATTTCCCGCAAATAACATCCTCACATCGGCTTTTCGTTCAGTTCGCCATTATTGCATTATATTCAGTATCCCTTTCCCACTGTCTAATTGGCAAAAACATTCAAACTCCGATTTTCGCAATAAAAAACCACCGGCGAGGATATTCGGCGTGTGCCGGCGAAGATGGTGCATTACACCTAATCTTCCAAATCCCGTGGCGGTAGAAATCTATATTGCTAGTATCAGCCATAATAAATAAGCTAGAGATAGATTCTTGTAAAAAAGCTGGTATCGGCATGTTAGCGATACCAGCTTACTTCGCACGCTTATGTTCTGATGCTTATTTACCGTGCTCCATTTTATTTCTATTTACTGTATGTCAGTAAATAGGACGAACCGAGCTGCTCGTAGTGTTCGAGATGCCTAACAAGCAAAGAAGTATCTTCTGTGTTGTTCACATCAAGGATACTGTCGTTTCCGATAGCGTCCTTGACAATACTCTCAATCTCAAAAGAACAATAACCAAGAAAATTCAGCCTCTTTATTAGCTGTTTAATACGCCATTCCATTTTTCTTCCTCCGTATTTCTGTTATCGGTAATCATAGCGTTACACAACACTATCAGCCGCAATTACCACCGACTATTATCAACCGACACTAGAGTG